>Ga0172369_10007604_pt1 | contig 12525 bp, 6 predicted proteins | sample LakKiv25m_FD_114539 | JGI IMG/M metagenome (GOLD analysis project Ga0172369, IMG submission 114539) | Freshwater microbial communities from Kabuno Bay, South-Kivu, Congo - kab_022012_11.25m | ecosystem: Environmental > Aquatic > Freshwater > Lake | place: Democratic Republic of the Congo... | reverse complement strand
TGTTTGCTGTTGACCCAAAGCTGCGATTCAACCATGTGATGATATCGGCATATCTTCACCTTGGGGATCTATGGTTGAATAAATGTCGCTGCTGAAGTAACGCACTTAGTGTTCGCGTCGAGACAAGAGAGCTGGGCATAAGTGCCTGTGTTCTTTTCTTTGCAGTCGACTACCGTCTTGAAAATTGGAATATGTGCGATTGAACTGATTCATGGCAAATGCTGACTTATTAATAGGTCTCGTCAAAGCTGGAACAAACGGCGACAACACTGCTTTTCGCCGACAGGTCGAGTCACTAATTGCAGAAGAGCGCGCCAAAAAACATGGCTTGCTCGCGGAAAGACTCACCGCAGTTCTGCGCAATGGATCTGGCCAGCCAACCCAACCCCGGTCAGTCGATAATGGCGGTGGGCAATTCCTATTGGAACAGACGCCACAACGCTCCTTGGAAACGTTGGCCCTAGCGCCGGAAGCTGAAGCTGTCTGCAGGGAACTTGTCGCCGAGCAGCACCGTAGCGATCTGCTAAAGACCTATGGCCTTTCCCCACGCCATCGACTGCTTTTCGCTGGTCCGCCCGGAAACGGCAAAACGACCTTGGCGGAAGCCATTGCATACGAACTGGCTGTACCCCTGCTGGTGGTCCGCTACGAGGGCTTGATTGGTAGCTTTCTCGGTGAAACCGGCAGTCGCCTACAAAAAGTTTTCGATTATGCCCGCACCCAACGCTGCGTTTTGTTCTTCGACGAATTCGAAGTCCTCGGCAAGGAGCGCGGCGACACAAGGGAGACGGGAGAGATAAAGCGTGTCGTTGGCACACTGCTGACACAGATCGACCGTCTACCGGATTATGTCGTCGCTATCGCAGCCAGCAATCATCCTGAGCTGTTAGATCGCGCCGCTTGGCGACGCTTCCAAGTCCGTATTCGCTTGCCTGCCCCCAACAAGCAGCAGACAGCTCGCTTCGTGGAAACTTTTTCCGCCAGTCGCCGGTTCAACTTTGGGCTATCGCCATCCACTATTGCCGACGGTCTCGCTGGACACAGTTACGCCGAGGTGGAAGAGTTCTGCGTTGATGTACTACGCCAGGCGATTCTGCAGGGCCAAATGGATGCCCCCATCGAAGTTACACAGAACAAGCTCAAGCAGTGGCACGAACGTGCCTCTGTGCGAACCGGGAGTGAAGCCTAGGAATAAGCTGCACCACCGATAACAACAAGAAGGGGCTTGACCGTGCCGGATTATCCGCTGTTGGTTTTTCCCAGCCATCAGGTCATGAACCGACCTGATGGTCACGGTCGTGGGGTTATGCCGCACAAGCCTGGACGCACCCGGCAAGTAGTGAGTCTCGGGCCGAGGTTCGATTCCCTTCGGCATGCATTCGAAGCTGAGCGTCTGGCCTTCCAGGCAAACCCTCAAGGATTGGCGCCGGAATTTGTGTTGGTGATAGAGACGCGTGGCCGAATCGAGGATTTCCACCGCGCGGCGCAGGCTATAGGTATGGACTGGCTAGGGGAACTTGACCGCGAAGACCTCGAACCTGATGACGATTTCTGGATTCCCAATCCGCGAACAAAGGAACGGACTGACAAGCCTCTCGAAGGCCGACTTTATTTGGGGATGACCAACCAGCAGGCAATGCAGCAGCTACTGAGCTTGTGGGAACGCTACCGCACGGGTCAGGACCTCGGATATGGCAACACCAAATGGCGCGATTTGTTTGACTATGCCAAGGAAATCCGTCGCTGGGCAGCACGTGACCGCTTGCGCCCCGAACTGATCGAAGTTTGGAGTGAGGAAAATGACACGCCAAGCGTTCCATTTCGGGTGGAATTATGGTTTCGTGAGGGTGACCACGGACACGAAGCCGCCGTTCGCAGCGCAATAACCGAAGCCGGTGGCGAGGTGCTTGCGGTATCGCGCATCGAGGAAATCCGTTTTCACGCGTTGAAAGGGCGAATTCCCCGCGCCATTGCTCAGGCTGCTATCGCCTTCGCCGAAGGAGGCGATGAGCACGCGCTGGCCACTATATTCCGGCGCAACGAAGTACGCGTCTTCCTGCCGGAAGCGCAGGGCGTGACCACTATGGCACCGGAAGTCGAAGCTAGCACGGGAGTGGTGCTGCCGCCCCCAGAATATGTGGAACCGGTGGTAGCCCTGCTGGACGGTCACCCATTTGCAGGGCATCACCTCTTAGACGGCCGCCTTCGCATCAATGATCCAGATGACACCCTTGCTCGCTATCAGCCAGGTGATATGAGGCATGGCACGGCGATGGCCTCGCTCATCCTTCATGACGAACTGGATACTGGCGCGTCGCCACTCACCAGCCCAATCTACTGCCGTCCCATCCTCGAACCCGACCCTAACTGCCCCGGGCGTGAGCATGTTCCCGAAACGGCCTTCGCAGAAGACCGGGTACACCGCGCAGTTGTCGAAATGTTCGAAGGTGAGGAGCCCGCTGCGTACGGAGTACGCATCGTCAACTTGTCTGTCGGCGAGAACGCTTTTGATGACGTACTCAGCCCTTGGGCAAGGTTGATTGACTGGCTTGCATTCAAGTACCGGTTGCTGTTCTGCGTCAGCGCGGGCAACCACACTGGTGCCATTGAAACTGGCATGAGTGATGCAGAATTCCAAGCGCTACCCGAGGCTGCCAAGATAGCCACAACCCTCGGCCATCTTGGCCAAACTCTTCGTGAGCGTAAGTTGCGTAGCCCCGGTGAGGCCATCAATGCGATAACGGTGGGGGCTGTTCATCATGACGGTTCCACGATCCAATACCTAGCAAATCGGGTCGATCTATTACCATCCACCGGGCTGCCCAGTCCAGTCAGCCGCGTTGGGCCGGGATACCGGAAGGCCATCAAGCCGGAAGTCCTATTCTCCGGTGGCCGGCAACTTTACGGTAAACAGGGTGCTAATGGTCGCTATAAAATCGCTCCAGTATCTATGCCGCCCGGACAAAAGGTTGCGATGCCGGATACGCAAGGCACCGGCAACATCACCTACACAGCCCACACCCGCGGCACCAGTAACGCCACCGCTTTAGCCAGCCGGGCGGCCGCGCGTTTCACCTCTATCTTAGCAACCCTGCACACCCTACCCGGAGGTGAGCGGATCGACCGCGATACCACCGCACCCTTGTTGAAAGCGCTACTGGTGCACGGCGCGAGCTGGCCGGACGACACTTCAGCCCTTGCACAAGCCATCCCCGTACCGAATCACCGAAGAAAACGTGCCATCGCCCGTTTTCTTGGCTATGGCATTGCGGATGCGGCGCGGGTGGAAAGCTGCACCGCCGAACGAGCCACCGTTCTGGGCTGTGGCCTTCTGAACCAGGATCAGGCGCATGAATACGCCTTTCCCTTGCCAGTCGAGCTCAGTGGCAGCACAGAATGGCGTCGCCTCACCATCACCTTGGCTTGGCTCAGTCCAGTCAACCACCGGCACAGAGCATATCGCCAAGCAAAGTTAAGTTTTGATCCTCCTACCGAACAATTGGCACTAAAAAGGCAACAAGCGGACTGGCAGCAAGCGCAGAACGGCACGGTCCAGCATGAAATTCTGGATGGCGCCAAAGCGCGTGCGTTTCAAGATGGCGACGTTCTGCGTATCAAAATCTCCGCACAAGGTGACACCCAACAGCTATTTGACCAAGCTGTGCCTTATGGCCTGGCGGTGACGCTTGAAGTAGAGGAGGCATGTGGCCTGCCAATCTACGAGCGGGTAAGGGAGAAACTTGCGGTAGTTATCCCAGTGACCGCATAGCAGTCGCATATCGCCTTGATGCAGCGACCTGAAGCTGAACCGAGGTTCTTCACAGCGCAAACCGCTTAGGCGGCACAAATTTTCAATGACCACCTTAAGCCGATGGGCTGCTCGCCAATGGATTTGATCGAGCGTGACAATCCCAAGCGAGTCAAAAATGTCAAAAGAATGCGCCAATGCGACTATATTTCGCGAATCAAAGGTAGCCTGAGCATTTTTTTTCTTGCGTTTTTTTGCCTGGATCGTATCACTGGGGGAATGTATGTCTCAAATGTCCGACGATCAAGCCCAGCCGCTCAATGCATCAGTTTTGGCTCCAATTGCCCCGAAGAAGTTCCTCACCAACCAAGGCGAGAATACGCTAAGCAAGCGGCTTGAAAAAATTCTGCCGCTGACGCATGACTTCGATTGCCTTGTCGGATATTTTTTTATCAGCGGATTTTTCCGGCTCTATCCAGCACTGGAGCAGGTAAAGAAAATTCGCATTCTTATTGGCCTGAAAAACGAGCAGGTCATACACGGCTTAATCCAGATTGCCAAAGATTCCCCGGATGAAAATACCCCGTCCACTGCCGAGGTAAAAAACACTTTTGGCGGAATGCTGCGCAAGGAGCTGGTTGAAGCGCAGGATTCTCTTGCCATCGAGATCGGTATCCAGAAATTTATCGAGTGGATTCGTTCAGACAAACTGGAAGTAAAGCTGTATCGAGAACAAAATATCCACGCAAAGATTTACATAATGACCCCCGAACAGGCAACACCTGATGTCCATCACGGCTATGTCATCACTGGATCAAGCAACTTGTCCCATAGTGGGCTGGAGGGTAATCTGGAGTTCAATGTCCTGCTCAACGAGCCAGAGGAACACGACTACGCGCTGTATCGTTTCAACGAACTGTGGGCGGATGCCGTGGATGTTAAGGACGTCCACGCGACCATTATTGACACGGTGGAAAAGGACTCTCCCTTTGCCTTTTTCACCCCGCACGAACTCTACCTCAAGTTCTTGGCGGAATATTTCCGCGACTATTTGGGCGACCGCTCCAAGCTGACCATGGGAATGCTGCCGCCCACTTTCAAGAAGCTGCAATACCAGGAAGATGCCGTATTTACCGCTCAGCAGATGCTCAAGACCTACGGCGGCGTCTTCATAGCCGATGTGGTTGGCCTGGGCAAGACCTATATGTCGGCTTTGCTGGCGCTACAGCTTGATGGCCGCTGTCTGGTCATCGCGCCGCCGAGTCTGCTTGATGAAAACAGCCCCGGCGCATGGCCTAGCGTGTTTCGTGACTTCGGCGTACCCGGCCACAAGTGCGTCTCTATTGGCAAGCTTGAAGAAATCTTGGATCAGGATGTCGAGAACTACAAATACGTCATCATTGATGAATCCCACCGTTTCAAAGGCGATTCAACCCAGCGTTACGAGTTGCTCACGCGCATCTGCCAAAACAAGGGCGTCATCCTGGTGTCCGCCACCCCATATAACAACACGGTTGACGACATCTACAGTCAACTGAAACTGTTCCAGCCACCCCGCAATAGCACCATCCCCGGCCTGCGCAATCTCGCTGCATTTTTTGAAGCCCTACGAAGCCGTCTCAAGGGTCTGCATCGTCTCGATAATGCAGAGGCGTACATCGCAGCAGTCGGACAAAATGCACTTGAGCTGAGAAATCGTGTGCTCAAATATGTCATGGTTCGGCGCACGCGCAGCGAGATCGAAGAGTTCTATGGCGACGACTTGAAAAAGCAGAATATTTGGTTTCCCCAGATCAACGACCCCGTTCCATTGCTTTACCAGCTTGATAAGACGGAAAGTGCCGTCTTCATGAACACCCTGGAACGTATCACCGGCGCCGACTTCCATTGGGCGCGCTATCAGGCGCTGAACCCTGAGTATTACACCGGGCCGACCGAAGACCGCGCCGTGCAGGGGCAGCGCAATCTCGCCAAATTCATGAAAATTTTACTGGTGAAGCGACTGGAAAGCAGCTTCAACGCATTCAGGGAGACCCTTGACCGGTTCATCAAGTCTCATGAACTCGTCTTGCAAGCATTTGATGATGGCTTCGTTTACACCAGCAAGAAATATAGCAACAAGGTGCTGGAGTTCATGGAGGATGGCGACGATGCCGCCATTGAAGCGCTTATCCAGGCGGAAAAAGTGGAGAAGTTTGCCGCCGCCGAATTCACTCCTGCCTTCCGCCAGCATGTTGAGTCAGACCTAAGTACTTTGCGCTCGATTAAACAATCATGGGCTACCATCAAGCGCGATCCAAAGTGGATAGAGTTCGAACGCGAGCTCACGTCCCAGCCGTGCTTCAAAACCGGGAAACTGATCATTTTTAGCGAGTTTGCCGACACCGCCCACTATCTTGCGGCGCGTATCCAGAAAGAAGTTGAACCTAAGACGCTGTTGTTTAGCTCGGCGTCCAGCCCAGAACAGCGCCGCGACGTTATCGCCAACTTTGATGCCAACAGCAAAGGTCGTGACGACTGCCGCATTCTCGTTACCACGGACATCCTCGCGGAAGGCGTGAACTTGCATCGCTCAGCCACGGTCATCAATTACGACATCCCTTGGAACCCCAGCCGCATGATGCAGCGGGTTGGACGCGTGAATCGCGTCGGCACCAAATTCAAGACTATCTTCACGTACAATTTTTTCCCCACTGATGAGGGCAACGATGAAATTGCCCTGACCGAATCCGCCAAATCCAAGATACACGCCTTCATCAAGCTGCTGGGCAACGATGCACGCCTCCTGACTGGTGACGAGGAAATTACCTCACACAATCTTTTCGACCGGATCAATACCAAGAAAGCTGCCGAAGGTGACGAGGCTGAGTCCAAGAGTGAATTGAAATACCTGCGTCAGATCCTCGATGTGAAAGAAAAGCAACCAGAACTATTCAAGCGCATTCTCGGGCTGCCACGCAAGGCGCGTTCGACCCGCTTGCATGCACCAGAGCCAGCCCCGGCAGATAATCCAGACGTCGTGACTATGCCGGATCGCCCTGCCGTGATTACCTATTTTCGTCAAGACCGGCTGGATAAATTCTTTCGCGCCCATGCCCATGCGGGCTTGTCTGAAGAGCTGGATTTCTTCACGACAGCCGAAACCCTTGAAACCACAGCCAACGAAGAAAGGCGGGTTATTCCGCCGGAACAGTTCTACCCGCTACTGGATAAAAACAAGAACGGATTCCAGGCTGCTACCAACCCCACCATCGAAAGCATCATGCCCGCAACCGCATCGGGCAGCGGCAACGAGGCAATTATCTTGAAGCGGATGCGTGCCAAAGCCTTTCGCTACTGCGATGGGTTCAAAGCGGATGACAAGAAGTTTATTACACAGGTCATGCAGATTATTGCGGAGGGCCGGGTTGGCAAGCACACCCTGCGCAAGATCAAGGAGGCATTTGATAAAACCGCCGATCCCGGTCAAATGCTGGCGAGTTTGCGCAATGAGATTGCCGGTCAATATCTGCGGGGCACACCGCATAAGACGGATAGGAACGCATCGACCGCACCCCGGGAAGTGATCCTTTCCTCGTACCTGCCTTAAGGAATTTGGCACCCAATGGACAAGACCTCCGCCCAGTGCATCGTCCGCGAAACCTTAAAGGCAGCCTTTGAGCGCAAACGTTTTCGCGACTTTATTAGCGAACTCTGCAATGGCTTTGACGAGTCGAAGGCGCAGAACATGCTCGTACCCGATGCCTTCATGTCGCACATCAAGATCTGCCAGCGGTTGGGTACATTTGAATCCGCCGATGGCGAATTAGCCGACGTGCTGATTGTTCACCTGACCGAATCCTTCAAGCTGGAACGCACCCGCACCGCCTTGCGTGATTTCGTCGCTCACAAGTTAAAACGGGGGGATAGCTACAAGGAAGCCGGCCTCGTCGCCTTTGTGGCGCCCGATTGTAAGTCATGGCGGTTTTCCTACGTCCGCATGGAGTACGAGACCAAACGCGATCCCAGTACCGGCAAGATCAAGTCGGAAGAGCGACTCACCCCGGCGCGCCGCTATTCCTATTTGGTTGGCGAAGACGAGCAATGCCACACCGCCCAAACCCGGTTTCTGACCTTGCTCCAAAACACCACTGATAAACCCACCCTCGCCCAGATTGAAGAAGCCTTCAGCGTCGAGTCGGTATCCAAGGAATTTTTCAAGGAATATGCGCGTTTGTTCGAGACCACCGAGGCCGCGCTGGCAGCATTAGTCAAGAAAGACAAAACGTTGCGCGCCGACTTCGAGGTCAAACACGTCAACACCGCCGATTTCACCAAGAAATTGCTCGGCCAGATCGTCTTCCTCTACTTCATCCAGAAGAAGGGCTGGCTCGGCGTAGCTATAGAGGGCAATTGGGGTGATGGCCCACGCGACTTTCTGCGCCAGTTGGCTACCCAGTCCATCGAAAAGAAGCAGAACCTGTTCAATGACGTATTGGAGCCGCTGTTCTACGATACTCTCGCCACGGATCGCGGGCATGAGGCATGGTGCAAGACTTTTCAATGCCGCATCCCGTTCCTCAATGGCGGCCTGTTTGAGCCCTTGGCCGGATACGACTGGGAGAACACCGAGATCACCCTGCCGAACACCCTACTGACCAACCACGAAATTATCGAGGTGGGCGTCACCGGCACTGGCATCCTCGATGTGTTTGACCGCTACAACTTCACCGTCATCGAAGATGAACCGTTGGAAAAGGAAGTCGCCATTGACCCCGAAATGCTCGGCAAGGTATTTGAAAACCTGATTGAGGAAAATCGGCGAAAAGGTTTGGGCGCGTTCTACACACCCCGTGAAATCGTCCACTACATGTGTCAGGAAAGTCTCATCAACTATCTGGACACGGCGTTGAATCACCCTCTGAAACCTATCGGCACGGTCACGACGGGACCAGAAACGCCACCTCTATTTGTGGATTCCGACGAACTGCCCAAAGAAAAAAACGGCCAGCAGGAATTTCTTGAACCGACCACCCATATCCTGGCGCCACGAGATGAGTGGGCCGAGTGGATAGGTCAAAGCGACCAGTTTGCCCATTACGCCGCAGCCATTGCCACAGGAACCAGGGGTGACCATTATCCCAAGCCGCCCGTATCCATCCGTAAGTATGCCCGCGAGATAGACGAACTGCTGCGTGACATTACCGTATGCGATCCCGCTGTCGGCTCGGGTGCTTTCCTTGTCGGCATGATGAACGAGATCGTGCGCGCCCGTATGGCGCTGACGCCCTACTTCAACGACATTGCCGAACGCACCGCCTACCACTTCAAACGTCGTGCGATTCAAAACTCGCTTTACGGCGTAGACATTGATGTCGGTGCGGTTGAAATTGCCAAGCTACGCCTATGGCTATCGCTTGTTGTGGATGAGGAGGACGTGCAACAAATTAAGCCGCTGCCGAATCTGGATTACAAGATTGTGTCTGGAAATTCGCTGATTGGTTACCCCTTTAAATCTGGGCGTATTCGCGACATCGAAAACCTTAAGCAAATTCACTTTAACGAAACCGATCACGCCAAGAAGTTAGCACTAAAGGAGCAAATTGATTTGCTGATTCACGAGTGTTTCGCCAATTCCAAGAAAAGCTTGGGATATGAGGTCACCTTTGATTTTGAGATCTACTTCTCCGAGGTATTTCAGGCAAAAGGTGGGTTTGATGTCGTGATTGCCAACCCACCATACATTGACTCTGAAGCGATGAGTAAAACAGCAAAGTGGCTGAGAGACGCCGTTCAAACGAGCTACAAGTTCACAAAGGGTAATTGGGACATCTACATCGCGTTCTTTGAACTCGCTTTTAACCGCCTGAACCGCACGGGGGGGTTGTCATTTATTACTCCAGACAAATGGATTGCGAAACCGTTTGGCAATGAGATGCGCCGTTTGACCACAGAATACCTTGACTCAATATTGCGAGCGGGCAGGGAGATTTTTGAAAACGCGAAAGTCGATGCCATCGTCACTGTGTATTGCTCCGCAGGAACTCAGTCCATAACGGTTCGCGACTTCGATGGTCGGATCGTATCCGACAAAAGAATAGTAGCCAAGAGTGAGTTGATTGCTCCGTTCACCTACGACTGGTTGTTTTCTGACAGTCTCTCGCTCTTAAAAAAAATTGAAGACACGGGTGTTCGATTGGCGTCATTCGGAATATGTGAAAATGCTTGTGCAACCTCTGACGCATATAAGCTGCAAGATTTGGTAGAAAACGTGGCGGACGAACCGGATCTCAGCAAATATTTCAAAGTCATTAACACTGGGACAATTGGAAAGTATGTCTCCCGGTGGGGGCTTCGCGAGATGGTGTATTTGGGTGACAGATACCTCCGACCAGTGGTAGATAGGAAGGACTTTCTCCGTGAGTTTCCAAACTCCTACGGCAAGAAATCTGTGAAACCTAAGCTAATCGCAAAGGGCCTCAATCTGTTGGACGTCTGCCTCGATGAGAGTGGGAACTATATCCCTGGGAAAACGACTTTGGTCGTAACGGCTAGCAACTTGCGCAGTCTGAAACTTCTCCTGGCCCTCTTGAATCATCCACTCGCGCTTTTCTATTTCAAACAGCGATACCCAGCGGCCAGCTACAATCAGGGAACTTCGTTCACGAAAGACATGCTTAATGAATTGCCAGTTCCAAAAATGTCCGAGTCGGAAGTGGGAGATATTGTTTCGTTGATCGACCGCGTGCTGACCGCCAGAATCAAACAACAACCTTCGAGCCAAGCTGAGACGAGTCTGCAAGCTCGAATTTACGAGCTCTATGGAATGACCCCTGACGAAATTACGTTGATAGAAACCGCCCGCTAAATGTACTCCACCCGCCAGGGTTGCGCTGCTTTTGATCGCTGCAAGATTAGATAACACTTCTAAAGAATGCCACCGCTTGAGCCTCACCAAAAATTGAAGGCAGGCCCTTGGCTTGTGCCATTGTTTTGATAAGATTCTTGTGGTCGCTCTGACTGCCGGCGCGGAACGACTCGACATGAGACCAGGCTATGGAGTAGTCACGGAATATTTGCAGCATTCCGCTAATAGCGCCCCTTTGGTATGGATCGCAATCATCGCACCACCAGTATGGTGAAAGTTTGTTTCCGTACATAGAGAGCCGGGTTGCCTGAGCGGAACATGCGTTACCTTCGCATTCAACTTGAAAGGGTTTTTGGTCGAATTTCTTAATGAGTCGCTTTGCTTCCTCTTGGAGCGCCTGTAGATGGTTACTTGCTTTCTGCTGCAGAAGCCAGCGAACGTAGTCAGGTTCTTTGAGAACCAGCAATTCGGCGGACTTGCCTTTGTGCTTACCAATTGGAACCAGCATAGAACCCCCGTTTGGGGCGCATACCCGTGACTTCATGGAACTGGCGCAGGCGTTCTTTACCTAAACCACCTGCTTGCTGGGAGTATCAGCACCATTAGTTGCGGTAAGTTATTCCGTCCATTGCGGCATTTCCAGCAGCACATAGCGTGGTTGGCCGTTGCCGACACGGGTCGTCATTACCTTGATGCGCGTTGCTTGGTAGAGATGCGTGTTTATATCGTCGAGGTTGGCTACTGCCGGGCCGACCTTGCCAACGATAACATCATCGCGCCCTTTTATTTTGAACTCGAAGGTGCGACGTTTTTTGGGCAACACACCTTCAAATTCGCCTTCCAGATACTGCTCTTCCTCGCGCAGGTTGTCCTGACTGAGCCGCTCCAGGCTTCTGTTGACCTGCCCCATATCGGAGAAGCGGAAGGAGTTGTTGCGAAACTGTAAGGCGCACACCGCTTCGTTGTCCGCCAGCGTCTTGACGAATGCACGCACCTTGTCCAATGCTCGTTGGTCAAGTTCGGTCGCCGCATCCGCCAACAGCTCGTCATCGGCGTTGATGGTGCCTTGAAGCAGGTTCTGTGTCCGCTCAAGGGCCAGTTCCAGCATGGATTGTTCATCGAACGGCAACTTGCCTGAACGGTATTCTTCCAGTTCGAAGCCAAACGATCCCAAGGCCGTGTTGGTGATCAGCAGTTGGTTTTGATCCCGGTTCGGTATCGGCCCCTTTGCAAATAGCGGCCCGGCAAGCGTTGCCGCGACGGCGGCGACGGCCTCGGTGAAACCGCTCACCGCCTTCATGCCAAAGTCGGCAAAGATGCCGTAGCTGCCCACAACCGGGTGACCGTTAAAGGTTAGCCGTGCGCGGGCAGGATCCCGCTCGTTGATATTAGCTTCGGCAAGAAGGTGCTCGACTTCTTCCAGCCGCGCCGTCAGGCTGCCGCGATCTAACACCTCTTCTTCGGGTGTCTCGGCAATCATCCGCTGCAAGGTATTGCGCTCACCAAGCAGGTGAACATGATCTTGCCGGTTCATGGCTGAACTCCCTGGTTGCCGAGGTTCACCAAGGCTGCTTGGGCGGTAGCATCCTCAGTCGGCGCCAGATCGACTTGCACATACCCTTTCCATATCTGGTTCCGGCGGTGAGACCACATGCTGTACCAGTAAGTGCCTCGTTCAACCAAACGCTCGGAAACCATTCCAAGGTGCACTGTATAGGCATCGACGTGATAATTGGCTTTCAACGTCTGCTGCAAAACTCTGCTATTCGGAAAAATATCGGGTGCCTGTGCTTGCAGGTCTAGCTGTGTTTTCCCGGCTGGCAGTTTGTAGAAAGTTACGACATCAATATCATTCGGCGAGCGCGATTCCAGTAATTCCACCTGTTCCAGAAAACTGCCATCCAGCCATTGGAAACCTTGAACCAGGCCA
>Ga0172369_10007596_pt1 | contig 12541 bp, 11 predicted proteins | sample LakKiv25m_FD_114539 | JGI IMG/M metagenome (GOLD analysis project Ga0172369, IMG submission 114539) | Freshwater microbial communities from Kabuno Bay, South-Kivu, Congo - kab_022012_11.25m | ecosystem: Environmental > Aquatic > Freshwater > Lake | place: Democratic Republic of the Congo... | reverse complement strand
TGAAATTACAACCAGGCTAAAAAGAATAATTAGATTTTTTTTCATTATTTCCTCTCTCATTTAATTTTTAATGAGATAATTTTATTTAATCATTTGAAAGAAATTACTTTTTTAGTATTAACATCATTGTATTAATATTTAGATAATATTTTAAATATTAAGATTAATAATAACGATGTTAATATGTTTATAAATTAAAAAAACCTCAATTAAACCAGAAATTCCTCTTTAATTACTAACATTTAAAGTTAATTATAGCAAAAAGCAAAATATGGTTATAAACACAACATTAATTTATCAATAATAATTAACAACTTATATACCACCTGTTAACGGTTTATTAACATATTAAAAACTTAAAAATCTTTAAAAAAACAAAGGCTCCTATTGGAGCCAGATAAAAATCAGTAAAATTTTCAGGAATAATTAAGCTCAAGCTTGTTTCTTATACTGTCAATAAGATCCTTCATAGAAACATCAGAATTGCGCATTTGTTCTATACTTGTGCAAGCATGTATTACTGTTGAGTGATCTCTTCCTCCAAAATGTAATCCAATTGTTTTAAGTGAGTTTTTTGTAAGTTCTTTTGCAAAGTACATTGCAAGCTGTCTTGCAAGAACAATTTCCTTTTTTCTAGTCTTCTCTCTTATTTTATTTTCTGGAATATTTAGATATTGACAAACAGCTCTGCTAATATCATCAATAGTAATATTTATTTTTCTATCGGTTGCAATTTCTTTAACCGTTTTGCGCGCAAGCTCAAGAGTTATTTCTTTAGAATTTAATGATGCGTTTGCTAAAAGTTTTATTAAACATCCTTCAAGTTCTCTAATGTTTGATGTAATACTACCGGCAATAAACTCAAGGATGTCTGTAGAAACAATCATTCCATATTCTTCTGCTTTGTTTTTAAGAATTGCAATTCTCATTTCAAGTTCAGGCGGCTGAATATCAGCAGACAAACCCCATTGGAACCTTGAAATAAGGCGTTCATCTAAGCCTTTAAGTTCTTTTGGCGGCTTATCGCTGGAAAGAATAATTTGTTTTCTTGATTGATGTAATGTGTTAAAAATATGAAAGAAAAGATCCTGAGTTTTTTCTTTACCTATTAAGAACTGGATATCATCTATAATTAAAACATCCATACTTCTGTAAAAACCAGAAAATTCGTTTACTCTGTTTGATTGAATAGCTTCAACAAACTGTACTGTAAACGAATCTGAGGATAGATAAATAACTTTTTTTTCCGGAAACTTTTCAAGTATTGTATTGCCAATTGATTGAATAAGATGTGTTTTACCCAAACCAACCCCACCATAAACAAAAAAAGGATTAAAAGACGTTCCACCCGGATTATCGCTAATTGCACCAGCGGCTGCTCTTGCTAACTGATTTCCTTCACCTTTTATAAAATTATCAAACCTATATCTTGGATTTAGGTTGGTTTCGTGTTTTGGAAGAGAAGTCTCTATAATTTTAGGTTTGGTAATCTCAACCGAAACACTTTGTTTTATAATTTCTTCTTCTTTTTGTTCCTTCTCATCAGAAATAATGTAAGATAATCTGCCATCTGGTCCTAAAACATCGAATATGGTTTTTTTTACTATTGTGCTAAAATGTTCATCAATCCATTCCCAAAAAAACTGATTAGGAAGCTGAACTTTAAGATTATTGTTTTCCAGGCTAATTGGTCTTATCGGCAGAAACCAGGTGTTATAAGTCATTAAAGTAACATTTTCTTTAATGTGTGTTAAACACTTTTTCCAGGTAGAATTAGCATCCAGAGAGATTGATGAATTGGTTTTTTCCAGATTAATAAATTTTAAGTTATCCACAATAATTATTCAAGGAGAAAACGATTATAAAATCAATAGTTACAGAAAATTAGTTTAAGCCTTAAAAGCAATTAACAAGTTGTTAACATTATAAAAGCGCTGTTAACAAGCTGTTTTTTAAAGAATTACAAAGATTATTTTCATGTTATCAAACAAGAAAAGGTAATTTTTACAATAAATACCAGAACCATTTAGATGTGAAACGTTTCCACAAGCCTTAGTTATCAACATCTTATAAACACTAAAAAGGGCGTACCCTGTTTTACAAAAAATAGATACAAATAATTCTACGAGCAAATATTTTTTATATATTTTTTTAATAAATTTTTTACTAAGTCAAAAATGATTTCAAAAAGTTAAAAATGATCAATCTTTTTACTATCTGAAATCATTTTAACGTAAATACTTAAGCAATTTTATGTGAGATTTAAGACAAGATGATAGCTAAAATTGTTGTAAAACTATGAATCTATCTATATTTTTGCAAACTTTATTGAAAATAGGAGTGAATAATGAAAAGAACATTTCAGCCAAGCAACAGAAAAAGAAAAAACAAGCATGGCTTTAGAGAAAGAATGAAAACTAAAAACGGAAGAAAAGTTTTAGCAAGCAGAAGAGCAAAAGGAAGAAAAAGACTTACTGTAAGCGATGAGAAATAACAACCTTGAAAAATTTTTCTTTAAACCGTAACGAAAGGGTTAAAAAGAAAAATGATTTTGAAAAGGTTTACAGTTCTGGAAAAATATTTTATAGTTCTGAACTTTTAATTAAATCGCTTTACATAATTAACCCAAACGAAAATTTTGTGGGAGTTAAAATTGCTGTAGCGGTTTCTAAAAAAGCCGGAAATGCTGTTTGGCGAAACAGGATTAAGAGATTAATAAAAGAATCTTACAGATTAAACAAACAATCTATTGTTAAAAAAGTCCTGGAAAAAAGAACCGGGTTAATGATTATCTTTAGCCCGAATAGGCTGTCTGAAGCAAGAAACAAAAAGATCTTCTTAAAAGATATTATAGAAAAAGTTATTGAGTTGATTACTAAAATTGAGCAACAGATTTAACAGGTTACTTTGGATAACAGAACTTCAAAAAATAACGCTTCTCAAATTTTTTCCAACCAAATAAATTTTTATTTAAACGCAAAAGAGTATCAGAGTTTTATAAATGGATAAACAAACAACAATTGCCTTTGTTTTAATTGGTGCTATTTTAATCCTTTGGATGTACTTAACAGCTCCGGATCCAAACCAGCAGCAAAAACAAAAAGACAAAACAACACAAACACACGATACAACCAAAACACAACCTGTAAATTCTAAGCAGCAAACACAAAATAATCTGGTTGAAAATAAAGAAGCCTTAACAGATGATAAGCCGCAAGTACCGGAAGAATATTTTTATATAGAAACAGAACTTTTAAGGTTTGAGATTTCAAACAAAGGCGCAAATTTTAAAAAAATATTTTTAAAGAAATTTAACAACTGGTACTCTGCTAATAAAAAAGAAAAAAACAACCTTAATAATTATGTTCAGTTGATTGATTATAAATTAGGCGGTTCTTATGATGTTTCATTTGTTTCGATTGACGGGCGTGGAATTAATACAAAAGATTTAACCTTTGAAGCTGACAAGGCTCCCAAAACATACAATCTAAACAACAAAGATTCCTTAACAATCAATTTTGTTTATCAACAAGAGCAAGGCAAATTCTTAACCAAAACATTTACTTTTTTTGCTGATAAATATGAAGTAAAAAGCACTATTACACTAAATGGTTACTCAAATTCTATCAACACAAACTCTTATGATTTAATTTGGAGTAATGGAATACGCTCGGTTGAAAGAAATTCTGTTGATGAAGCAAACTACTCTAACTCAAGTGTTTTTTATGGCGATGAACAAGTTATAGTTGATGCTTCATCGGTTGGTGAAAAAGAAGTAAAAGAATTTAGAGGAAAAGTTGACTGGCTTACGGTAAGAAATAAATATTTTGCCGCAGTAATAATTCCGGATGATCCGCAAAAAGTTGAAGGCGCATATATTGAAGGCATAAGAAAATCTATCGGTGCAGATGGTGTGCACGAAACTTACAACCCAAGATTAACGCTTCAGTATAAAAATCAAAACACAGAATCACAATCGCTTACACTATTCATTGGTCCGGTTGATTACAACGAGCTTGAAGCCTACGGAAGAAACTTGGTTAAAATAGTTGATTTTGGAAGTTTCTTTGGTTTAAAATTTATTGTTAGACCAATTGCAGAATATGTTTTACTTCCAATGTTTCAGTTTATCAATTCGTTTATTCCAAACTATGGAATTGTTCTTATCATCTTTTCTATAATTATAAAAATAGTAGTTTATCCTCTTACAAAATCCAGTTATCAGTCTATGAAAAAGATGCAGGCATTACAGCCTATGATAACGGAGATAAAAGAAAAGTATAAAGACGATCCGCAGAAAACGAATAAAGAAACGATGAAACTTTATTCAACTTATGGAATCAATCCTGCGGGCGGTTGTTTACCAATGCTTCTTCAGATGCCGATATTTGTTGCACTTTGGGGAATGTTTCAATCAGCGATAGATTTAAGACAGCAGCCATTTTTTAGTTGGATTACAGATTTATCGCAGCCAGATGTTATTTTTGATCTTGGTTATAAGCTTCCGTTGTTTGGAGTTCAAGAAATTAGCGGACTTGCTTTGTTAATGGGAATAACAACGTTTGTTCAGCAGAAGATGACGATTAAAGATCCCAAGCAGCAAGCAATGATTTATTTAATGCCTGTTATGTTAACGCTTTTATTTATGAGCTTTCCATCAGGATTAAATCTTTACTATTTTATGTTTAATATTTTAAGTATCGGACAGCAATATTATATTAATCATAAAGGCGGAAAAGTAGAACTTGTACCTGTTGCAAATCCAAATAAGAAAAAAGGTTTTATGTCTCGTTTGATGGAAGCCGCAGAAGAACAAGCCAAAACTCAGCAAAAAAAGAAAAAATAATTTTTAAGTCCTCTTAACAGAGGACTAACTTTTTATGAGAAAAAAAATAAAAATATTGTTTGCACTTATTTTATTGTTTTTCTCCACCAGTCTATCTCAAACAACTTACACGCTTAATCTTAAATTAGAAGAAAAAAAACTTCCATTTGGGTTGATAGATTATGTTCCTGCAAATAAACCGAAAGTAGCATTTGCTTTATCTGGCGGCGGTGCAAGGGGCTTATCACAAATTGGGGTTTTAAAAGCACTTGAAGAAGCAGATATAAAACCAGATTTGATTGTTGGCACAAGTATGGGCAGCATTGTTGGCGGGTTGTATTCCGCAGGATATGATTTAGAAAAAATTGATTCGATAGTAAGCAATACGGATTGGGATGATTTGCTTGCCCTAAACTCTCAATCTAACAGAAGAGATTTGTTTGTTGACCAAAAAGTAACCGAAGATAAAGCAATTTTTTCTTTAAGATTGGACGGTTTAAATCCTGTTATTCCAACATCATTTAATGATGGACAAAAACTTTCAAACTATCTAAACATACTTGCTTTTAATGCCCCGCTTCATTCAGATCAATCGTTTGATAATTTGAAATACAAGTTTAGAGCTGTTTGTACAGATCTTGTGTCTGGCAATTTAATTTTACTTAACAACGGGTCACTTAGTAAAGCACTTAGAGCAAGCTCAAGTGTAACATTTTACCTCGCACCAGTAAAATTAGATTCGTTTTTGCTTGTGGATGGCGGATTGGTTGCAAACATACCTGTTGAGGTTGCAAAACAGAACGGCGGAGATTTAGTTGTTGCTGTAAACACAACAAGCAATTTATGGTCCGAAGAGTTTTTGGATGTGCCGTGGGTTGTTGCAGATCAGATTGTGAGCATACCAATGAGACAAAACAATAACGCTCAATTAGCAAAGGCAGATTTCGTGATAAATCCGGAACTAAACGGATTACTATCAACTGATTTTAAATCAGTTGATAGTTTAATTGAATTAGGCTATAGATCTGCTAAAGAATTGGTTAATAAGTTTAAAACTAAAATTGACAGTGCTGTTTATAATTCTTTAAACGTGCCGGAAAAATATTTTTCAAACATAAAGCTGAGCGAAGAATTATCATTAAAAGAAAAAACATTTTTTTATAAATACGAAACTCAAGATTCGGTTTCTAATAAAAAAATAAACTACGATTTATATAATCTTTTTGAAACGGGAGACTATAAAACAATATCAGCCCAGATTGTGAAAAATGAAAACGAATACATTTTTAATCTTATTAAAGAAAATAATCCTGTAATAAACTATATAGATATTATAGGTATTACGCTTATTCACTCAAACAAAATCAGTGAAATTATTTCCCCGCTAAAAGAAGTTCGATATTCTCCGACAAGATTATCTGAAAAACTAATTGAACTAATAAAATTATATCGCACCGAAGGCTACTCGCTTGCCGAAATACAAAGTGTTGAGTTTAATGAAGAAGAGGGAAGACTTAAAATTTTTATTGACGAGGGAATTGTTTCCAGAATTGATGTTATTGGTAATGAAAAAACGATGAGCAGTGTAATTACAAGAGAGTTTAATTTTAAACCCGGCGACCTATTTAAAGTTAACGATATCCAGAATGGATTAACTAATCTGCGCAGCACAAAACTTTTTGATAATATTGATGTAGTTGTAAATGAAGAAAACGGACAAAATATTTTAACAATTACAGTGGCAGAAAGACCATCAAGCCTGCTAAGAATAAGCTTTAGAAGTGATAATGAGTATCGTGCACAGTTTGGGTTTGATCTTAGAGATGAAAATGTTTTTGGAACAGGCTCGGAGCTTGGTTTAATATTTTTTGCTGGATTGGAAAACAGATCTTTAATTCTTGAGCAGAAAGCAAACAGAATTTTTAATACATACTTTACATATAAAATTAATGCTTATCATAAGTTTAATGATGTTCGTGTATATGACGATGTTGAAACAGGCGATGTTCATTCGTTTTTAAGAGAAGAAAAAGGAATATACAGACAAATATTTTATGGACTGTCTTTAGGAGTTGGAACGCAAGTAGGACGATTTGGAAACCTGATTTTTGAAGGGAAATATCAGTTTGATCAAATAAAAAATATTGAAAACAATCCTGTTGGCAACTATAAAACCAAGATTGTGAGTCTAAAAATTTCATCAACTGTTGATACACAGGACAAGTATCCATTTCCGCAAAACGGAGTTTACTTTTCTGGATTTTATGAAACAGCACTTTCAATTTTAGGCGGAGAAACCGGATTTAGTAATATTGGTTTTCAGTATAAAAATTATTTTAGTATTTCTAATTACTCTGTTCTCTCGCCAAAAATTAGTTTTGGTTTTGCTGATCAAACATTGCCTTTAAGCCAGCAGTATTCACTTGGCGGGCAGGAATCTTTTTTTGGAATGCACGAAAATGAATTTAGAGGAAGGCAAATTTTATTAGCATCTTTAATGTATAGATATAAATTACCTTTTCTTATTTTCTTTGATACTTATATAAAAGTTAGATATGATTTGGGAAGAGCCTGGGAACAGCAAGAGCAAGTTAGGTTTAAAGATTTAAGACACGGAATTGGTACTGCCATTGCGTTTGATACACCAATCGGTCCGGCGGAATTTGCAGTTGGAAGAAGCTTTCTGTTAAAAAGAAAAATTCCCGATAACCCAATTAGCTGGGGTGATTATATGTTTTATTTTTCTATTGGATATTATTACTAATACTTTTTAGTTAATCCCAAACATACTTCCAGGTGTTATCTTTCTGTCGTTTCCAAACAGTATGAAAAACTCCACGATACTCAACAGCAATACCATTATCGTCTTTTGATGACCAAACATATTTTCCGTAAGTGTAAGCCATGGTGCCATCATCAGACACATAAATAAAATCGGGAGACCAACTAACAGTTGCAGCTTTATAAAAATCTTTACTATAATAGTTTTTAATACTTTCTTTTCCGATGATCAGCGTATCGTTTTGTCTTTTAATAACAGCACTATCGTCGGCAAAAAAATAAAAAGCATCAGCAATTCCTTTTTCTTCACACATTTTTTCAAAAGATTTTTCCACATAAAAAATTTTTTGTTTTAATTTTTCTTTTTCGTTCGTCTAGCTGTAAGAAATAATAAGTGGAAAAAGTATAATCAAAAATATTTTCATAGACTACTCCATTATTTATTGTTCTACTTTTTACATTCGTAAAATTTATATTCTGTTTCTTTTCTTAAGATAATAAAACCACAAAAAATAAGCAGCCAAAGATCTGTATGGTTTCCATTTTTGTGTAAGTCTAACAATTCCAGAATGTGTTTTTACTTTTGTTAATTCTTTTATTGTGTTGATAAGAGCAATATCGCCAAGAGGAAAAATATCTTTTGATTGCAAACAAAACATTAAATAAATATCAGCAGTCCAATTTCCGATTCCCTTAATGCTTGTTAGTTTTTTTCTTACATCATCAACACTAAGTTTTTGCAAATCATCAAAAATCAAATTCTTGTTTATTATGGCATTTGAAAGCTCGCGAAGATATTTTGTTTTTTGCCAGCTTATCTGGCAATCTCTCATTTCTTTATCTGAAAGTTTTAAAATTTCTTTTGGGGAGAATTTTTTAACATAACTATTTAGCTTGTTAAAATGAGCTTCGGCAGAGGTAAGGGAAATCTGCTGCTCTAAAATTATTTTTGATAACGAAACAAATCCTTGCGGTCTTTGCCAATTAGGCAGAATGCCGCATTGCTCTTTTATCTTAGAAAAGATTTTATGGGAAGTTATTAATGCTTTTATGTCTGAACTATTTACAATCAAATTATTTCTTAATAATGTTTAGGCTAATTATTGATTACATACTGCACAAACAAAACATAGCAAAACGAACACAGGTTACTGATTTGAAAATATTAACCCATAACTCGTACTTCTGCCGCCAGATAATTCTTTTTGAAGAACTCCCTTGTTTATTAGATCTTGAATATCTCTTAACGCAGTATCTTGTGAGCACCTGGTTATTTTAGCCCACTTGGTTGTTGTTAGCTTGCCTTCAAAATTTTCCATCAACAAGTTTAACATTGTCTGTTGACGCTTATTAAATATTAACGTTGAATGCTTTTTCCAGAAATAAGCTTTATTAAGAACTTTAGATAGAATAGTATCTGCCGATGTTAAAGATTTTAACAAGCAATTTGAAAACCATATAAGCCAATTAGATATATCTAAATCACCTTTTTGTGTTTCTTCCAAAATATTATAGTACTCTTTTCTTTCAAGCTGTATTCGGGCGGACATACTATAAAATCTTTGACGACTTCCGTCAGCCCTTGCTAATAACATCTCAGAAATAGTCCTAGCGATTCGACCGTTACCATCTTCAAAAGGATGAATAGTTACAAACCACAAATGAGCAATTCCAGCTTTAAGAAGAGGTTCTACTTTGCTGTTGTTAAACCAATCAATAAAGTTATCCATTTCCTTTGCAACTACACTTGCATCGGGTGCTTGAAAATGAACGATCTCTTTGCCCATCGGTCCCGAAACAACTCGCATTGGTCCAGAAGAATCATTTCGCCAACCACCAACAATAATTTTGTGTATTCCACTACGACCGGTTGGAAACAATGCTGAGTGCCAACTAAACAATCGTTCGGCTGTTAACTGGTGGTCAAAATTTTGTGTGGCATCAATCATTAGTTCAACAACTCCATCAACATTGCGCTCTGATTGAATTATTCGGGGAATATCAAATCCCAAATGCCGAGCAATGGATGAGCGGACTTGCTCTGTGTTTAGAAACTCGCCTTCAATTTCTGTTGATTTAACGATGTCCAAAGTTAGGGTTTCAAGTGCTGCTTCGTTTCTTAAATCAAACCCAAGACTTTCCATTTTGCCAACAAGCTTACCCTGTAAATTTCGTACATCGCTAACGATAGAAAGCAAGTTGTCTTTGTTCCAAGTAAAATTTGGCCAGCTACTATTTTGATAAATATACATTGTTATTCTCCGCAAGTTTTGCGGCAAATATATACTTTAATCGCCGCCAAAACAATTATTGTCCGCACTTTATGCGGAGTTAATGTTAGTTTTTGTCCGCAAAATGGAAAAAAAGCTGTTTTTATAAAATTTTCAAAGAAAGTATAGGTTTGGTTGACTTACTTTTCGGCAATCACTAACATTTCAAAATCATTGGTTGTTAGTTTATCGTTCCTGGAAAAAGCACCGAGTTTTGCGCCAAAAATATCGATGTTTTTGTAACCAAGCGATTTTAAAAGCCAGGTTATTTCTGAGGGAACATAATATCGTTCATTACTCTCAATTATTTTTTTGTTTCCATCATCATCAACAAATTCTGTTGTGTTGTGATCACGAAAAGTCATCAGATCAAAAGAGTTGTTGCTGTAAGTTGCGTTATCATCTTTTGCCACCGCAGCACAAAATTTTTCTATAGAATTAAAAAGGGGAAACAACCCGTTTAAAGTTGTAAAAATAAATTTAGATTTTTCCTTAAGTGATTTAGTAACACTCTTTAGTATTTCAAAATTCATTTCATCTGTTTCCATTAAGGGAAATGCGCCTTCGCAGAGCATAATAGCCGCATCAAATTCATTATTAAACGGAAGTTTACGTGCATCGTGTTTTTGAAAATCTATTTTTAGATTTTCTTTTTCCGCCTTCTCTCTTGCGCACTCAAGTTGTGATTCAGAAAAATCAATTCCCGTTACTGCGTAACCGCGTTTTGTAAGTTCAATTGAGTGTCTGCCGGTGCCGCAGCCAACATCAAGAATCTTTAGTGATTTATTATGATTTAATTCCTGCTCAATAAAATCACACTCGCCAATTGTACCTTGCGTGAATGATTCTTTATCATACGTTTTAGCGTAATTTTCAAAAAGTGTTTCGTACCAGGGTTTGTGGTTCATAGACATAGCCATTAATTGTTTAACGACATTAAATATTATTTATTCTGTTCTGTAGTTCAGAGATTCGTTTGATTAACGAATCAAAAGTAATCGAGTCTCCATAAATCATATTTTCTTTCATTGCATTGTAATCTGATTCCCATTATTTAATTATTTCATCAGGTGGCAAAATCAGAATTTTACCTTTTGCATGATTAGAATAATCCAAACCACGTATTACGTTAAATATTTTTCTGTGGTTTACAATGTTTTCAAACAAAGCGTTATCTTTTAATGCTGATATTCCGTACTCAGTATCCATTAATTTTTCCAGATCATATAGGTGCCTAGATAATCTCTCAGCACCGAGTTTATTCTGTGGTTGTGAAAATTTTTCGTGAAGTAAAAATATTTTTTCTAAAAAAGTACGTTGAGGTAATACAGTTGAAATTTTAAATGACGCAGTTGTAAAAGGCTGATCCTTAAACGATTCTCCAATTAATGAATTAATTTCTCTTTCTTCGCTGGGTTCCATTAAAGAGCGCGAACTTGCTTCTATCAATACTCGTGGAGGCAAGTAACCTGATTTTTCCAACACTGAATTGTAATAAATTTCAATTACTTGTGGATCCCTGTCAGACTCATCCGTTATTTTGGGTTTTATTTCACACTCATCCATTGCGCTCAATTCAGAAAAATTAGCGATTAAGTCTGAAACAAACTCATTGGAAATAAAATCACATGATTTCTTCCTGAGTTTATTAATCTGGTTTTTACTGATATCACCATCAAAGCCAAAAAATTTTCTATCAATAGCCAGATCAATATCTTCTGAAAATCTCTCTATCAGATTCCAACTTTTGCTTAATGAGGTTCCACCTTTAAAAACAATGTGTGGTGAATATGTTTGATTGAATGTGCAAAAAAGGGCTAAAGTTACCCACCAATCTTTTTCAACTGCAATTGGTGGAAGCGCGGTTTTGTTACTTACCTGATTCAGCACATCAATTCTTCTTTGCTTCGACAGCCTTAACCACTCAGTATTCATTTTAGCTTATCGTACTCATAAGAATTTTATTTATCCATGCTGGCGCAAGTTTAGCATCATGCATTATGTTTTCTTTATTTTCTTTTTTAAGTATGCTTTTTATCTTAACCAGCAGCTCTTCTTCAGCGTTATTTTTTCCAATACTCTTTAAAGCCTGTATTGCTAAGCCGCTTATTTCACCTTTTGCAAGCAGGTTTTTGGGACTCGCCTTCTTAAATGTAATTGTCCGCTTGCCAATTTTTACTACTCTCGCTGCTCCATCTGTAAGGTAAACAGCTTTAAGTGGAACCTGAGTTGAAAGTCCGAGCTTATTTAATGCAGCTATTCCTGTTGGAATTATTCGTGCCTTATCTCGTCTAGCGATAGCTTGAGCAATATCTTCAACAGACGGGTAAAGAATTCCAAGCTCCTTGTCTGTTTTGGGATATAAATAAATTCCAAAAGCTAAACGAACTAAGATTCCTTTTTCTTTAAGACGTGAAAGAACTCTATTAATACTTTCTATCTTTCCTAACTCAGCAAAATCCTCAGCAAACAAGATTCTACCCTTATCTGCTTTTTTTATTTCGCTTTCTACTTTTATTTCTAATGTTGGTCGTTTCATAGAATTATTTTCGTCCGAAATTTAGCAAATATTTCGGACGAAAGCATTAAATTTTTATCAAATTAAAAGAAAATGTTTTTATAGAACATTCCTTACCTAAAACAGTTTTTATCATACGTTTTAGCG
>Ga0172369_10007595_pt1 | contig 12543 bp, 13 predicted proteins | sample LakKiv25m_FD_114539 | JGI IMG/M metagenome (GOLD analysis project Ga0172369, IMG submission 114539) | Freshwater microbial communities from Kabuno Bay, South-Kivu, Congo - kab_022012_11.25m | ecosystem: Environmental > Aquatic > Freshwater > Lake | place: Democratic Republic of the Congo... | reverse complement strand
CGAATGCCATCAGCGGCACCCCTTCTCCGTTGAACAGGATCTCGGCCATTACAGTACCACCTCCATGGAGTTAAATTCAAGGAGATGGTCAAGATTGACCGGGTACACATGCCCGCTTTTCTCTCCCCGACTATCCACCGGCATCACACCCCGCATCCGGTGGGCCGAAAGGGAAAACGGCAAACCGCAGGAAACCGCCCGGGGCACAAACACCCGCTCCCCGTTTTTCTTCATGAAAACAATGCTGTAAACGACCTGACTTCCATCAGGATTACTCTTGACATCCAGGGCTTTCAGGACTTCGGTCCTGCGTATCTTGTCCGGCATGGGGGCTGTTTTGCCGGAAAAGTAGAATTGGGCCTATCTTAAAAAAAGGACAATCATGTTTATTTTAACCTTGCCTTCTCATCAGCGATTTTAAGTTCATTTTAGTCCATAGAAATACTATTTAGCAACGCCTGAAAGTCCCGCTATTTCACCAGATAATCAATCGTTCGACCTTTTGTAGATCAGTTTCAGGAATGCCGGCAAAACAAACAGCAACATGGGCATAGCCATTACAAAACCACCGATGACGGCAATGGCAAGGGGTTGCTGCATCTGTGCTCCCAACCCAATGCCGAGTGCCAGCGGCATCAGGGCCAGAATGGCTGAAACTGCGGTCATTAGTTTGGGCCTGATTCGCGTTGATATGGCAAAATTTATGGCATGCTCGGCACTCCCTGATTTCCTTAGCTCCAAAAAGAACTGCTGAACCGTAAAGATGGCATTCTCCCCAATGATCCCGACGATCATGATGATTCCCGTATAGCTGCCTACATTCAGCGGAGTTCCGGTGATAAACAAAGCCCAGAGACTTCCCGACATGCCAAGTATGGAAATGAATATGAGCAGCAAGGAAATTTTAAAATCCTTGTAAAGAAACAGGATAATGCCGAAAACCAGAATGGTTGCCGAAATCAGGATGAACAGAAGCTCCCTGAACGATTGTTGCTGCTCCGAATACTGGCCACCATAGGAGATGCTGTATCCGATTGGAAGCTGAACATCTGATTTTATTTGTGCCTGTATTTTTTTGATGGCTGTTCCCAGTTCGATACCGTTGAGCCGGGCCTCCAGGACAATATCGGATTTCAGATCCTCGCGCTTCAGTTCAATCTCACCCGGAATAACCTCATAGGAACAGAACAGCGATAGAGGCTTAATTGAGCCATCCTTCATAAAAAGAGGCTGTTTCATGACTTCATCGATGTTCGTATCCGTAAATTTATTGTACCGCATCCGGATCTTCAGCATCTGCTCACCCTCCTGAATCTCACCCACCTGCAACCCACCAAGGGATGACTGTTGGGGAGAAACATTCACATTCATCATGTTAACCCCGAGGGTAATACCATTGACCATGGTACTCAATTGATCCTGAAATTCCCTGAGTGTAAGTCCGTTTTGCAGCAATTTTTTCTGATCGGGCAGGAAGACAATCGAAGGGCCAGCGTTGACCAATCCATTTTCAATATCAACAACACCTTCGATTTTTGCCATAGATCTTCCGACCTGATCGGCCAGTTGTTCAAGCCTTTGCTGGTTATCACCAAATATTTTCACCTCGATGGGAGCGGCCGTGCTCATAAGATCGCCCAACAGGTCGGCAATGCGCTGTCCGAAAGCAACCTTCAGAACGGGAACATTGGCCTCGATGTTCTTCCTTAACTGATCGATCACTTCCTCCGTGGATTGTTCCCTTGTGGTTTTAAGCTGGATCAGGTAATCTCCGTAATTGGAAGGAAGGGTACGGAAGGCCATTCTCAGCCCCAGTCTTCGTGAATAGGATTCGACATCCGGATGGTCCAGAATAATTTTCTCCACTTTCTGAAGGAGTGCATCGGTTTCTTCGAGCGATGTACCGGATGGGGAGTAATAATCAAGTACGATGGTCCCTTCATCGAGTTTTGGAAGGAATCCCGTTTCGATTCTGCCAGTCAGCCAAATCGATGAACCGAGCAGAAACACGCAAAGCACAGCTGCAAACCAGGGCTTATCGAATGTCCAGAACAGCCATTTCAACCCTTTCCGTTCTCCCTCATGGCCGGCTTCGTAGGCCAGTTCTCTTTTTTCCTTGGGGGTAAACTTTTTATCCCCGGTGACTAAATGAAGGGCCGGAATTCCCAGCCAGGTGATCAGAAACGAGCAGGTAAGGGTTATTTCCATGGTCAGTGCCAGCTCCTTAAAGAAGGTTCCGGCAACGCCTGTCATCAGAGCAAAGGGTAAAAAGATGCCGATCGTGCTTAGCGAAGAGCCCACCATGGAGGGGAAAAGGAACCTGATATTGTCCTTGACCACCTGGTATTTGGTGTTTTCGGGCGCTTCTTCGTGCCCGCGATAAATCTGCTCAATAATCACGATTGCATCATCGATGATCAACCCGATGGATGCGGCTATGGCTCCAAGCGACATAACGTTCAGCGTAATCCCCAGGAGATGCAGAACACCGACCGATGCGGCAAAAATCACCGGAATGATCAGAACCAGTTTGATCCCCGCCTTAAAAGACTTGAGAAAGATGAATGTCACAAAGACGGCCAGCAAAAGCCCTTCAAGGATGCTATGTATCACACTATCGATGGAATCGCTGACAAAAGCGGCCTGGTTGTAATAGGTCTTCAGGGTCATCCCTTTCGGAAGCTGCTTTTGAATTTCCGAAGTTTTCGCGGAGACAGTTTTTGCAAAATCAATCAGGTTAACCCCTTCCTGCTTGACCAGGTCGATCAGAACGGCTTCATGACCGTTTGCATTGATTTTCGTAAACTCAAGTTCTTCATCCAGACTTATTTCAGCGATATCTTTAAGTTTCAGCACCCTGTCATCAACGTACTTGACAATGGTATTGCCCAATTCATCATTGTTCTCAACCCGCGTATCTGTTAAGGTGAGATACAATCGTTTGTAATTGTCCATCAGCCCGTTCGATTCAACAAAATTGTTGTCGGCGATTGCAGACCGGATGTCCTGAAGGGTAATCCTCAGCGCGGTCATCTTCGCAATATCAGGGGTGATCACATACTCCTTGGTCTTGCCGCCCCTGACCACGACGTTTGAGATGCCATCGACTTGGGAAAATCCAGGCCGTACTATGAACATGCCTGCTTTACGCAACTCCGCCAGATTGGCCGTTTTGCTCTCGAGAGTAAGTCCATAAACCGGGAAGATGGACTGGTTCATGGCTTCCACCTGAATGGTGGTATTGGGAGGCAAGAAATTATTTATTTCATTGATTCGCGACTCCACCTGGATCTTCGTATTGTAAATATCCACGTCCCAGGTGAAATAGGCAGAAATGACGCAGGACCCCCTGCTGGTTGAACTTCGGACAAGGGTTACCCCCTTGACCCTTTTCAGGGCACTTTCCAGCGGTTTGGTAACGGTGACCATCATGCGGTCGACCGGCTGTTGGCCGTTATCAGCGATCAGGGTGATTTTGGGAAAAGTAACTTCCGGGAAAAGGGAGGTGTACATCTTGCTGTAGGAATAGATCCCCCAAAGCAGGATAACCCCCATAAGAAACAGCAGGGGTTTTTGAAATTGCCTGAAAAAATTCCGGTTTTCCATGGTTATCGTTGTTGAACGTGAACCAAAGCGGTATCGGCAAGCCCGTAATTGCCATCGGAAAGGATACGATCGGTAGGTAAGAAAACTGGATCCAGTATCTCGACCTTATCCTTGTTTTTCATCCCGGGTTTAACCGCAATTTTAACTGCTGTGGTATCATTGAAGAGCTTCATCACCCAAAAATTCTGCATCATTTCATCGGAAAGAAGGCAACGGAGTGGTAAAACCTGGGAACTGACGGATTTCCGGCTCACCAGTTTCGCTGTTGCTATCAGGTTTTCGGGAATAAAAAAGTGATTAGCCGGTTTAACCAGATATTGCCGGGTTTGGGCCATGATACTCATGTTACCGAGCTCATTTTTTATCGTTCCGGAGATTATGGTCCCGTCGGCAAAAACGATATCGCAATGACCACCGGGCTTGACTAGCTGGCTGTATTCAAGTGGAACCTGCATGGAAAAAACCAGGCTTTGTACCGTGCTGATTTGGCACATTTCCGTACCCATGGTCATGAAATCTCCGGTCTGACCCCTCAATGAAGTGATGATGCCTTGTTTGGCCGCCTTGATCGGTATTTTCCCAAGTTGCTTATATACAGTATCCTGCAGGTTTTCGGCAGCTTTTCTTTCTTTGGTGATTATTTCATAAATAATCTGACCCGGGTTGACTCGATCACCCGGGGCGATATGGGTTTCGTGGATGTAACAATCAATGGGCGCCTGTACCACATTCTTCACCAGATATAATGACTGTGCCTGAAAGCTTATTTCCTCCATGAGTGTATCGGTAGAGAACCTGACAGCCTCAACCTGAGCCTTGGGGGCAGCAACCGGATCGTTGACCGCGGCGCGATGGCATTGAACAAACAATACAGACACGAGAACGATTAGTACCACAAGATTTCTCATGTTGTTATTCTTACCAGTTGTAATAGTTGCTTTCATTAATCAGTAATAATTTATTTATTTCATTGACGGTCAATTCATTCTGCAGCGTACTGTATGCCCGGATGGTGTTCATATAGTTGATCATTTCGAGGTTGCCAGCCTTTAACTCACTCTGGTATAGCTCAATCAGCTTTTGGTAATCGTTTAACTGAGCCTGAAGTATATCAATTCTTTCGACAATCAGGACCAGACTGGAATACAGAGCTTTCTGCCGGTTGCTTTTCTGTATTAAAAAGTCTTGTTTATAATTGGCGATATTCTGAATGTTTATTTCCGTTTGCTGCGAGATAAATTCCTTTTGGTGCCCGTCATAAATTGGTATGAACATGGTCAGGCCTCCCATGATGCCAAACTTGCGCTGTATTCCTTGAAATTCCATGGCTTTCAACCCGGTGTTCCCATAAACACTGAACTGGGGCTTGTATTTTAGGTTTGCAGATTCGAGATTATACACTTCACGCAAGCTGTCGGATCTGAATTTTTCCAGGAATTTCGATGATTGATCGGCATCCTTCGGTTTAATGTCCGGCAATATCAGATTGACCGGGGGTTCATTGGTAAGCCCGCATTTTGAATTCAGCAATGAAAGATTTTGATGATAAACTGATTGAAGATTGTTAAGCAAGGCTGTTTCATTCTCAATTTCGATTTTTATCAGCAGGATGTCAGATGCCTTGTAAATACCGCTTTGAGCCAAAGTTTCAACAAGCTCCTTCTGTTTTAACAGCTGATTCTTAATATCAGTTGTGAAATTGATCTGCGAAAGATTTTGACAGGCTATAATAAATTGATCGGTAACCTCTTTCTCCAATTGGTGCAGGGTAAGAGAAGCCTGGACAACCCCGGCTTCACCGGTGTTCCGAACCTGATTGGTCAATGTTTCGCGGACCTGGCGGTTAAATACAGGCTGTAACCCATTCAGATTAGCCGCGATCAGGCCTCCGTTTGTAATTGCCCTCTCGTAACCGAAAGCCCTGGGGTCGTCTTTGTTCGGAAACAAGGGCGGGTAATTTACTTCCCCTGAAGCATATATCTTGGGGCCCTGATATTCCGCCCTGATAATTTTCTCCTGGATTACAGCCTTGTCTTTTTGGGACAAATTCTCCTTGATAACCGGGTTGTTTTCCCGTGCTGCCCTGAGGTAATAATCGAGCGTGTTTTGCGTAAAACCGGTTCCGCTTGCCAGCAAACCAGCCAGTATTACCAGTCCGAATCTCTTCTTCATTCCTATTGTTCTGTTGTGATTTTTAAAGATTTTCGATCATCATCATTAAACGGTTCAAATCGGCCTCGAATTCCGGGGCATGTTCAGCAGGGAAAGTACCATATCTTTTTAATTTCCCAGGGGCCGTATCATGCAATACTTCCCACATGACGGACTTTTTCGATTCGACCAGCTGATGTAAGGAGTTTTCCTCTTCCTTGAGGTTGTACTTGGAGGCCAGTGAAGCCAGGCAGGATTTGATTTCTTGAATCCGGGACAGTAATTGTGAGGAATACCCGTCCGGATAGTCCCTGGTAGTCTGAATCAGAATTCGCTGAACCGGGTGTTGTAGTTCATGTTCCAGCTCGGTGACAAGCTTCTCAATGATATAGACCGTTGACCAAAAGGCTCTCTTGTGGTTTTCTCCCAATTCTATTGAATTCATCCTCAGTTTCTTAAAGTCGCAATTAACCTCTGCCTATGGATGAGAAGATCCAGTGCCTCAATAATACTTTTACAAACCAGATCTGCTGAAGTCAACAACCGCGCCGAGGCTCCCTCCCCCTCAATAACAGCGATCCCCAATCCAGCCTTATCAACCATTAATACATCATTCTGCCCGTTTCCGATTGCGATACAGGAACATGGCCCTTCCTTTAAAATTGCTTCCTCCTTTGCAAGGTCTTGCAATGTGGGTTGCAGAATGGTTATACGGCAATTTATTTCTGATAATTCATCTCTTGCGGTTCCGAATGTATCTGCTGTGATTACATGAATCTTCAATAATTGCGACAATTGCCTGAGGCGTTCATGAACGCCATCAACCAATTTGCCATCGACTGCCAGGGTGCCATTAAAATCAATGATCAGGTGCTTGAATTTTAAGACTTTATCACCGGGTAACTCTATTTCGATCATAAATTTTCCGTTTAAGGAATCTCTTTTCTGACAATCAACACATTGCATTTTGCATTCTCGCTCACTTTATCCGTTACATGTCCCAAGTCATTTCCCCATAATCCGGAATGGCCTTTGCACCCCATGACGATCAGGTCTGATTTGCTTTTATCGGCAAAATCCACTATCAGCTTGGCCGGATTACCTTGCAGGTGAGCATATTCTATTTCAATTCCCTTTTCCTGGCCGATTGCTTTCAGCCTTTTTCGGAGTTTATTTGAAAAAGCCTCGATAGAACGGGTTTCTTCATCAATTTCCGCTATGGTTTCATGGTAATAGGGTCGGTATCCCCCAACCCACAAGGCTGTCAACCTGGCACCACATAGTATGGCCATTCCCAGGGCATTACTTAATGCTTTTTCGGCTCCTTCGGAACCATCATAAGCCACAACAATTTTTTTGAACATGGTGTATTATGATTAATCGGTTATTGCTTTCGTTTGGTTTTATTGGCTTTGTCGCTCATTCTGCGCAGGCGGCCCCATGCGATCATGGTGCTTATTTCAGGCTGAAAGAATTTTTGGGCAATAAGCGTGGGTATGATCGCGCTTAGGATAACCACGGTTACCAATATGGTATATTGTTTCTGGTCGATGATATGATTATTCAGCCCAAACAAGGCCGAGATGGTTCCAAAAGTCAGTCCTGTGGCCATCAGTAAGGTGGTATAGGATGCTTCCTTTTTGCGCATATGGGAAATACGAGCCAGGGGATATACCCCGATAATCTTGGTTACAATCTTAATCAGCAGGAACAGTATAATGATGCCCAGCGAGAACCAGATGACCGGCAGGGAGACATACAACCCGGCTTTCATAAAATAAAACGGGGTAAAAATGGCAAAGGCAATGGTTCTCATCCGGTCGACCAGGGTCTTGTCCCGCACAAAAACCCCGGCTACCACGAGTCCTATCAGGTAGGCGGGTAAAACTGCTTCGCTTTTCGCGGTTGTAGCCAGCCCTCCCAAAAAGAATAAAACCAGGAGAATGAATTTCACCTCAGGTTGGCTCACCTTATTGGCTCCCAGTCTGCCTATCAGGAACTTGGTCCATCGCGGCATGAACCATAGCAGGATGCACATAATCACGACAAAGGCCACCATCCAGAGATTGAAATTGGCAAAAAGAACCCCAAGGGCAAGGACTGTTCCGAAATCAGTTATGAAGCAGGCCGCCAATATCATCTTTCCCATTGAGGTATCGCTAAGCTTCTTTTCGATCATGACCGCATAAACCACGGCAACAGAGGTGGTGGATAGCGCTATACCGGCAATCTGAGCCTGATGGAGCTCCCATCCAAGCAAGTGCTGAGCAATCATCCAGACTGAGATAAATGGGATAAAAAATGAGAGCACTCCGATCATCAGGCTGGCTTTCAGGTTGGCTTTTAATGATGCCGGATCAATTTCGGCGCCTGCCAGGAACGTTAAAACCCCACTTCCGAGCATGGCCAGAAAATCAATCCACTGGGTGGTGTTGTGAATTCCCAGGAAATTACCGGCAATTACACCTAACAGAATTTCGATCAGGGCTACTGAAATGCCAATTCTTATCGAGATCAGGCTAGCCAGGAAGGCCATACCCATCCAGATTGCGGCAACAAACCAAATATTATCCATTATATTCATAAGCAGCTAATTGCTCAAGTTTAACAAGACAATCTTTTAACATCTCATCATTCGTACGGGCTTCCTGCAGGACTGCTTCCACCCAACGCATCTGATCCGAGATAAACCGCTGGCTTTGCTGGTAAAGGTCATCGATCGTACGAATCAGTTTGCCAGTCAAATCGGAAACATTACGGTACAGGTTCTTTTCCGTTTCAATTGCAATCCTTCGCGAAAAATGATTTCGGAAAGCCCAGCCAAACCGGCGCATCGGCAGAAAGAACAGCAGCATATCCAGGTGAGAATCGAATGAGAAATAAATGGATACATCGAGTATATCAATTTCGATTCGATTCAGTTGCCAATAATCCTCCGGCAGGGTGAGACCAAACTGGTCGTAAAGCTTTTCATCCAGCTTCTGCCTGAAAAGCCTCGCCGAGTATTGGAAATAGGCCATCGTTTCGCCGACGATTTTCTCAAGCGGTTCCTGCAGAGAATCGTCAATCGCCCTGATCTCCTCGCCCAGACTTTCGGCCATCCATTTTTCAAAAAGTCGGGCGATTTTGTTCAGCGATCCATTCCAGGCAGGGAATTTCTCATTAAAAACTGTCCGGAGCCCTGTGGTTATGTCTGGTTCATATGGCAGGATCAACGTTTCAAGCCGTGGCCGGACTTCACTTTTCATTGCAGAAGAGGTAAGCATCATCTCACGTACCTGGTGATGACGGTTGGTACGAATTTCGTCCAGAATGGCGCCGATTTTCTCCTTGCCGTCCTTTTTTTTCAGTGCTGCCTGAAGAGCCAGCCGGGTACATTGGATGCTTTCATCCCTGATGGCAGAAATCTTATATTGGATGATCCGTTCGAGCTCCTTCGCATAGTCCGATTCCAACGACTCCAGGACTTCCCGGCAAAACAGGGCTCTTTCCACGACGAAATTATCACGGATGGAATAGTTGTAAACCGCAATCTTTTTTTCCGTCGCCTGGAAGACTTTATCCTGTATGTATGAATGGACCTCGTTTAAGGCCAGTGGATCCAGCAGGTCAGCCTTGGTAACGACGATCGAGACCACCGGCGTGACGCTCATGGTACCGCGAATCAGGAGAAGGTCCTCATCAGAAAGAGGCCTTTCGGAACTGATGGCGATGATCGCAGCCCCGGCAACGGGGAGCCATTGCCGGGTGGTATCGGTATTTCTCTGGTTGATGCTGCTCAGGCCAGGTGTATCCACCAGGCGAAGATGCCGGTATCTGGACATGGAAGGGTGCCCAACCGAGGCCAGCGAGATACCATCCCTGTTACCGGGGTTCCCCTTTTCCGTGCTGTATTGGGACAAACTTCCCGGATCTTTTTCGACCCGGGTGCCGTTATGATATACCATTGTCACCTTGGGAGACGATGAAAATTCCACCGAGGTGATTACTGAGGTGACCGGTATCACACCGACAGGCAGGATAGCATCCTCCAACAGGCTATTTATCAGGGAGCTTTTCCCTGATTTAAACTGCCCGAGAACTGCCACCTGAATGGGTGGATTTTCCTGACCCAGCCACTCCAGGACCGGAGCAGTCGTATCCGGCAAACCGGATACCTCGTTGATGGCAGAAATTTCAAGAAGGATATCCCGCCAATGGCTCATCTCCTGTTTTTAAAGGCGGCCTTACCAGCGAAAGAGGCTGATGTGCCCAATTCATTCTCGATCCTCATTAACTGATTGAATTTCTCAATCCTTTCTCCTCTGCATCCACTGCCGGTTTTCAGGTGGCCCGCGTTTACGGCTACGGTCAGGTCGGAAATAAAGCTATCAATGGTTTCACCGCTTCGGTGAGAAACAAAGCAATTGTATGAATTCCGGTAGGCCATCTCGATTGTCTCCAGTGTTTCCGAAACCGTACCGATCTGGTTCAGTTTGATCAGGATGGAATTGGCTACCCCCTTTTCGATACCTTCCGCCAGAATCTTCTTGTTGGTGCAGAATATGTCATCACCCACGATTTCGGTGCGGTTGCCCAACGTTCGGGTAAGGTTTTGCCATCCGGACCAGTCGTTCTCGGCTAATCCGTCTTCCAGCAAAACAATGGGGTATTGATCGATCCATTTTTCCCACAGCCTGACCATGTCATCGCTGCTGATAAACTTGCCGGTACTCTTGAATAATTTGTATTTGCCGTCTTCCCACAACTCGCTGGCAGCAGGATCCAGGCAGATGCTCACCTGGTCACCCGGTTTGTATCCAGCCTTTACAATTGCCTCGAGAATCACCTCGACGGCCTCATCATTAGATTTGAGATCGGGTGCAAATCCACCTTCATCCCCGACTCCTGTGCTGTATCCTTTGCTTTTCAAAACCGACTTCAGTGTATGAAACACCTCGATTCCCATGCGAATGGATTCGGTAAAAGTGGGGGCTCCATGAGGTGCGATCATGAATTCCTGGAAATCAACGTTGTTGTCGGCATGTTTGCCCCCATTGATTATATTCATGCAGGGGACTGGAAGTACATGGGCATTTGATCCCCCAAGGTGTTGATAAAGAGACACACCTTGAGAGAGAGCACATGCCCTTGAAAAAGCCATCGATACGCCCAGAATGGCATTGGCACCCAATTTGGACTTGTTGGGCGTCCCATCCAGATCAATCAACAGGATATCCAATTCCCGCTGATTGTGGAAACATTTTCCTTCGATGGCGGGGGCGATAATGGTATTTGCATTTTTAACCGCATTCAACACCCCTTTCCCCCCATAGCGGTCTTTATCACCGTCACGCAGTTCGCAGGCTTCCCGTTCCCCGGTGGAAGCGCCACTGGGAACCATGGCCCTTGCGGATATACCGTTCTCCAATTTCAGATTAACCTCAACTGTCGGATTACCACGTGAATCCAGAATCTCGATTGCCCTAACCTGTTTAATTTTCATGATTAAAATATTTTTTATTGGTCGAAGAGTTTCTTTTTCCCAGCCTTGTATATGAGTACATCAACCTTTGAAATGGTGACCAGGCATCCATGTCTCATCTCTTCAAGGATCGGTTTAACAATTTCATAGAAGTTCATGATCTTATCTTCATCATCAATAATTTCGACGATCGTCGGAACTTTCTCCGCTACCTCCCAGAACTTATAGGCATGGATGATTGAGCTTGCACCATAACCGATGATTCCTTTGGTCACGGTTGCTCCTGCCAGACAGTGCTTCTTTGCCAAAAACACAAGGGATTCAGAAAGTGTTCCACCTTTTGCTTTGTCTGTGGAACTGATAAAGATGCGCAAATGCGCTGCTTGGCTATTATTTTTCATATCAGATTAGTTTTGAAATGATTTTACCAAGGTAAACAGCAATAAGCCCCAGAAAAACACTCAATGATGCGTACAGGCTGAACCGCAACCATTCGCGCTCCTGTATCAGCATCAGGGCATCATTGGAGAATGTCGAAAAGGTGGTAAATCCACCACATATTCCAACCGTGAGGAAAAGCCGGAGATTGGGCGACAACAGATTCCCTTTTTCCGAAATGCCATAGAATAAACCGATCAAGAGGCATCCGGCAATATTAATCGTGAAGGTTGACCAAGGGAAAAGAGTGACGGAATTGGTTTGAATAAACCTGGATATCAGGTACCTAAGGCTTGTACCAATAAATCCCCCAAAACCGGCAATTAATATAGACTTTACCATAAGTTTTCATTTCTTCAATCATGGTAGAAGTCATTAGCCTATCCAAAGGAAGACGGTTAATGGCAGACCTCATTGCCAGTTACAAAAATAGAATAATTCGCCAATAATGGAAGGACTATCCGGCATCATAGTCAAATTGATAATTAATAAGGAAAACCACAGAAAGTTGATCAAAAAAAGGGATTACTTCCTTTCCTCCGGTTCGTAAACTCCCCATTTTGAATCAAATCCCGAGAAGGTAAAGAGTGTTTCGAGCTCGTCGGTGTAGGTAAGGCCATCGTTGTGAAGACCGGCGATTTCAGAAGCCAGTTCTCTCATGTGATTGGCGAAGTCTTTCTCGAAGTCGATGGCGGTGAAGGTGTCTTGCAGTTTCATGGCTTTGTGTGTTAAAATTTTATGCCTTTCACCGAGTCGGCCCACCTGACCTGGCAAAGAGGAACTGGAATACCGGAAAACCACAGGGAATGAGGATATGCCGGGAAAATCCTTGCAGGGCGAAGCTTTATCAAAGGGGGGCCGGACGAATCTTCGCAGAATAATTT
>Ga0172369_10007589_pt1 | contig 12554 bp, 14 predicted proteins | sample LakKiv25m_FD_114539 | JGI IMG/M metagenome (GOLD analysis project Ga0172369, IMG submission 114539) | Freshwater microbial communities from Kabuno Bay, South-Kivu, Congo - kab_022012_11.25m | ecosystem: Environmental > Aquatic > Freshwater > Lake | place: Democratic Republic of the Congo... | reverse complement strand
CTTAATGGGATTGGGTTTGACTAAGCTGAATAAGTCCGTGGAATTAAAAAATACGCCAGCTATCAGGGGCATGGTTGAGAAGGTCACGTTCCTAGTCAAGCTGGGTTGAGATACGGGGAAAAGAATGAAGATCAATGAGCTTTCACCCGCTGAGGGTTCCAAAAAGAAGCGAAAGAGGGTTGGAAGGGGACCAGGATCTGGCCACGGAAAGACCGCCTGCAGGGGCCAGAAGGGGCAGAATTCTCGTTCGGGGGGCGGTGTCAAACCAGGCTTCGAGGGTGGCCAGATGCCGCTTCAGAGACGTCTTCCCAAACGCGGCTTTACCAACATATTCAAAAAGGAATACGCCGTCATCAATGTTGATGATCTCAACCGCTTTGGGCCCGACGCGCTCGTTGATCCCGCGGCCTTCAGGGAGGCGGGGCTCGTCAAGAAAATGAGAGATGGGATTAAGTTGTTAGGCAACGGGGAACTTGCCCACCCTGTTGTTGTCAGGATACACAAGGCGAGCAAGGCAGCCATGGAAAAGGTCGAGGCGGCTGGCGGCAGGGTGGAGCTAATATAGGATTGTCGATTGTTGATTGAATAGCGGCTTATGAACAAGAAGATGGACACCCAGGAAGCACAGAAACGTTCTTTATTGAACCTGTATCATTTCTATGCGGTCAAGGTGGATGCAATACTGTTTAGCGAGAACCAATCATTTCTAACGACGTTGGGTGAGACGGGATAGACGTATGATCGGCGGATTTCAGAATATTGCCAAGATACCGGAGCTGAAGAAAAAGATCCTTTTTACGCTGCTTATGCTTGTGGTCTATCGCGTAGGGTGTCATATCCCGACCCCTGGGATTGATGGGGCAGCCCTGGCGGCATTTTTCAGCGCCAGACAGGGGACCCTTTTCGGCCTGTTTGACATGTTCTCCGGCGGCGCCTTGAGCCAGATGTCCGTGATGGCCCTGGGCATCATGCCCTATATCAGTGCGTCCATTATCTTAGAGCTGATGACGGTTGTGGTCCCATACCTTGAGAAACTGAAAAAGGAGGGCGAACAGGGCCGCAAGAAAATCACGCAATATACCCGTTATGGCACTGTTATATTAAGCATCATCCAGGGGTTCGGTATCGCTGTCGGTCTCGAGAACATGACCAGCCCGGGCGGGGCCATGATCGTACCTGCCGGCGGCTGGGGATTCAGACTTCTGACGGTTATCACCCTGACGGCCGGCACCTCTTTTCTCATGTGGCTGGGAGAGCAGATCACGGAGAGGGGAATTGGAAACGGGATATCGCTGATCATATTTGCGGGGATTGTTGCCGGGTTTCCGGTGGGCGTTGCCAATACCTTCAGACTCATGGGCACCGGCGAACTGACGCCCTTTTTTGTGATCCTGATCGTTGCGCTCATGGTTGTGGTGATTGGCGCCATTGTTTTTGTTGAGAGGGGCCAGAGACGGATCCCGGTTCAGTATGCCAAGCGGGTGATTGGGCGTAAGATGTATGGGGGTCAGAGCACCCATCTTCCGCTAAAGGTCAATACAGCGGGGGTGATTCCGCCTATTTTTGCCTCCTCCATCATCATGTTTCCGGCGACCATCGCCAATTTCTTGAGCGTGGATGAGTTTCCGTGGCTCCAATATGTGGTCAGTGCCCTGGCCCCCGGACATATCATCTACACGCTGATTTATGTGACCTTTATCTTCTTCTTCTGCTATTTTTATACGGCGGTTCATTTCAACCCGGTCGACGTTGCCGACAATATGAAACGGGCGGGAGGCTTCATCCCCGGTATCAGGCCGGGCAAGAATACGGCCGAGTATATTGACAGGGTATTGACAAGGCTTACCTTTTCGGGCGCCGTGTATGTGTCAGCGGTCTGTGTCCTTCCCAACATCTTGATTTATCATTTAAATGTGCCGTTTTATTTTGGTGGGACCGCCCTCCTGATTGTGGTCGGTGTGGCCATGGACACCACAAACCAGATCGAGTCCCACCTATTGACCCGGCATTACGAAAGTTTTATGAAAAAAGGATTTGGAAAGACGAGATAGGTTCTCGGCAGATGTGTCTGAAGTGGGCGGATGATCGGGGAAGGTGGCATGCCCAAAGAAGAAGCGATTGAGGTGGAGGGGATTGTGATTGAGACGCTGCCCAATGCCATGTTCAGGGTCGAACTCAAGAATGGCCACCGGGTTCTGTCCCATATCTCCGGTCGAATCCGGAAGAATTTCATTAAGATTTTGCCCGGGGACATGGTGGTGGTGGAATTGTCCCCGTACGATTTGACCAGAGGACGGATTGTCTATCGGGGTACCAGGCAGTGATTGAGACTCCCCGGGTGTCGATAACCCTGACAGGCCCTTTTGAGGAAGAGCAAAAAGGTGGAAATATGAGGATGTTCATGTCATGAAAGTGAGGCCGTCAATCAAGAAGATCTGTAAACGGTGCAAGATCATTCGACGCAAGGGAATAACCCGTGTGATTTGCGACAATCCCCGTCATAAGCAGCGACAGGGATGATGGATGCTGTCAAGACGGCAGACGCCGGGCGTTTGATGATGAGCAGGCTTTAGACTATTAAGGAAAGAGGAGCTGAAAGTGGCAAGGATCGCAGGTGTCGACTTACCAAGGGGAAAACGAATTGAGATTGCGCTGACCTATATCTATGGGATCGGGAGATCAACGTCGCAGAAGATACTCTCAGAGGCGGGCGTAGACTGGGGCGTTAAGTCCGATGATCTCACTCCCGACCAGATCACCAGCATCAGAAAGGTCATTGATGAGAAATGCAAGGTTGAAGGTGATCTGAGACGGGACATATCCATGAATATCAAGCGGCTGATGGATCTTGGCGCGTATCGTGGATTGAGACACAGGAGGGGTCTGCCTGTCAGGGGGCAACGGACCAGTACGAACGCAAGGACCAGAAAGGGACCTCGCAGGGCCATCATGGGAAAGAGAAAAAAATAGAGGTTTGAGGAAACAGCATGGCAAAAGCGGCAAGAAAGAGAACCAAATCCAAAAAGGAAAAGAAGAACGTCCCCTCCGGGATTGTCCATATTCAATCCACCTTTAACAATACCATTGTGACGATCACGGACCTTGCGGGAAATGTCATCGCTCAATCCAGTGCGGGAAGGGGCGGGATCAAGGGCTCCAGAAAAAGCACGCCTTTTGCGGCCCAGATCGCCGGTCGGGATGCACTCAGACAGGCAATGGACCAGGGGATGAGGGTGGCAGAGGTCCGGGTCAAGGGACCTGGCGTGGGCAGGGAGGCGGCCTTGAGGTCGCTTCAAGTAGAAGGCTTTACCGTGACCGTCATCAGGGATGTAACCCCTATTCCGCATAACGGCTGCCGTCCCCCGAAAAGGCGTCGGGTATGACGACGATGCTGGGTTGTGGACCGGACAAGAACTTAGAACAATGGATGACGACATACCAGGGCAGGAGGGGTTGTTTTGGCCAGATATAGGGATTCTTCATGTAAATTGTGCCGACGAGAGAATCTGAAGCTCTATTTGAAGGGCGACCGGTGTTATGGAGACAAGTGCGGCTTCGAGAGGCATGCATATGCGCCGGGCCAGCATGGCCAGAGACGCGGAGGAAAGGTCTCTGATTACAGGGTGCAGCTCAGGGAGAAGCAGAAAGTCAAGAGGATTTACGGCTTGCTGGAAAAGCAGTTCAGAGGCTATTATTACCGCGCTGACAGGCAGAAGGGGGTCACCGGCACCAACCTGTTAACGCTGCTTGAGTCTCGGTTGGACAATATTGTTTACCGGATGGGTTTTGCCGCCTCCCGTAACCAGGCGAGACAATTGGTCAGGCACAATCACTTTACAGTGAATGACAAGAAGGTCAATATACCCTCTTACCTGGTGAGACCGGGAGACGAAATCGCGGTGAAAGAGAAGAGTAAAAAGGCGCCCCAGGTCGTTGAGGCGATAGAGACTGTGGTCAGGAGAGGCATTCCGGACTGGATTGAAGTTGATAAGGAGAAGTTCAAGGGAACACTGAAAGCCCTTCCCAATCGAGAAGATCTCACGATGCCCATTCACGAACAGCTCATTGTAGAATTGTATTCAAAATAAGGCATGGGAATCCGATTGTTGATGATGCTCTTTTGAAAATTTCCATTAAAAATCGTCAATAACAGTATGGGGAGGCTTTCTTGGTAGATCTAATAAGTAAAAACTGGCGCGAGTTGATTAAACCGAAACGAATCGAAATCGATGCGGAAAGCTACACCCATTCCTATGGGAGATTTGTGTGCGAGCCGCTCGAAAGGGGGTTCGGCATCACTGTCGGGAATTCGTTGAGGCGCGTTCTGCTGTCGTCCCTTCAGGGGGCGGCCATTGTGTCTGTCAAGTTTGATGAGGTGCTTCATGAGTTCTCAACCATTCCGGGGGTTTTAGAGGATGTAACGGATATCATTCTGAACCTGAAGGCGATTCGGCTCAAGATGGTCGATGCGGAGGAGGCCGTCATCCGTCTGAACCGGGAGGGAGAGGGCGCGGTTACGGCTGGCGATATTGAAACAGGCGGTCTTGTGGAAATCCTCAACCCTGATCAATCCATTGCCACCTTGAACAAGGAAGGGAAGGTGAGCATGGAGATGGTGGTCAGGACGGGAAAGGGTTACGTGCCGGCGGAAAAAAACAAGACGCCGGATATGCCCATCGGCGTCATACCGATCGATGCCGTATTTTCCTCCATCCAAAAGGTCAACTACGTGGTGACAAACGCCAGGGTGGGCCAGATGACCGATTATGATAAGCTGACACTGGAGGTCTGGACAGACGGAAGTGTGCTCCCTGAGGATGCTGTCGCCTATGCCGCCAAGATCCTCAAAGAGCAGATGAACCCATTCATCAATTTTGAGGAGGAATCCGAGCCGGTGGAAGAGGAAGAGGATGTGGAAAGAGAAAAATTGAATGAAAATCTCTTTCGGCCTGTTTCGGACCTCGAATTATCCGTACGTTCAGCCAACTGTCTCCAGAACGCCAAAATTTCTTTGATCGGGGAACTGGTTCAAAAGACAGATGCCGAGATGCTCAAGACCAAGAACTTTGGAAGGAAGTCTCTCAATGAGATCAAGGCGATTCTTGAAGACATGGGACTTTCTTTAGGCATGAAGATACCGCATTTCCCTTCTGCTCCGATTCCGGAGGACGAGAAAGAAGATAAGTACGCCGGGGCCGATACGGAAGGAGATGAGGATATGGAAGAAGAAGGATCTGCAGACGAAGCGGGCGATGGAGACAAAGGGGAAAAGGTAAAAAAGAAAAAGAAGAAAAAAGAGAAGACCCCTCCAGAAAAGGAAGGCGAGAAGAAGGGAAAGGGAAAAGATAAATGAGGCACAGGAAGGCAGGGAAACAGTTAGGACGCAATACAAGTCATCGCCGGGCGATGCTCAGGAATATGGTGACCTCCCTGTTCGCGCATGAACAGGTTGAGACAACCGATGCGAAGGCCAAGGTGATTCGTCCTGTGGCCGAAAAAATGATCACCCTTGCCAAGCGGGGGGATCTCCATGCCCGGCGCCAGGCCCTTGCCTATATGGAAGATAAATCGGTCGTTCATAAGCTGTTTGATCAGGCCAAGGATCGATTTCTTGACCGACAGGGGGGCTACCTCAGGATTGTAAAGAAGGGAGTGCGAAAAGGGGATGGCGCGCCTGTTTCCATTGTTCAACTTCTTTCCGCGGATGAAAACACGGCACTGCGGAAAGGGAAAGGGAGGTGATTGAGCCCGAAGGACCATCAGGAGGGCGCTGTCGTCTGTTTTTGGGCTTGCATCTGAGCGCCCGGTGGTGTAAGATCTGCATGTGGTTCTGGGGTTGACGACTCAGCCAAAATCCATCTCCCGGCAAAACCTCAAGCAATATCCATTGATTAAATGATGATTGAATGGTGGCGCAATATGAAAGACCCTCTTGCCTGATTGAAGGCAAGGGGGTTTTTTTTGAGGAGTCTGCGGTGACGAAATTCGAACATAAAGATTTGTTGGGCATGGGACCGTTGTCTGTTCCAGAGATTAGCCTGATTCTGGACACGGCTGAATCGTTGAAGGCGATTTCCGCGAGGGATATCAAGAAGGTCCCGACGCTAAGGGGCAAGAGCGTTGTCAATTTTTTTTATGAGCCGAGCACTCGAACCCGCATCTCATTTGACGTGGCGGCAAAGCAGCTCAGCGCGGATACGTTGAGTCTGTCCGCCACCACGAGCAGCATGGTGAAAGGCGAGACACTTCTGGATACGGCACGAAACCTTCAGGCCATGAGACCCGATCTGATTGTTTTGAGACATCCCTCGAGCGGGGCGCCCCATATGTTGGCAAAGGAGGTGGAGGCCGGGATCATCAATGCCGGAGACGGCATCAACGAGCACCCGACACAGGCCCTGCTCGACCTCTATACGATCCGGGAAAAGCTCGGCAGGATCCATGGGGTAAAGGTGGTCATTATCGGGGATATCTCCCACAGCCGGGTGGCGCGATCCAACATCATCGGATTGACCAAAATGGGGGCCGAGGTGACGGTGTCCGGACCTCCGACCATGATGCCGGTGGGGATCGAGTCTCTGGGGGTTCGGGTGACCCCTGATCCGGCCCAGGCGGTTCAGGGGAAAGACGTGGTGATGTTGCTGCGCATCCAGTTGGAAAGGCAGAGCAAGGTCCTGTTCCCGAGCGTGAGGGAATATGCCTCTTTTTTCGGGCTGACCACGGAGATGTTGCAGGGCGCTAATGAGGGGGCCATTGTGATGCATCCAGGCCCCCTCAACAGGGGCGTGGAAATAACGCCGGAGGTGGCCGATGGTCCTTACTCCGTCATCCTTGACCAGGTAGCGAACGGGGTGGCCGTGCGAATGGCCGTATTGTATCTTTTGATCGGAGGGGCGAAGGGTGATAACGTGGATCAGGGGCGGTAATCTCGTGGATCCCGTCAAAGGGACCGTGGAACAGGTGGATGTGATTGTTGAAAACGGAAAGATCTCCAGGATGCTTCCGCCAGGCGTTTTCCAGGAAGAGGGACCTGGAATCAGCCGGATTGAGGCATCCGGCAGGATGGTCGTTCCAGGTCTGATCGATATGCATGTCCATCTGAGAGAGCCGGGTCACGAGTATAAAGAAACCATCGCCTCCGGGGCAAGGGCCGCAGCCGCAGGCGGCTACACCGCCATTGCCTGCATGCCCAACACCGCGCCGCCCAACGACTGCCGGGCCGTTACCGAGTTTATCCTGGAGCAGGCGGAAAGGGCGGGATGGGTCAGGGTCTACCCGATCGCCGCCATATCCAAGGGGCAGGCCGGGGAGACGCTTACGGATTTCGGCGAACTGAAGGCCGCGGGGGCGGTGGGGGTTTCCGACGATGGATTCCCTGTGGTCAACAGCGAGTTAATGCGAAGGGCCCTTGAATACGCCTCCTTTTATGGGCTGCGCGTCATCTCCCACTGTGAGGACAGGGGTCTGTCAGGGAATGGGGTGATGCACGAGGGCGTTGTATCGACACGGATCGGTCTTGCCGGGATCCCCGACGCCAGTGAAGACATCATGGTTTACAGGGAGATTGCCCTGTCCCGATTGACCGGGCGGCCTGTCCATATTGCCCACGTCAGCACTGCTGGATCCGTGGATCTAATCCGAAGGGCAAAGAAGAAGGGCATTCGAGTGACGGCCGAGACCGCACCGCATTATTTCACCCTGGACCATCGTCGGGTCATAGGATACGATACCCTTGCCAAGGTCAATCCTCCTCTCAGGAGCCCGGAAGATGTGGAGGCGATCAAGGCCGGCCTGAGAGAGGGCGTTATCGACGCCATCGCCACGGACCACGCGCCCCACAGCTCCCTGGAGAAGGAGGTGGAATTTGACAGGGCCGCCTTTGGAATGATCGGGCTTCAAACGGCCCTCCCTCTCACGCTCCAGTTGGTCCGGGACCGGGTCCTGGGCCTGGCCGAGGCCATCGGTAAGCTTTCGTGGGCAGGGGCAACGATCCTCGGGGTTCCGGGCGGCCGTCTTGTCGAAGGGGGAAACGCCGACCTGGCGGTTATCGACCTGGATTATGAATATCCCTTTGAGGCGGACCGGATTCTTTCCAAGAGCAAAAACTCCCCTTTTATAGGGGAGGTGTTGAAAGGGATCGCCGAACTGACCATGGTCGGAGGAAAGGTTGTCTGGGAGAAGCGATAGAATACTGGTGGTCGATGATCAGGCAAGCATGCGGGAGTTCTTGGAGATCATGCTGACCAAGGAAGGCTACCAGGTGCTTGCGGCAGAAGACGGCGAACAGGCCTGCGGGATCCTGGACAAGGAGACCTTTGACCTGGTTATCACGGATATCCGAATGAGAAATATCAATGGGATAGGGGTCCTGAAAAAGGCCAAGGACCGGAGTCCAGAGGCCATGGTTATTCTGATTTCAGCCTTTGCCACGCCTGAGACCGCTGTGGAGGCCATGAAAGAGGGAGCCTATGATTATATACCGAAGCCGTTCAAGATCAATGATCTCAAGCGGGTTGTCAAAGATGCCTTAACGTCGAGGGCGCTTCCTGCAGAAGAGGGCAAGGGACCGAAAAGCCGTTTCCATTTTGATTCTCTGATCGGCGAAAGCCCCCAGATGAGAAAGGTGTACGATCTTATACAGCGGGTCTCACGGACAAGGACGAATGTCCTTATTACGGGCGAAAGCGGGACTGGAAAGGAGCTGGTTGCCAAGTCGATACACCACCTGAGCGATCGACGGGATAAGCCGATTGTCGTCATCAATTGCGCCGGCATCCCGGAGCCCCTGATAGAGAGCGAACTGTTTGGTCACCGAAAGGGGGCCTTCACCGGCGCGGTGGCGGATAAGGAGGGTCTCTTTGATGTGGCGGATGGGGGCACCGTCTTTCTCGATGAGGTGGGCGAGCTGTCGCCGATGATTCAGGTCAAGCTCTTGAGGGTGATCCAGGAGCGGACCTTTACCGCGGTGGGCGGGATTGACGTGAAGACGGTCGATGTCCGGTTTATTTCCGCCACCAACAAGGACCTTGAAAAGGAGGTCATTCATAACAACTTTAGGGAAGACCTCTATTTCAGGCTGAACGTGATACCCATCGCCGTGCCTCCACTGAGGGAGAGGGAGGGGGACCTCCCCTTGCTGGCCCAGCATTTTCTTAAGCGATTTTCCCTTCAGATGGGCAAAGACATCAAGAAGATTTCCACCTATGCCATGGATATCCTCAGCCATTACCCATTTCCCGGCAATGTCCGGGAATTAGAGAATATCGTGGAACGAAGCGTGGCCCTCGAGACCTCCAACATTGTCCTCCCCGAGAGTCTTACCCTTTCGACCCTTAGAAGGGGTGTTGAGAAAAAGGGGCGACGGATGGGCGATCTGGGGCCTGAAGGGATCCCTCTGGAGAAGATGATGGCTGATGTTGAAAGGGAGTATCTGATTCAGGCCCTGGACGTTGCCCATGGATCGAAGCAGCGGGCCGCCGAGCTCCTGGGCATTACGCTGCGGTCGTTTCGGTACCGACTGGAAAAGCAGGGGATCGCCGGAGGGGAAGATTCATAGTCTCCCCTTTCCCCTCGTTCCCATGCTCCGCGTGGGGACGCATTTCCGGGACGCTCCGCGTCCTATTCCACCCTAACTTTACCATCCCCCCATCCAGCCATCCAGCCACGCCTTGTGAAATCGCTCAATTTAGGTCTAAGAAAATATCTCGTCCGGCGCAAGATTTCCCGGTCTTGGTTGTTTAAAGGGGTATGAAGATCAGCGATGACAGGATCAAATTTCGTTTTCCCGGAGGCGTAAGGAGGACATGGACGCTTTTTTTGTGCATTTTGATGTCTCAGGGGTGGACACATGGGTCTTTCTTCCGCCGCTGGTGGCCTTTGTTGTCTCCCTTTTTACCTCCATGGGCGGGGTCTCCGGCGCGTTTCTTCTGCTCCCCTTTCAGGTGAGCTTCCTCCGGTTCACCTCTCCGTCGGTGAGCGCCACCAATTTCGTATTCAATATCGTCGCCATCCCGAGCGGCGTCTACCGGTACCTCAAAGAGGGCCGCATGGCTTGGCCCCTGACCTGGGTCGTGATCGTCGGCACCCTTCCGGGCGTCTTTATCGGATATTATCTGCGGGTTCTATATCTGCCCGACCCGAAGACCTTCAAATTCTTTGTAGGGTGTGTGCTACTCTATATTGGGGTCCGTCTCCTTTATGAGATGACGCCTCGTTCCCAGAGAGGGAAAAAGGAAATGAGACTCCTGGAGGAAAAATTCAATCAGCATGTCAAAAAACTCAGGGAATCTCAAAAGCGATGCGTCTCGTCCGGTCTTCCAACGGAGGCCGTGATCAGGAGCATCTCATTTACGGTATCAAAGGTAGAATATGAGTTCTGGGGACAGCGGTTTTCGTTCCATACCATCGGCATGTTCTTGCTGGCATTTGTGGTCGGCATTATCGGAGGGACATACGGGATCGGCGGCGGCGCCATTATTGCACCCTTCTGTGTGGCGGTTTTTCACCTTCCGGTATACACGGTAGCAGGCGCCGCCCTCATGGGCACCTTTCTTACGTCCATTGCAGGGGTTTTTTTCTACAGCGTGATCCCCGTGACAGAAGGGCTTACAACCAGACCGGACTGGCTTCTGGGCTTTCTTTTCGGGGCCGGCGGGTTTGCCGGCATGTACTGCGGGGCGAGGCTTCAAAAATATGTCCCCCAGAAGTTCATCAAGCTCATGCTCGGGGTGATCATCACCTTCCTGGCTGTCCGGTATATTTTCCAGTTTTTCGGGTAACGGAATTTGGGCCTTTCCAGTTGTACTTTGCCGCAATGATGCCCATAATGGGCCTATGGAAGGCTCCGACGAAAGTCTCATTCAGGCGATTGGAAAAGGAGATCGTGCGGCATTTGAAGCCCTGTTCAAACGATATCACAAAGTCTTGTTCAATTTCATCTACAGGTACCTGGGGGAGAGGAGCACCTCAGAAGATCATCTAACCCAGGAGGTGTTTATACGGATTTTCGTGGCCGCCCGACGATTTGAAATACGGCCCAACGCCTCGGCATCCACCTGGATATACAGGATTGCCGAAGACAGAGGCCCGCACGATCTCTCAAAATAGACAGGCGCTTCAACGGTCTCTTTGTTTAGGCTATCTTCTGCTTTTTCAAATAGTATGCTGCGGAAAGTCAATGAACAAGCACCTCCTGACTATGGCGCGGGAGATCCTTTCATCAACCGCGCCCGTTGCTGTCTTTTCCGTTCTCTGCCCAGCTTGCCGTGGCATTGACGACGGTTAGACTTTTTACGGCCATATAGGTGTACTCCAGTGTGGGAATTCCAAGCCAGGGGGATCTTGTGAAACCATACGTGTCTGTCTGGTATTCGAGGATAGATCTTCCTATTGCTGTTTCGTAGCGGGCTTTCAACCCCAGCGCACGAAAGGCAATCAAACCGGAATAGATGTCCTCCAGGAAGGCAGGAGCAGAGCCTGGCACAGTGCTAAATCCAAAGTCTTCATGTTCACAGCTAACGGCAAACTCTCGGGCGGATAATGTAGATAGAGAAAAGTCCAGTCCTTTGAGGATTCTGACGGCAAAAGAAGTCTCCCATAAGCTTGAGCGTATGGCGCCAAACCCGCCGTCTTGATTTTGAAATCGCAGAATATAATGCCGTCCTGCCCTTCTCAATTGCGGCTCCAAGGGACATTCCAGGAGTTCAATGAGTTCGACAACAAGACTGAGGAGCTCAAGACTCAACCTTGGAGGAGGACCGGCAGGCGCGGATACTCTCTTGTTGAAAAATCCCAAAATGATCTGTTTTATACGCGAAAGGCACGGCAGGTCTTGATTGAAAAAACGAAGCACCCGCAGCCCGTAATGGATGCCCCAAAGGGACCCTTCGCCCAAAGGCGACTGAAAGAAACGGCGCCCAAAGGCGATGGTTCTTTCGGGGGCAAGGGGAGCGCTGCACAGCAGACCCAAGGTCTGGGTGGCGAAAAAGGTATCCGCCAGGTTAGGCTCATCCAGGCCGTAAAAGCAGAACCCTCCGCTAGGGCATTCACGGGACTGCACATACCCCACGATTCTATCAGGGTCAATGGCGTTCATGACGTCAGAGAGTTTCATTTCACGATTGAAAGAAATGTTTTCCATCCCGTGCACCAGCCCACAGCACTGATCAGGGCGGCCACGTCTTCATCCGTCTCTGTTCCGTGATAGCCGAAACAAAAGGATTTCGCATATATTTTGATGTGTTTTGCAATATCGTCTACAAGTGCGGCATGGGTAGAGAGATCGGTTTTCACCCCTTGGGAAAGTTCTTCAATCAAATGCCTCCGGCACTTCTGGAAGGAACCATTTCCGGCACATCGCCCGCACACGGCCTTCTGCCAATAACGCGCGGTCTTCCTGGCCAAGGCTTGCAGCTCGCTCAGATCCCGGCCCTTTTCGATGCGGTCTTCTCCTGCCTTCCCTGGGCTATTGGGACCATATTCCAGCTCGCACATGAGGCAGGGCCCTTTTGCTCGGATGTTTCTCATGCTTCTCCATATCTGAATAGGGCCCCGAT
>Ga0172369_10007586_pt1 | contig 12555 bp, 4 predicted proteins | sample LakKiv25m_FD_114539 | JGI IMG/M metagenome (GOLD analysis project Ga0172369, IMG submission 114539) | Freshwater microbial communities from Kabuno Bay, South-Kivu, Congo - kab_022012_11.25m | ecosystem: Environmental > Aquatic > Freshwater > Lake | place: Democratic Republic of the Congo... | reverse complement strand
TACAATGGCTATCAGGTAATAATGATTATCAGGTAATAGCGGTTATTTGATGGACTGCTATTTCTTCGGGTATTTCTCCCGCAGGCGCTGGGCATATGGCTTCAAATCCGGCCTGGGCGGGTACTGGTAGTCTTCCATCGCTTTTGCCAAGATAGCGGTGGTTGACGTTATGGCGTCGGTTTTTTCGGTGACGGCGAGGTAGCGGTCGAAGGAGAGGGTCAATAAATTGAAGTAGCCGTCCACCAGCTTCGGGTCGCGGACGGTGAGGAGGGCGGGGAGGAAGCCGGTTTGCCAGAGGAGGGGAGACTGTTCCGCGACTGCGTCCAGCGCCAGGGCGTCTTCCATCGCTTGCTCCAGCACGGCGAAGGCGTCCAGAGCGGGCTTGCCCTCGGGGGGGGGGGCGTTGTCGGGGGAGGCGGGGGGGTCCTGGCCGGCGGCGTGCATCTTAAGGCAGAGCTGCAGGAGTTGCACGCGGGTATTCACCTGGTTCTCATTGCGGTCGGGTTCCTGCAATTCCGCCGCCGTGCCGCGGGCAAGGAAGGCGGCGAAGGGGGCGACCTGATCGGCAACCAGGAACGACTGGCGGAAGACGGTGAAGAGCGGCTCCCACTGGCGGGCGAATTCGCCTTCGCGGGGGGTCACCTCGTCATGCGGTTCGAACGGTTTCGACATGGGGCTGCCGTCGAAATATTTCCAGCCGTCGGGCGGGGGGGTGAGCTGGTATTGCTCTTTGTGCAGCATGATATTCGCCGCCTGCTCCGGCCTGCCGGCCAGCATATTGGCGGCGGCGATGGGCAGGCGCAGGGTTCCGCCGCGCTGGCTGTCATAACGAAGGAGGGCGGCGGGATCGACTTCGACGATCTTTTCGTACCAGACGGCCAGCGCCGGGGCCCATTCCGCCAACTCGGCGTGGGGGGCGACGGTGAAGTTGTGGGAGTAGATGCGCACGTAGCCGATGGGGAGCAGGTCGTCGCGCTGCAGGGTGCGGGCGGCTTCCCAGGCGAACCAGCGGGCCAGCGCGCTGCGCCTCGTCGCGTCGCCGCGGATGATCTCGTCGAGCAGGCGGCTGCCGATGGGCAGCGCGGCGGCGGCATCGGTCTCCAGCAGACCGCTCCACGCTTCCAGGCGGCAGTCCAGCGGAAGGTCGTCATTCACCACCGCCGCGCGGTATTCGGCGGTCGCTTCCGGCAGCTTGCCGGCGGCATAGCGGGCGTCGGCGGCGATCAGCAGGTCGGGGCTGTTCAGCAGGGCGGGCAGGTCGGGGGTCTTCTCCACCGACTTCTTCGCCCTTCCCATCCAGTTCAGGAAGTCCAGGTAGCAGAGGCGCGCGCCGCGGCTGTTAGGGGCGGGGACGTTTTCGGTGGCTTGCCAGAAGAGGCGGGCGGTGTCGTTGAAGCGCTGGTTGCCCCAATACAGGCGGGCTGTATAGCGCTGGGTCTCCAGATCTCCCGGCGCCAACGCGGCCACTTCGCCGGCCATGGCCAGGCCGGCGTCTATTTTCTGCACCTGAACCAGCCGCTCGGCGGTTTGGAAGGAGACCACGTCCAGGCCGTTGGCATACTTTTTGGCGAAGGCGAGAAGCTCCTCCGGCGAGATCGGCCCCAGGTCGTTGGGCGGCTCGATGTAGAAGTTGAGCGCTGCCTCCGCCAGCATGCGCAGGTTGATGGGCGCCACCTGCTTTTCCATCACCGCATCCACCGCCGCACGCTGCTCCCTGGGGATGCTCAGCCACGCCTTCACACGGAGGCCGGGCATGTCGGGGGAGACCGCCGTCAGGCAATCCGCAGCCAGCGCATATCCATGCTCCCGCGCCAACCGTGCCCCGGCGGTGAGGGCATAAGGAGAAGGCGCTAGGCCGCCAAAGAGCCTGGGCAGGCCGTTGGCATCCCCCTGCACCAGCAGCTTGCACGCCTCCCACCAGCGCGCTGTGTCCGGGGAGGCGGCAAAGAGCGGGGTAAGCTGTTTCCCGCTCTCGCCTTCCCATCCCGCTGTCTTCTCCAGCGCGATAGCCGCCGGGAGCATAGCCTCGAACGCCACCTGCGGCCGCGCCTCTATACCGGCCAATTCGCCGGGAGCCGCTGCCAGATACGTGGGGTAATCCTTCGTCACAAACGCCTGCAGCGCGGGCGAGAGTTGCCGTTGAGCAAAAATTGGAAGGATGAGGAAGATGAGAAGCAAGCATTGCACCAAAAGGATGGTATTACCATGGTTACATCTGTTAGATTTTTGCATGTTACTACTCCAGCATAGGCAAGGTTATACAGGACTTTCGTCCCATAACTTAATAGCCAACTAGTTGTGTTTGGTTCATTTGGTGAGTGGGCATCCTCTTGGTACCACAATACCAGAGGCAGCCATGTTCACCAAACGCCAATACGTTGAATACTTACTCGCCACTTTTGGCATTACACCTGTACCAATCTTGCCAATCACCTGGAGGGCGACCAGGCCGTGAGTCATGACACGATTAACGATTTCCTGCGGCGCGAGAAGTTGACCTCACGCGGTCTTTGGGATGTCGCCCGTACTCTGATTAAGGATGGGCCATCGGCATATTTTCTGTTTGACGATAGTGTCCAAGATAAACGGTATGCAACCAATATGAACCTCGTGTATCCGCAATATAGCGGCGCCGTCCATGGCGTGGTTAACGAGATCGGCGTGGTCAACCTGGTGCATAGCAGCGGACCGGACCAGGAGTTTTATCCCATCGATTACCGGATTTATGATCCCAAAGGAGACGGGAAAACGAAACAAGACCACTTCCGGGATATGCTCCTGCTGGCCATCAACAGTAAAAAACTACAAGCGCAAATTATCCTGTTCGATAACTGGTATGCCTCGGTGGAGAACTTAAAGCTCATCTACCGGCTGGGTCGGTACTTTATTACGACCGTCAAAAGTAATCGCAAGGTGAGCATCTCCAAGGAGGCTGGATACGTAAATTTAGAAGAACTGCCCTGGGATGCAACTAGTTATCAGTATGGTATGCTGGTCAAGCTTAAAGAGCTGCCGTTCAAGGTGCGACTTTTCGTGGTAGTCTCTCCGACCAGAGACATCGACTGGGTGATCACCAATTTGCCGGATGATCTCCAGCGCCCGTTGACCACGGCGGACATTCAACGCATGAATGCCTTCCGCTGGCACATCGAGCAGTTTCACCGCGAAGCCAAGCAGCTCACGGGCACCGAACGTTGTCAGTGCCGGAAAGCGCGGGCGCAACGCAACCATATCGCCTGCTGTTATTTCGCTTGGTATGCTATCAAGGTCCGGGCCCAGGAACTTGGGCTCTCATTGTACATGGCTAAAAATAGCCTGTGGGATGACTATCTCAAGGAACAACTACGCCAGCCGGTAATCCCAGCGGTTGGCTGTTGAGCGAAAGTCCTGTTATATTTGCCGACTTCCATTCATACGTAAAATCCGATACAAGCCTGCCTACGCCGCCGTAGATCATCGTTCAATTTGAATCCCCCACAATTGTAAGTACTGTTTAATATATGTATATGATAATTCTCCAAAGTATTTATATATACTTTTTGGTAGCCTAGCGCCTGCCCAAAGACCGTCCGCCATTCCGCTAATAAGGTCACCAACTGTGCTATAATCATGTCTGCGACTCCTGGTGTAGTGATTGAGTTGATCTACTACTCAACCAATACCCAGGGTCGCATTTTACCAAACCACAATCATATGTTCGCTAAATCGATTTTTTTATTGGCTTACTAAAAGGCCAAACTCCAGGCACACTGTCCCATAATATCCTATTCGAGACATACGGCCTCAACAACAAAACATCTCGAACACCAAGTAAAAAGAAATTGACCTATCTCTGTACCTACGAATCCGCGGGGGTCGGTGTTCTTGTCATCGATCGCAGCCAGGAAGGTCATTTCCTGGTTGCATAAAGGACACATATGGCCGTCCCAGCCTTGCCCGGTCATTACTTCCCAGCCTTGTGTGAGTTTCGGGAAACCACCGATCTGATGTGCATCTATCTTCAACCGAATATATTGTTTATGGAACTCATTAATTTTTTTTGCAAATTGTTCTCTCTTTTCCATGTCATAAGTATAAATGTCTGATGTATACTCCTCTGCCAATCTTTGGTTGTTGATGATATACCATTGTTGCTCTTCCGATAATGGAACAAGTTGTATAGGTTGGCCTTGGAAATGCCGAGGATATGGCTTGGGATAGAATGGTATATACTCCGGTTGTACAGTGCCTTCTTTGTAATCAAGTATTGAAATTCGTCCATCCGTGGCATGTATCTGATAATAGAACACGCCATTTAATATTTCACACGTCATACAATGGAATAAAGAAAAAATCGGAAAGGGGCAATAGGTTAATCCCAGGCGTTCATCGCGAGTATCGATTGCCAGCAATCGTAGCAGCGGTTTCATGCAATTCGGGCAGAAAGCACCCGGTACGTCATGGGGACCGCAGAAGTAATGCTTGTATTCCGGGTGGTCGCATGCAGTGTTCAATTCCCGTAGCGTATAACTCTGTGGACAGATGGTACGAAATGTCGGACCATAAATCGATGACAGCATGCTCATCGAGAATTCTGAAAAACTCTTAATCCGATACTGCACTTCAGGTTGTTTACTCATCCGCTCCCTCCTTCAATAACGATAATACTAAAAGGGATTTGTACTCTCTTCTATCCTGATAAAATTGACAATAAACTATTGCTGTTTAATTTCATAAAGCTGAACAACATGGAAATCTTTCCCCGCTACGTATACAAGAGGCCTTCCAGCATAGACGCCACTTTCGGGAACAAGGCCTCCTTTACCAATAAAGACTCCCCTTCCTTTTTTTATTAACCATGCAAAAACTTTTACACCAGCAGGTGGAGTAAAGTATTCCGTTGTAAAGAAACAGTCGTCTTTAACTGCGGGAATCAGTTTATTGTCTGGGTATGTATAACGATACATTATAAAGTCCTCTGTGGTGGGAGCATTACGTATTTCATAAGATCTGTCAAAAGATTTTAACTTTGGAAACGTCGGTAGAAGGCCACTCAGGTCTTCATCTAAGTACCTAAGCTTTCCGAATCCTGCACAATACTTGTGATTATCATGTTTCTCTTCCGGGATAAGCTCTGTGGCATTTGCTGGTCGGGCTGTTTGATCTAGCCACATTGCCACATCTATCACTATTCCTAGCGTACCAACGATCACCACGGTGCCCCGAATCGCTGTATTCCAAAATACTCGCTTAGCAAGAGCTTTCGCAGCCTCTTCTGTCGCCTTCTCTATGAGTTCTCTCTCCGCCACACTTAGGCTTGTGTCTATACAAGCAGCAGTAAATTCTTTATTCGCAACTTTAGCAAGCATCTCTGTTGAATTGATCGCCATTACTCCCGTATCTCTTAATGCCGTTTTCACAACCTGTTGACTCTCTGCTCCATTCAACCCCATTGCCTGTAAAAGTCTTATCCAACTACTCTTTGACATTAATTTAATGCGACCTTCTTTAACAAGATATCTATTGATTTCCGATGTTTCTATTTGTGAAGATTTAATGATAGCTCGAACCAATGCTTTTGCTTCAGTTTTTGACCATTGTTCGGTAGACATACCTAGTCCTTGTTCCATCTTCCTAATTAAGAATCTCACTTCAGTATCATATGAAGAATGGTTTCCACCTGCTATTCTACCGATAGAACCTGTGACAGATTGATTGTTAAAGAAGTCTGCAACTTCATATGAAAATACGTAACCTCCATCAGTAAAAACATTCCATGGCACTAAATGATGACCAACTGCTACCGCTTTTTCCATTAATTCACCTTGGATGTATGCTTGAACCGGATCATTTACCGCCAGCATTCTCGAAGGTTGATGATCTCGTCGATACGAGATCCAACAAGCATCTTCCGCGACAAATAACACGCGAGGAGTTCCAATAAATTCGTCATAATTCGTATACGCAACAATGCCGTCTCCGCTCACTCCGTTATGAACTATATTTAGTTCTGTAGCATCTGGAACAGATTCTTCAAAACCTAATTCGTTCATAAAGCCATCTATGGCAATCATTTTCATAGAGAGTGGATTTTCTTTGACAGAATAATTATTTGCATCTGCTATATCACGTAATATATAATTACATCTTAATTCCACACCATCTTCTGTTGTTTTCGTCCAAGTATCATGTTCATCATCAGCAATCGATAAACAATATGGCCATCGTAAATAAAAGTAATCTATCGGTTCAGTTGATGAAGAATTATCATACTCATAAACACAGATTTCAAACGCATATGTTCCCCAGAGATTAGTGTCCTCTTGATATCCAGCCCATCCTGGCGGCACTTTAGAGCCATTCCATGTGTGAGTAATAGTGCTACCGGCCGTCTGATAAGCATCAAACATCCAATTAATAATTTCATTCTCATCATCCCTGCTTCTTGTTGTGAGCGCATTGAAAAGTTGCCCCGTCATACTCGTAGGCCAAGTGAATATATAGCAATCATATTGGTGTGGATCACCTACGTCCTCAATGGTGAAAGAAACTGTCGGGCGATGATGCGGACTCTCCGGATCGGGATCGTATTTCAGATAATCCGGATTGCCGGCGCTTGTCTTCACGTTAGTAATCACCAGGTTGCTGACTTTATACGGCAGCGGGTTCGGGCCATTCTCGGTCGTTATTTCCAGGGTATCCCAGGTGACAATGGGCAGGTTGGCGCATGCCAGCAAATGGTCCGGATCCTGCCCATCGGCATACCGGAAAATGCCTTTCAGCACAACGGTATGATCGCCGTTGTGTCCCACATGGGGAATATATTCGGAGAACGTCGGCGTGGTCCGCGTATTTAGCGGGATCTTGCAAAACACCACGGCGGAATTTTCACTGAGCAGGCGGCGTCCGGGAGGATCCGGCGGATTTGGTATATAGGGTTGACCAATATCTTGATTATTATGCTCATCGTAATATAGATCGGCTTCCTCCAGCGGCACACCCTCCTTATACCAATACCAGTTATTACCCCCGTTGAAATAGACGGTGGGCTCATACTTGATATGATCGGAATCATAGTCATCTGAGAACTTGACCACCGCGCCATCGGCCATCACGTTGCTCAGCGGCGGTAACGAAACGATCATCGCAGTGGTGACATTGCCGCCGACCTTGCTGCCGCTGGATACCGGCTCCAACCCCTCAGATCGCATGAAGCTGTTGGCATTGACCGATTGGGCACTCATCCCACCACCCACCGACTGGGCGCCAGCCTCGCCGCCAGCGCCGCCGATAATGCGGTTGGCAAACATTTTGAAGCGTGTCCCCGCCGTCACGCCTTCGAAGGGAAGGGGTGGCTCCACACATTTTACTTTTGCGCTGTCCTCGCTCACCAGGGTTTCTCCCAGGCTATACTGCAGCAGCAGGCTTTGCGGTCCGGTCAGGCTCACGCCTTCCAGCGCGAACCAGTTGGGCGGTTGTCCGGCATCTGGCGACCACGAAGCGGGGTTCAGCCGGCCTCCGGTTTTATTATCATTGCCGCAGGCTGCAAAATGATCGCCCGCCGGCAGCACCAACGCCAGCTCGCCCACCGGCACGCCGTTCGGCTCCAGGTCGATACCGACGGGTACAAGGTCGTCTTCACCCGTCACCCCCAGGCCGAGTACGTCATTCGATTCATACACATCCTGCACGCCGCTGGCGTTATTGTCGTCCGAGTTGACGCTCACCGACACCGCATTGGCGTCCAGTTCTTCCTGCTCTTCGGATAATCCGCCCACCCTGACGTTCACCCGCACCGCCCACACGTCCAGCTCATCGGAGGAGGCGCCAATGCGCGCCCGCACCGGCAACCGGGCGGGGTAATCGCGCGGGAGGCTGTAGCGGTCGGGAGTGATTCCCACCGAGCCGCGCGTGCCGCCCCAGACGATGAGCTTATTATACACCGTGCTCACGTCCGGCGTCGAGGGAGTGATCAGCGCTTTCACCGTAACCGTGGCAGGATCTGACGAGACGCCGGTGACGGCGTTATCTGAATTGCCGGTCTCCTCCTCCAGCAGATTGGCGTCGTCGGAGGCGATGCGGTCGATGCCCACCACCACCAGCTCGGCGTCCGTGCTGCTGGATTCGTTATCCTCGTCGGTGACCTGCACTCCGACGTTATAAGCGCCGGTGACGGTGCGATCGTGAGAGGCGTAGACGGAATAATCCTGATCGACATCCGCCCCGGTCCAGGCGATGGTCATGCCGTAGAGCGGGACGCTTTCCGGCAGCGTATCGACCCGAAGCGTGACCACGGTGCCGTAATACTCATCACCCACCGGCACGGCCCAGCGCGCGGGAGAGACGCCGGGCACGCAGTAGCCGGGGCTGACGTTGACGGTCAGCTTATAGACGATGACGCTCACGGTGGCGGTGTCGCTGTTGCCGTGGCCGTCGTCCACCGTGTAGACGAACTCATCATAGCCGAAGTATTCCGCCGCCGGGGTGAAGCGGACCTTTTCCGGGGAGCCGGCCACCACGGTTATCGCGCCGTGCGCCGGGTAGCCTCCCTGCCCCGGTCCGGGCAGGGTGATGGAGAGCGTATCGCCGTCGGGGTCGTCATCGTTGGCCAGCACGTCGATGAGATGTCCGGTCCCGTTCATGGGCGCGTAAGCCCAGTCCTCATAAGCGACCACGCTGTCGTCGATATTGTCCACAGTGACGAAGACGGAGGCGGTATCGGTCAGGCCATCCGGGTCCTGGATGGTATAGCTGAACTCGTCGGCGCCGAAGTAGCCTTCCGCGGGGATATAGGTAACCTGGCTGGAGGTGAAGGTAACCTCACCGTAAAGTGGCTGGGTGACGGCGATGATGGTCAGGCTGTCGCTATCCGGGTCGCTATCATTGGCGAGCACGGTGATCGCCTGCCCAGCGCTGTCCTCGGGGATGTCGTCGCGGTAATCGTCCACCGCATCGGGCGCCCCGTTCAGGCCGAGTAGGGTGATCGATACGGTAGCGGAATCCAGCGCCGTCTCGCCCTCCTGCAACGCGTAAGTGAAGGTGTCCGACCCGAAGTAACCGGCAGTGGGGGTGTAATAGACCATGTTATCCGTCACGCTGGTCGAGCCGTGCGACGGGCCGGAGGTGACCGCCACTGTCAATGTCAGGTTGTCCGGGTTCAGATCGTTCGACATCACCGGGATGGGTTGGCTCGCGATATCTTCGATCAGGTAAACGCTGTCATCGACGGCATCCACCGAGTCGGCCACCACGGAGACGGTGATGGCCACATTCGCCTGCGCGACGCCGCCTTGCCCGTCGGTGATCAGGTAGGTGAAGCTGTCCTCGCCGAAGAAATCATCTGCCGGCGTGTAGTAGGCATAATCGCCGTCGGTGTATACCGTACCGTGCTCCGGCTTGGTCGGGAAGAAGACGATGGTGAGCGGATCTTCATCCTCGTCGGAGTCGTTGTCGAGCAGGTCGAGCTGGGTTTCGCCGCCGTCCTCGTCCACCGCGAAAGCATCCGCCACGGCGACGGGCGAGGTGTTGCTGCTGTCCTCGACGAAAGCCCACACGGTGGAGGTCGCCGAGCCGCCGTTGCCGTCCTCGATGGTGTAGTTGAAGGAATCGGTGCCAATATAAGCGGTGTCCGGGGTGTAGGAGGCGGTGCTGCCGTTCACCCGGCTGGTGGCGCCATGGGGCGGATCGGTCACCCCGTTCGGCTGGGCGGCCAGCGCCAAGGTCTCCCCGGTCTCCGGCGCGCCGCTCGCGTGCGCCAGCATGTTGATGCTATTGACGGGGGTATTCAGCCAGGTCTGGATGTAGAACTCTTCCGCGCTGGGCGGATCGTTCACACTCTCCACGGTAATATAGACGGTGGCGGCATCCGTCTCACCAAGATGGTCCTGAATGGTGTAGGTGAAGCTGTCGCCGCCGAAGTAATTCGCCTGCGGGGTATAGCGGATGGTGTCCGCCTGGCCGGGCTGATGCACTACTTCGATGGCGCCGTGGGAGGGCGGGGTAGTAGCAACTATGGTCAGATCGGCGAGCGGCTCCGGCCAGTCGTTGTCGAGCACGAGGAAGACGGAGGCGGTGTCTTCCGCGGTGGAGACATAATCATCCACCGCGTTCACCGTTTCCATCAACCCCAGCACCGTAACGGTGACCGCCGCGGTGTCGCTGTATTGCCCGTCGCTCATGGTATAGCTGAAGTTATCCGTGCCGAAGAAGTTGGCCGCCGGCGTGTAGCGGACGTAATCCACCCCTTCCACCGTGACCTTCGCCGCCGTGCCGTGCGACGGAGAGGTTACATTGGTGATGGTCAGCGTATCGGTGCCGGGCTGTACGTCGTTATCCGGGTCGGTGTCGTTATAAAGCACGTCGATATCGGTGACCTGATCCTCGTATACCTCCACCGAGTCATCGACCGCGGTCGGGGCGTCGTTGACGTTGGTGACGCTCACCGACACCAGCGCCGTGGAGGTTCCCTCGTTGCCGTCGCTGATAGTATAGGTGAACCAGTCGTCGCCGAAGTAGTCGGCGGCGGGGGTATAATAGACGCCACCGCCAATAAGCTCCACCGTGCCGTTATACGGCTGCGACACTTCGGTGACGGTGAGCGTCTCGCCGGTATCCGGCAGACAGTCGTCGTTGCCGAGCACCAGCACGCTGACCGAGGTAGTGTCTTCAGTAGCATTTGCATGGTCGTCGAAGGCGCGCGGCGGATCATCGAGCGAATTGATGGAGACGGTTACCGTCGCCACGCTGGAACTCAGCACGCCATCGTCCACGTAGTAGGTGAAGCTGTCCAGGCCGAAGTAGTTCGACGACGGCGTGTAGCTGAGGGTTGCTCCCGTGCCGGAGAGGACGCCATGGGAAGGTTGTGAGTTTACGTGATAGGTCAGCTCATCGCCGTCGGGATCATAGGCGAGCAGGTAGATGCTGGTGGGGATGTCCTCGTAGCGGATGACCGTCATGTCGTAGGCGGTGGGGGCGTCGTTGGTATTGATGACGGTGATCCACACGGTGGCGCGGGCGGCGCCGCCATGGCCGTCGCTGACGAAGTAATTGAAGACATCCTGGCCGAAGAAGGTGGAGACCGGAGTATAAACGACCCGGTTGTTGACTTCATCTACCGCGGCCTCGCCATGCAGCGGCAGGCTGACGCCGGTGATCGTCGGCTCGGTGACGTAGCTGTTTTCCGGCAGCACGTCATCGTTTGCCACCACGTCGAGCGGATATTCCTCATATTCTTCCTGCACCTCGACGTAATCGTCTTCCGCATAGACCTCCAGCGGGATGACGCGCGCGGCGTCATGGCAGAGCGGGGTGAACGGCTCGCTGCCGTGCGGATCGACCTCCAGCACGATGCGCCGCTCCGCCTCCGTTTCGGGGAGGGCTAACCCTTCCACGTAGAGGGTAACCGCGCCGCCCGTCACACCCAGTTGCGCGGCGGTCAGCGCCGTTGCGGAGGGCACCCGGTCGCCACCGCCGGTCACGGCGGCGGAATTGCGCGTCGTCTCACGGCCCTTCGTCCACAGGCGCATGACGGTATCATCATAAGTAAGCTGCACGCGGTAGCTGCTCGGATTCAACGGCGCCGGGAAGGTGAGCACCAGCGGGGCGAACTGCTCGTCGTCGGTCTGCGTATCTTCCGTATCTACGATATCATCGTCATCGTCATCATCGTCATTCAGGCTTAGCGGCTTGCCGTAACCGGCGCAATCCTCGTTCCAGTCCTCCTGCTGGCTCCCCTGCACCGGCGCCGTCCAGCCGCTGTCGTCAGCGGTATCGACATCAGCGTCAGCCGCGTAGACGGTGGCTTTGGCCGCGTCGGAGGCGTAGCTCGATTGCCCGTCGGGGGTGAATTTGGCAGTGATGGTGATGTCGCGAACGCTGGCGCTGGCGGCGATGCCTTCCAGCCACAATTCCAGCACTTCGGTAGAACCCGTCAATTCCACCGGAGTATCAGTAAACAGGGTGGTCGCGTCGCTCCACAGCTTCACCTTGCTGGAACCCGGATTAACGGTGATGGACACCGTGCCGGACGCGCCCGCCACCCCCTTGACCGTCACCGTGACCGGACAAAGGTCGTGATCCGCCGGCGAGAGTTTTATGCGGTCGCCCTGGTCGCCGACGCCGTTATCCGCCACCGGCAGGCCGCTCGCGGTATTCCCCTCGTCATTGTCATCATTGACGCTGACGCTGACGCCGATGGTCTCCTCGTCGGCGTCAGCCACCGTGCCCACCGAGAGATCGATGCCGACCACGTAAAGCGAGACGCCGGCGGTATCCGTGCCGCCCACGTGCCCGTCGCTGGCGGTGTAGACAAAGCTGTCGAACCCGAAGTAGTCGGTCGCCGGCGTGTAGCTGAAGGAGCCGTTGCTATTCAGGTTGAAGCCGCTCACCGCGGCATGGGAGGGGCCGGTCAGCAGCGAGGCGGTGAGCGGATCGGATTCGATGTCGGTATCGTTATCCAGCACTCCCGGATCGCTAACCGTCAGCGTGGTATTCATGAAGGCATAGTATTCGTCCGGCATGGCCACCGGCAGATCGTTGACGGAGATGATCGTTATATAAATGGTAATGGAATCCGTG
>Ga0172369_10007578_pt1 | contig 12563 bp, 4 predicted proteins | sample LakKiv25m_FD_114539 | JGI IMG/M metagenome (GOLD analysis project Ga0172369, IMG submission 114539) | Freshwater microbial communities from Kabuno Bay, South-Kivu, Congo - kab_022012_11.25m | ecosystem: Environmental > Aquatic > Freshwater > Lake | place: Democratic Republic of the Congo... | reverse complement strand
TCCTCCGGGAAGGCATAGTTCGGCAGAATCCCCTTGTCCGTGAGAAACTTGATGACCTGCACCTCATCGATGCCGCTCCGGATCAAGCGGTTGATCTCAGTCCGGTCCCGGTTCAGGTCCTGCTCGCGACGCGCATATTCGTCCTCGGTCAGCTCTGCCCGGCGTTTCTTGAGCCGAGCAAGCTCCTTGGTCGCCTCGTCGCGCTTTTCAATAAGGCGGGCTTTCTCGGTCGCGGCCGCGTCGAAGGCCTCCCCTACGCGCCAGCCGATCGATTTCGTGTCAGTTCCTGTCAGGTAAAACCGGATCCGATCTGCCAGATCCGTCCGGTCCTGAACCTCTTTCGGCAGGCCGGATAAGAACCGAGCCGCCAGCTCTGGCCCAGTTTCCCGAACCAGCTCGAGCCACTCGATCGGGAACCCCTCGGTCGCTCCCGACGCCCGGCGCTTCAGGACGTCCCGGACCTTTCCGTAATCCCCAGTCTCCTTGGAAGTTGCCACATAGGCATCGAGGGTGAAAGCGGTCACCTGACGCAGCAGCACCTCCTCGGCCGCGAGGAACACACCCGGCGGGCGCACCTGGCCCGCGAGCATAGGAGTTGGGTCCTCCCAGAACTGGAGGTCATGGGCGCGTGCGTTTGCCAGAACCATGTTCAGTGCGTTCCCGTCGCGTCGGCCGCTTCGCCCCATACGCTGGACGTAATTTGCCTCCTCCGGTGGAACAGAACTCAGAAGAAGGGTGGACAGATCCCCGATGTCGATCCCCATCTCAAGTGTGGGGGTGGCCGAAATCAGGTTCGGGGCCCAGCGCGTCTCTTCCTTGATGAAACCAGTCTCCACCCGCAGACGCTCATCCGTCTCAAGGATGCCGGTATGCTCACGCGCCACCACCCGATGGTTGCGATCCGACAGGAGCGCCCGGCGCAGGGCGGGCCGGTTGGGTTGATCCGCGGCGGTCAGATGGCCGTCGCAGCCGATCCTGCTGCAGGGCGAGCCCACCCCGACTTCCGCGTTCATACCTAGTCCGGTTTCGCGTCGACCGCACCGGTCGCAGGTCAGCGCCAGCGTGTCTGTGGAAACCGTCACACGCTCGGGCACGAGGAGCCAGGCGTGCCGGTTCTGGCCCTCAGGCCCGTTGACGCGCCGGACAATATCGTCTGCTTCAAGTCGGCGCAGCAGCAGCGGGTAGATCGTGTCTGGGTCTGCCCCGTAACGGAGATCAGCCGGACCAATCGTCCGGAAAAGCCAATCTCGATACCAACTCCCGGTTCCTGAGCGTGTGATCCGCTCGAACCCGGTCGGCGCATGGCCGAGCGTGACTGGGATCGGGGCAAGGCCACGTCGCCCGTCCGGGCTTGGAAGAGCACCGGACCTGCCAACTCCCATTTGATGAGCCGCTGTGAACCAGTTGAAACCATGATTTGGTCGCCCGTTGACGATCGCGCTCTCGAGATAGGGGTGTGCGACTGACCCTTGCCGACGCATCTGTTGTGTGACCCCCGCCAGAACGCGAGTCAGAAGGACCGGATCGAAGTCGGGCGCGCCTGGCAATTCATTCCGTAGTTCGCGCGCAAGCCGTTCTGCGGACACGCGTAGCAGGTCCGTCGAGACCTCAGCCGCCGCCATACCGTTCAGCTCGAGCGTGTGGTTGAAATGCGACCTGTAGCTCAGGTCGACGAAGTATTCCCAACCGAGCCGAAGTCGGATGTGATCCAGAAACACGGGATCGGTGATAGACGTGTTGTTCTCGATCAGCTCGCGGTACCGCCGGCGCCAGGTCTGCTCCTTTGGAATGAAGAGCGCGGTGAACCCGTCCGGCCCAAGCTCGGCCAGCTGCGCCCGCGGAACATCCTCGATCACCTCGTGCAGACTGAGCGCGCCCGCCTCCGCGCCACTGAGTGCAGAATAGAGCGCCTTCTGGTAGACAGAGAGGGCATTTCGGGTCTCGGCGACCGCAGCCCGGTGGGCGGCATCCTGGACCGAGTCCGAGAACATTAGGAAACGCGGTTTTGCTTCCGGCAACTCCTCATTCTGTGAGGAGGTATAGAGGGTGCCGGTAATCCCGGTCGTCAGGCGCGCAGCACGCATCCCGAACAGGAGCAGCCCACGCGCCTGCCCGCAGGCGGGACAGGTCCGGTCGATCCGCCCGTTGTTGTCAGTCGGGTTGTACATCCAGACCGGGGCGGCAGGGCCCGGTGCGAGGTGGTTATGATCGGCCGGGGTGAACTCGACTGTCTCTGCGTTGAGGACCCCTTTTACGATCTGGCCGCCCGCCCCGCTCGCCGGAACCATCCGGTCAATCGACTCGTGGTAGATGAGCCGGATCCGGTCCGCCCCGTTCTCGTCGAAAAACTCTGTGTAGAGTTGCTCAAGGTCAGCATGGAGAGACTTGGACCGGGCATCCTGTCGCCCAAGATGGGCTGTTGCGCCGCAACGGTTGCAGTTCACGACCGGCAGGGTCCGGCTCAGCATGTGCCGGTCCAAATCCAGCGCATGGAACAGGTCCATTGATGAGCGAACACCGCCAGCCTCTAGGCGCGGCAGCGTCGTGACCATCCGGGCCATCTCCCGGATCCAGAGCTGGAGGCGAACATTGAACAAGGGACGCGTGTTCTCGACCGCCCCGGACCGTGCCCAGGCGACCAGCGCAACCACCAACTCTGCGAGCGCTCTAAGATCCACCTCTGGCCAGTCCCGAAGGACCCGTACCTGTCCGAGCCCGGCAGCGACTGTTTCCAACGAGGCGGCCCCTTTGTTCTCAGCGATGATCTTCAGGGTCCGCTGACACAGGTGATGCTGGACAAGCCGATCTCCAAGCGCGATCCGCCATGCCGGATCGGCCGGGTCACCGTGATCCAGAAAGGCGAGATCTGGCTCGGTCCGCTCTGGAAACAGACCGGCGGCCAGCCGCCGTGCGGCTTCCGGTTGGTCCATTTCCGTCGCCTCGGTCAAAGCGGTGTGGATGTCCGCCGGGTCCGGCCGGTCCAGATACTCCGGGTCCCCAAAAACCTCGTTCGGGGTCTTCCGGGTCTCCCGCACCACAGCACCCGCGTCGAACGGCTCGCCAAAGATCGTCTCGGCGTACTTGCGCAGGTCAGCCGCGGCATCCTCTCCAGAACCGAGCGTGGCCGAAGACCCCACACAGACCAGATGTGCCTCCGGGGTGTTCAGCCGGTATTTCAGGCGGCGCAGCAGCAGGGCAAGGTCTGCCCCCTGCGCCCCGTCGAACGTGTGCATCTCGTCGACCACCAGAAACTGGAGCGTCTCCGGGTCGTTCTGCGCCCAGAGCGGCTTGTCGCGGCCGCGCAGCAGCAGGTAATCGAGCATCTTGTAGTTGGTGAGCAGGATGTCGGGCGGGTTCTTCCGCATCGTCTCGCGATGCGTGATCACGCTGTCCTTGGTCACCTCATGCGCTGGGCTCTGCGGCTCCGCGTCCGCATAAATACCGGCTCGGACCCCATTAAGGGACGGGATGCTCGAGATCGCCGCCGCGATCCGGCGCGCCTGGTCAGTCGCCAGCGCGTTCATCGGATAGATCAGGATCGCCTTGATCCCGGGCTTACCCTTGTTCCGCCGACAGTGGTCCAGGATCGGCCAGAGGTAGGATTCCGTCTTGCCCGAACCGGTCCCAGTCGCAACCAGCGTCGATCGCATCGCCGCCCCACTCAGCCGGGCGAAGGCGTCCGTCTGGTGCTGGTAGGGCGCGAACTTCAGCGGCACCTCAGGGAAGGGCTGAACCCACGTCCCTTCCTTCGCCCCGTCGATCTGCCGGAACGGCATGTCGACAGAGATCCACGGACCTTTCAGGAAGTTCGCGGGCTCGGCGATGAAACGGTCTACCACCCCTTCGAAGGCGGGGCTCGAGGTATTCAGCGTCGTGTGGACCAATTCGCGCAGGCTGTCCTGCACATGACGGGCGAGGAGGATCGGGTTCATCTCAGGCGGCCTCTTCGGATTTCAGCCGCTCGAAATGGGCCCAGGCGCGGCGGTAGTCTTCGATCCGGTCGCATCGGGTGAAGGGGCCGACGAAGTGGCGGGAGACGGTGTGGGGGCCGCCGGGCATCGTATCGTCGATGGCGGTGCAGGTCAGCTCCGCCGGGTTGTCGGCGAGGATCCTCTCCCACGCGGCGCGGCCGGGGCTCTTGCCGCGGTCGTCCAGCCAGCCGACGCCGGGCAGGCCCTTGGAACAGGTCCAGACGATCCGGCCGTTCTGGTCGTACCAGGTGCCCGCCTCGTTCTCTTGCAGGACCGGGAAGTAGATCCGATAGATCTCGATCAGCTGGTCGAGGGTCAGGCCAAGCGCCTGCGCGACCAGCACGTCGATCTCGACCAGCGCCATGCGACGGGCGAATTCGGTCCGTAAGCCTGCGGTCCGGTCCCATGTGGCCGGGCCTTCGACGGGGCCTTCGAGGTGGAGGCGGCGGTCAGGAGAGGACCAAGGGAGGACGTCGAGCGTGGGGGCATGGCGGTTCCAAAGGTCCACGTAAACTAACGTAAGGCAGTTAAGCCTCAACCCTCGGCTCAGCGCGGTGTCACACAAAAAAGGAAAGGGAAACCTAGCGGTGTTTGCAGAATACATGCTCTGCGTCCCAGAAGCCTTTACAAAGAAATCTGCCACTAAGGACGCCATCAATGATTGCGCCCTGAGCAGGTTTTTCTCTTCTCTATACGCCAAGCTTTCAACCGCATTAACATGTGCAACACCTGGCGGAATAATCGCAGCGATAAGACTCCTCTCGCTATTAAGCGCCACCATGCACCGAACGGCCAATCGGAAAAAATCGACGTGTCGTTTAGCCTTGTCCCATTGGCAAGATGTGGAATGTTCCATGTACTTCCGAAAATCCAGAGCAGGTCCGAAATTTGTCCTCGGCTGATAATCATCTGGAATATCAATAAGGCTGACTGGGTCAAATGCCTTGTGTGTATTGCTCACCCTTTTGGGCGTTTTATACAAGGGGTTGGCACAATAAATCATGGGTCCTTGAATGATGGAGCTGGGCACCGAGCGAAATTCCGTCTTACGTGCTATGATTCCAGCTTTTTGCGCACCTGTCTCGTTCCACACAGGTGATTGCTGCCACTCCTCCCCAAGGGAGCTCCGCGCATCGCTGTTGCTCTGGGGGGCGCTTTCACGACCAAGTGCGGTATCCATTTTATGCATCTCGGCAAGAGCGGAAAAAACCGCGAGCGTGTTGCGCGTGTAAGGATGAATGAAACGCGATGAAGTAAGTTCGCTTTCATCGCCCTCTGATAGCGATGCGATTATGGATAGGGCTTCCGCGTCAATAGAAACGACTCTTTCAAGGTGCCCTCGAGTATCCCAGCGACCATCACTTGTTTTCATTGAGCCGGGGATGCCCAATCCATCATGTGAATATGACTCTTCAACTTGGCTCGCAGTAAGTGCACTACGGTCAGGACCTATAAATCTGCTTGAGTGAGGGCTCGCGGCGTGATTCATACTCCCAAAGTGGGGAGGGATCATGAGCGATTTGTACTGGCTGTCCGAGGTGCAGGTTGAACGGTTGAGGCCATACTTTCCGAAATCCCGCGGCAAGCCCAGGGTTGATGACCGGCGGGTCCTGAGCGGGATAATCTACATACAGCGCAATGGGTTGATGTGGAAGCATGCGCCACGGGACTATGGTCCGCCGAAGACGCTTTATAACCGCTGGAAGCGATGGAGCCGCATGGGCGTGTTCGCCACAATCATGACCGAACTGGCGGCCCAGGCGCAGGATACCGAGATGGTGATGATCGATGCGACCCATCTGAAGACCCACCGGACGGCCTCAAGCCTCGCGGTTCAAAAGGGGGGCGCGGACGGTTGATCGGGCGGACGAAGGGCGGGCTCAACTCGAAACTGCACGTCCTGGCCGACGCGAAGGGCCGCCCGATCCACATGTTCCTCTCGGCGGGCCAGACCTCGGATTACATCGGCGCGCGGGCGTTGCTGCCCACGATCCCTCAGGCGGGTGCTCTGCTGGCAGACCGGGGCTACGACGCCGATTGGTTCCGCAACGCACTGATCGAATTGGGGATTTCTCCGTGCATCCCATCAAAGCTCAGCCGCACAGTTCAAATCCCACACGATGCGGCACTCTATCGCCTGCGTCACAAGATCGAGAACATGTTCGCGCGACTCAAGGACTGGCGCAGGGTCGCGACGCGCTACGATCGATGCCCGATCCTGTTCCTCTCGGCATGCGCCCTCGCCGCTATCGTCATTTACTGGTTATGAGTCTGGACCGTAGAGAAGCACTCAAAGTTAACTTTGGATGCTGATCCACGGTAAACGTTGAGAGAAAACTCTCTTGCATTGCCGACTTCCGAAAAATTCTTAGACTTCAGCTCATTTCTAAAGTGAAAGTGTTTCGATATGCGCCCGTACCAATGAGCCCGCAGCGCCCCCGACTTGGGATCGTTAAGATGGCCATTCTGATGGATTAAAGCTGTATATCCCTGCGGCGCGACAAGTCGGAACGACAGGTCGATGAAACAGCGATAGAGGTTGTTCGAACCACCTCCGGCGAAGGGGTTCATCACCTCGGACGAGGTTACCTCCATTGCACCCCGGGTCGACACGAAGTCCTGAAGGAAGGCCTCGACCGCCGGAACCAGCCGCCCCTCCCGCCGCACAGACGGAGCCTTCGGCAACGCCTCGCCCAGAACCTTCTTCGCGTCTGACGCCGACAGCCCCGCATAAAGCGGGTCGATATCCGCCAGCACCAGCCCCTCGTTCCACGAGGGCTTGGCCCAGGGCGGGTTCCCGACGATCACATCAAACCCGCCTCGCGCGCGCATCACGTCGGCGAAGATCAGGTCGAAATGCACGAAGCGCTCGCGCTCGGCCACCTCGACCGCCGTCTTCAGCCAGTCGAAATTCTCGATCAGCGCCTCGACGTTCGTTTCCCGGAACAGCCCGTCCTGCCGCTTGGTGGCGGCCTTGAACAGGTCGCGCGCAGGCGCGTCCGGTTCCAGCAGGTCGAGGAAGTCCGGGGCCGGATCGGCGAACTCCGCCACACTCGGCGCGGCCAGCGACCCGTCGGCGGTGAACCCGCCCTCAAGGATCATCGCCATCCCCTGAAGGAACTCGGCCCGGCCGGGCAGCAAGTCCGCCTTGTCCAGCGGCCAGAGCCACAGGGCGCACCAGGCATCCATCGCGGTTTTCAGCCGCTTGTAGGGCAGCGTGTTGGTCGCGTGGTCGGCCCCGGTCAGGTGGGCGTTCAGGCGGGCCTTCTCGTGGAAGTCCAGCCGCTTGTTGCCGGGCATGACCTTACCGGGCCAGAGGGTAATCTCGTCATTCGCGGCGGCGCGCGTCTTGGCGAGATCCTCGGCGACCTGGTCGAAGAGAGCCTCGGCGACGCGGCTGAGTTTCTGGACCAGCTTGATTTCGTGGGGTTCGAGCTTCTTGAAGAAGCCGTCCTTGCGCCACGCCTTGATCTGGTCCTGCGCGGATTTCGCGAACGGGGCGATCGACTTGTCCTTGTCGAAGTTCGCCATGTCCTTGGCGGGCAGGAGCCACTGCCAGACGTGACCGTCCGGCAGGCGTTTGCGCCAGCCGATCTCATCGGGTTTCCCGTTGAACCAAAGGTCGCCCTGCGCCTTGGCGCTAAGAAGCGCGGGGGCATAGGCAGCCCGGTGCGCGCCGATCAGGGAGTTCCCGGCGTGAAGCTGGTCCCCGAACCAGGGCGAGAACTCGCTCCCGTGCAGGCTGTTCAGCCAGAGCGAGATAGCCCCCAGTTCGACAGCGATCGGGTTGAGGTCGACCCCGAAGCAGTTCCGGTCCGCGATATAGGCCCGGACCCGCTGTTTCTCGAGGACGATATCCTCCTGCGGGATGGTCCGGCCCGTCTCCTTCTGCTTCCGCTCCAGATAGAGGTCGGCGAGCTGGTTCGTGGTTTCCACGAGGAAGGCGGCGGACCCCATCGCGGGCTCGAGGATCTTGAGGTCCAGAAGCTGGTCGGCAGCCAGGTCCCGGCACCGCTCCATCAGGGCGTGCTTGACCAGCAGCCGGGCGAGCGGTTCCGGGGTGTAGTAGGAGGCGGATTTTTCCCGGTCCCGGCCCGCGAGGCGGTAGATGAAGGTACCCTTTTCGTAAACGAGCGCCTCGGAACCGTTGAAGACGATCTCATCGGGGGCGAACTCGTTGATCCGGGAGCGGGGGACGAACCAGCTGGGCGCCAGCTTGTCCACCTTGTCACGACGGAACGCGTCCTCCTGTTCGGCCTCTTCCTCACCGAACAGATCCTCCTCGGCATCCTCTTCGGGCTCGGGCGCTTCCGCCTCCTCTCCGTCCTCGGCCGCGTCATTCGACCGGCCCTTTCGGGGTTTAAGCTCAATGAGGTCGGTCTTGGCTACCACCCCCGTGAACGAAATCAGGGTTTCATAAACGGCACCCAGCTGGCCGATCCCGAGCTTGGCGTAGGAAATCCGGCCCGTGCTCTTGCCAGTGGACCGGAGCGATAGCAGCCGGATCACCTGCTGAACGGCCTCGTTCCGAAGCCGCAGCCCGGTCAGGAGCGGGGTACTCTCCGGGTCGAGCAGGGATACCTTGACGGCCGGGAGACGAAGACCGGTCCCCCGCTCTTCATCCGCGAGGTCGAGGCCAGTGTAGAGGAGGTCAAGCGTCCGCTGGAGGCTCTCCCAGAGGAAGGTCCCATCCCTATCTGCAGTGGTGCGGAGAGGGACAGATTCCAACTCGCGGAGCGCCTCGAGCGAATACCCCGTCGCATAGATCGGGTTGCGCATGTCGAGTAGGTTCAGCCGCGGATTTGCCTCAGCGTAGAACAAGAATAGGAGCCGGTACATGTAGCGCAGGCACTCGCGCGACAGCTCTGGCCCGTCGATCCAGACCCCTCGCCTGCTCTGGTCCGGGAAGTTGGACGGGTACTTCCCACCGGTGACCGCGATTACCTCCTGGCCGAGCAACTCGATGGCGTCCCGGACAGTCCGTTTTAAAGAGGTGGTAACTGCGTTAGCGTTCCGTTGCGCTTCCTCCTCGAGCCGGTCAGAAATTGGCGCCCCCTGTTCTGGGACACGCGCCTCGCGGGAGAGCAGGCAAGCCATCACCGTAAGTGTGTCCCGGTCAGCCCGGGCGAAGATCTCCTGAAGGTCGAACCGAAGGACGGATCGGGCCGGCCATTTCCGCTTATCGACCAGTACGATCTGAGACAGGCCGAGGACAATTACATGACGCGGCCCGTCCGAGAGTTCGAACACCCCTTCGGCGAGGATGGACTCGATGGTGCGATCAAGCAGGACTGCTTCGCGGAAGTCCGGTGGAAGCTGGTCCGTGGAGAAGCATGCACCGAGCGGGTCCGACGCCTCGTCCTCCAAGTCCGGGGTCGGCGCTTCGATCACCCAAAGTGCGTCCCGGCCAGTAGCGTCCGCGGCGCGGGAGACGAGAGGGATCACCGGAGCACCGTCAAGGGCGGTGTAGGCCCCCTCGCGACGCCATACGTAGCCGAGGGCGGTCAATACCTCGTGATGCGCGTCCCGAACGAGCTCGGCGCGCCGAGAGCGGTCCGAGCTGTTTCGGACTTGGCGCAGCGCCTCGACAGTCGGCCCAGCGACGCGTGCAAGCCGCTCGATCGGATTGGCCGCCCGGTCCAGACCGGCCCATCGAGCGGTAATGTCCTGAAGCTCTTCCTTCAGCACATCAGACAGGGTCCCAGAGGGGAAGAACTCAGCTTCGTTTTCGATCCCGATCAGGTCCATCCGCTCACCCCACAAACACAGCTTTGACGTCGACATGCGGGTTCGGGTCGGCAACCATCTTGCGGGTCCGTTCGAACCAATCCGTCCAGTCGTGGAACAGTTTATCGATTTCCTGCTCCCGCTTGCGGCGGATCGTCAATCGTCTCTTCTCGACCGAGCTGAGGCCCTCGTCGCTTCCAGGCAGATCGCCCAAATCAAGCGAGAGCTGGGACCGGAAGCGAGTTTCCAGAGAAGAAAGACGGTCCAGAACCGCATCCAGGTCCCGTTGGATATCAGCCTCGCGCGCTTTCCGTAGCTCGACAAGGTGCGTCTGGAAGCGGTCCACCGCTATCGGGATAGCTGCCTGCGCCGTGGAGAGATCCTCTAGCGATCGGCTCGGTGTGTCTCCCGCGAGCCGAGTCCGTTCAAGGAATGTGCTCACCTCCTCAATGCGAACCGTACCGTCTGGTGATCGGATCACTGTAGCCCACCTGTCCACGACCGGGGCCCCGTTCGCGTTCGGGATCGCCCCGTGTAGGACGACTGCGACCTCGCCCGGGGGCAGGCGGCCGATCAGCGGCGCTACCGGAGCCGCGTGCTCGGGGAAGAATGTGCTGGCTCGGTCTGCGAACCACTCGAGGATCGGGTGCCCATCCCAAAGGTATTGCACTGCCGGCCAGGGATTATCCTGCGCCTTCGCATCGCTAATCGCCTGGTTCATTACCCGTGGCTGGTCGGTCAGTTCAATCCTGCCCCCGGGGCCCACCGCTTCCTCCGGCATGAACCGGCCATCCACCGCCCCCTCGCTTGCGTATCCGAACCCGTCACGAGCCCGCATATCTGCCGGGATGGCGAGCTGGATCAGCCGGTCATCCTCCTTGATCCGCGGAATTTCCGGAAACGCATTCTCTTCCGGCCGAGACAACCGTTCGATCATTGCCCGGGCATAGGTGAAGGTATCCGGGTACAAGCGGGGTGGGCCTTGATCAGCCGAGGTCACCGTTTCAGATGGGGCTGGCGACGCATAATCCCCGAAGAGTGCCGCAAACTCATCGTCGACCGACATGTGGGTGAGTGCCTCTGCGGCCCGTTCGTCCATCTGGCGCTCGAAGGCCTCTGCGCCAACGCCGGCGGCGACCGCCTCTGCAACGATGGCCTCTTCGCCCTCCGCGTCGCCGGCACCAAGGAACACGGCCGGGTCGCCGACGCCTGCCTGAGCCGCTGCGTCTTTCGCAACAAGCTTCTCGAGCACCCACATCTGCCGCACCTTCGGATGCGTGCTCTCGCCCACGAAATAGCTGATCTGCGGCGGCCGGTCCTGACCGTAGCGATCAATCCGCCCGTTACGTTGCTGGAACCGCAGGAGGGACCAGGGAAGATCGAAATGGATTAGCCGGTGACACTGGAAGTGCAGGTTGAGCCCTTCTGAAGCCATGTCGGAGGCGATCAGGATCCGTACAGGGGAACGCTCTTGACCAAACGCCTCGATCACCTCTTGCGTCCGAACGTCTGCCTCGACGCTCCCACCGTCTACACGCGCTATCTGATCAGTCGACAGACCCAAGTCCTCGCGCAAGCGATCCGCGAGCCATGACACAGTCGCGATCCGCTCTGAAAAGATAACCAGCCGGTCTCTGGGCGCCCGACCAGTCCATTTGAGCTCGCGAAGCAGGCGAAGGAGTTCCTGGTACTTGCTGAACGCGCCTGTATCGATCGCGGCCACCTGATCAGCCAGTGCTCGCAGCCGGTCCCGGTCAGCCTCAGTACCACGAGCGGTACCGTTTTCGATCCCTCGAATCCGTCGTGAAAGCGTCTCGAAGCAAGCAGCTGGGCTGGAAAAGATCGCTTTGGCGATCGTAGTCCGGAATAGATCGATAGCGCGCCCTCGGGTCTGTTCCTCATCGAGATCGAGGTGCAGGTCCGCAATAGCTTGATAGGCCGTCTCTTCCTGCGGACTGAGTGGGAATCGGCGCGGGAACAGCTGCCGTTTCGGGACCTCTCGGCCAATATCGGCAACCACCTCGGGGGAGGAGCGGAACCGGCGGACAACGAGGTCTTCAATGTCGGATCGATGCAGCCGCGCCGGGTCCGGGACACGGGTCGGGTCTAGCATGCGGATCAGGCTCGCAAAGCTCTCCTGAGACCCGTCATGCGGCGTGGCAGTCAGAAGAAGGAGGGAGTCGGCGCGGCGGGACAGAAGCTGCGCAAGCTCCGCCCTCTGTGAGTTTGACCCGGCAGCCGACTTCCGTTCTGCCGCGTTATGCGCCTCGTCGATGATGATGAGGTCCCAGTAGGAATGCTTCAGCGCGTCCCGGATCTGGTTATCCCGTTTCAGGGTGTCGATCGAGACGATGGACCGGTCGAACTGGTCAAACACGTTGTAATGCGCTGGGATCCGATTCCGCATCCGCCGGATCGCTGCACTGTCAAGCCGGGAGAGCGGGATAGAGAACCGGGTCCAGAACTCCTTCTGGAACTGGGTCAGCATGGCCCGGGTCGTGACTACGAGGATCCGGTTCGCCCTGCCGCGGAGGGCGAGCTCCGAGGTGATCAGGCCCGCTTCAAGGGTCTTTCCGAGACCGACATCATCCGCGATCAGGAGCCGAACCCGGTCCTGCGCAAGTGCCCGCTCCACAGGCAGATGCTGGAAAGTCAGATCGTCGATTGCGGCCCGACCGAGTGTCAGGGGGCGACGCGTCGTGGTCGGCGTCGCCCTAAACGCAGCCGCGAGGTGCAGCTTGGTGTCGATCAGCCCGGAAGACGTGTCAGGAACGAGTTTGACAGCCGCCGGGTCAAGAACACGCGCCCCTTTCTCAAGATCCCAGACAAACCGGGCCTCCTTGTCACGCACAAGACCACTCAGCC
>Ga0172369_10007575_pt1 | contig 12568 bp, 9 predicted proteins | sample LakKiv25m_FD_114539 | JGI IMG/M metagenome (GOLD analysis project Ga0172369, IMG submission 114539) | Freshwater microbial communities from Kabuno Bay, South-Kivu, Congo - kab_022012_11.25m | ecosystem: Environmental > Aquatic > Freshwater > Lake | place: Democratic Republic of the Congo... | reverse complement strand
TGCGGCCCGGCGAGGCGCTGCGCTGCATCCACGCTGACGAAAGCGCAGGCGGCTGCGGGACGACCGCCTTCTGCAGCACGTGCGGCGCCGTGCGCGCCATCTTAAAGAGCCAACGCGGCGAGGAAGATGTCCAGGAATGCCGGATCATCGTTCGCGGCTCGGGCGACGCGTTGGATTTGCGCGTGTGGACCGTGCCGTTCCGCCTGGACGACGAACGACTGACCATCTTCACGATCCATGATATCCGCGATGAGAAGCGCCGCCGCGCCCTGGAGCGCATCTTCTTCCACGACGTCCTCAACACGGTTGGCGCAATCAGCGCTTCCACCGAAATCATCCTCGACTCCGGCGTCGAGCAGTCGGGAGATTTCCTGCAACTCCTCGGCGGCCTGGCCGACCGTCTGGCCGAGGAGATCAAGTCGCAGCGCGACCTCCTCAGCGCTGAGACCAATGAACTGGCCGTGCATCCCACGTATGTCAGCGCCGAGCTGCTCGTCAATTCACTGGCCGACACGTATCGCCGGCGCCCCTCGGCCACGGATCACGCCATCCAAGTCGTCACACCCCCGCCTGACGCTGCGCTCACCACCGATCCTGCACTGTTGCGTCGCGTCCTGGGCAACATGCTAAAAAATGCGCTGGAGGCCACCGAACCGGGCGGCACGATCACACTCGGTTGCCGACGCCAGGAAGACCGGATCGAATTCTGGGTTCACAACCCGGCCGCGATGCCGCGCGAGGTGCAGCTCCAGATTTTCCAACGATCCTTTTCAACCAAAGGGAACGGGCGCGGGCTGGGAACCTACAGCATGAAGCTGCTCAGCGAGCGCTACCTGGGCGGCCAGGTGACGTTCGAGTCGTCTCCGGCGGCGGGCACGACTTTTCGCGCGTTATACCCGTTGGAGATGAGCGCTGGTTGACCCGGCCCCCAAAACTGCCCATTATCAGATCCGCCGAGTATACCGCAAAAGTGTTGGGCACGGGCGCTGAGCGGTGTTCTGAGCTTGTCGAAGGGCTTGCCGAAGCGCCGCCCTTCGACAAGCCCAGGGGGCGTGCGCACCAACGGTTTTCCGATATACTCAGATCCGCCCCACCGTGCGTAACATCTGTTTGCCGCCCTCCGTCAACAGTCCCGTCTCGGCGCCGAGCGTAACGAAGCGAAAGCCAGCATCCAGCCAGCGTTGCGCCTCAACTGCGCCGTAGGTGTGGATGCCCGGCGCCTTGCCGGCCTTTTGGCACGCGGCCAACACGCTGAGAATGGCCGCGGTGTGTTCCTCAGTCCCGCGCCGCGTGCCCAGCGACGCCGCAAGATCGGTCGGCCCGATCCAGCAGCCGTCCACCCCCGGCGTCGCCAGGATTTCCCCGGCGCGTTTTACCGCCTCGGCTGTTTCGATCTGCACCGCCAGATAGACCTGCTCGTCAACCCAATCGCCGTAGCCGCTGCCGTGATATTCCGCCAGGGTGAAGCCATAGGAACGGCCGCCAGCCGGCGGGTAGCGCATGGCATATGCGGCTGCCTGCGCCTCTTGCGCCGAGTTCACGAACGGCACGACGATGCCGAGCGCGCCCCGGTCGAGCATCCGGCCGATGGCGTAGAAATCGTTCTTGCGCACACGCGTGAACGGCACACACCCCGCCAGCGTGATCGCCTGGAACGCGTGAAGCGAGGTCGTGTCGTCCCAGTTGCCGTGCTGGTTGTCCACCAGCACGAAATCGAAGCCGGCGCGGGCGAGCAGGCCGGCCACCTCGGCCGAACCGAGGCCAGCATTGATGCCGATCGCCGGTTGACCGGCGAGCAAACGTTGTTTGGCAGTGTTGATTTTCATGATTGCTCCGGTGATGTATGATCTTGCGCAGCCCCTAACGCAGCAAGAGCAGCGACGAAAGGGGCAGGCTGACGATGCGCGGGTCATCCACCGCGGCGGGCGCATCCGACAACGTCACAATGACGCCAAAGGGCGCGTTGTAAATCGTCTTCTCGATGAAGCTGCGCAGCCCGCGCGTATCGTCCCAGGTGACGCGACTGCGATACTTCACTTCCACCGGGATACGTTGCTCCCCGACCGTCAAAATGAAGTCAATCTCGGGTTCGGCCGGGCGCTCCGGGAAGTGCGCCACATCGAGGCCGGTGATGGATTTGAGGAAGTAGCCCGCCGTGCTCTCGGCGATGCGACCCGCAATGTCGCGCAGGTGTGGCTGGCGTTCCAGGCTCTCCGCGTCCAGCGGGACGATCTCCTGCAGCCAACTGGCGCGCAACGCATGATCGCACAGACAGAGCTTTTGCGCGCCGGCCGGCCGCTTAAGGCGCAACTCCAACGGCTCGATCAACCGGATCAGGAGCGCGCCGTCCAGAAACTTGAGATAGGCCAGGATGCGTTGCCAACCGACATCTGCAGCTAATGTGCGGCGGATCTCGTCGAGATAAAGGGTCTGCTTGGGCGACTGGCCGGCGTACCGGCACGCCAACCGAAACACCTCCTCCAGCAGTTGCGCATCGCGCCGCGCGCCCCGCAGCCCCACGCGCAAGTCGTGCCGGATCGCACGGCGGATCACGGTTTCATTCAGTTGATCGGCCAGTTCACCCCAGGAAACATCAGGAAACGCATGGGCGACAGGATACGCGCCCCGGCCAGAAAAAGCGGCGAAGGCGGCATCGCGCACATTGCGCTGCGCCTGACCAGAATCGCGCAGGTCCAGCCAAAATGCCTTTTCGCGCAACGGGGCCAGGCCGTTGACCGGCAAGGCCGGCGCCAGTTGGCCGAGGCCGCGCAGATCAGCGATCTCGCGCAGCAACAGCGGCCCCATCTCCAGCGTATTGATGCGGCCCGCCAGGCTATCGCGGCCCTGCTCGATGCGCAACGACGAGCTGCCGGTGACCAGGACGCGGACGGCGCTGGTATCCACCAGGAACTTCAGTTGCGGCGCCCAGGCATCCAGGTTTTGGACTTCGTCCAGGAACAAGCAGGCCGGCTGTCCATCTCGCGCGGCCTCATTGAAGGTCTTGTGAAGGATCTGCTGCTCGAACCAATCGGCCAGGCGCAGGATCGGCTCCGGCGTCTTCAGACGCTCCGGCAGCTCATCAAACTGGACGTAGCAGATGTGATTGGGCGGCGTCCCCGCGTCCAGCAGGGTCTGGATGAGCTGAAGCACGAGCGTGCTCTTGCCGACCTGGCGCGGGCCGCTGAGCACAGTGATCTTCGCCGACCCCCCCTTGAGGCGACGCAAGGCCAACGGGAACGCCCACCGCCGCAACGGCGGCAGCGGCAGCATCGGCAACCCGCGCCACCAGGGATTCAAGCGGCGCAGATTAGCTTCCAGGCCGGCCGAGAGAGATAGCAAAGACGCAGGATCATTCATGGCTGCCTCATTGGCCCGATTGTACCATGACGCTGCGACGACGGCAAACAGCGCGCGGAACAGCAGGCCAAGAAGACGCGCCCGCCCCTCACTCCACCGTCACGCTCTTCGCCAGGTTGCGCGGCTGATCCACATCCGCGCCGCGGCGGACGGCGATGTGATAGGCCAGCAGTTGCAGCGGGATGACCGCCAGCGCCGGGGTCAGCAGCGGCGAGGCGGGCGGGATGGACAAAACATAGTCGGCCTTGGATCGGATGAAGTCGTCGCCGGCGGTCGCGACCGCGATCACGATCCCCCCGCGCGCCTTCACCTGCTCGATCTGGCTGATCATCTTGTCGTAGACCGCGTCCTGCGGGCAGATGGCGACGACCGGCATGTGCTCGTCAATCAGCGCGATGGGGCCATGTTTCATCTCGCCGGCCGCGTACCCCTCGGCATGGATGTAGCTGATCTCCTTGAGCTTGAGCGCGCCCTCCAGCGCAATCGGGTAGTTGATGCCGCGGCCCAGGTAGAGGAAGTTGGTGTACTGGAAGAAACGCTGCGCCAGCTCCTCGTAGAGCTTGTGCGTCGCCGGCTCCAGCAGACGCCCGACGAGCGCCGGCAGCGCGGCCAAATCGTCCAGGAGGGCGCGGCGGCGTTCGGGGGGCAAGACGCCGCGCAGCCCGGCCAGGCCGACCGCTAGCAGGTATTGATCCACCAGCGAAGCGGTGAACGCCTTGGTGGAGGCGACGCCGATCTCCGGGCCGGTGTGCATGTAGATCACGCTGTCGCTGACGCGGGACGCCTGGCTGCCGATGACGTTCACGATCGTTGCCAGGTGCGCGCCTTTCGTCCGCCCTTCCTCCATCGCGGCCAGGGTATCCACCGTCTCGCCCGATTGCGTGATCGCCAGCAGTAGCGTGTTGGCGTCAACCACCGGGTCGCGATAGCGAAACTCGGACGCATATTCCACACGCACCGGCAGCCGCGCCAACTGCTCGAACATGAACGCGCCGACCAGCTCGGAGTGGTAGGAAGTGCCGCACGCCACGCTAACGATCTGGGTCAGGCTGCGGGCGCGTTCGGGGGTCAGCGCCAGCTGCTCCAAATACACCTCGCCGCCGCCCAAATCCACCCGGCCGCGGATCGTGTCGGTCAGCGAGTTGGCCTGCTCGTAGATCTCCTTCTGCATGAAGTGCTTGTATTCGCCCTTGGCCGCCGAGATCGGATCCCAGGGGATGGTGTGGACGGCAGGGCGCAGGGGCTGCCCGTCGAGCGTGCTGAAGGTCGCGCCGTCCTGCGTAACCACCGCCATCTGGCGGTTCTCCAGGAAGACCATACGGCGGGTGTGCTCCAGGATCGCGGGCATATCCGAGGCGATGAACATCTCGCCGTCGCCCAGGCCGACCGTCACGCCGCCCGCGTTGCCCAGCCGCGCCGCCACCAACATGCCCGGCTGATCCAGCGAGAGCACGACGATCGCGCTCGGCCCGCGCAGATGGGTCAACGCCAGGCGCACGGCCTCGGGCAACGCGGTTTCCGCCTGGCAGTGCAGCCCCACCAGGTGCGCGATCACCTCGGTGTCGGTGTCCGACTGGAAGACGATCCCCTCGGCCTCCAGCTCGGCGCGTAGCTCACGGAAGTTTTCGACGATGCCGTTCTGCACGACCACGAGCCGGCCGGTGAAATCGGCGTGCGGGTGGGCGTTGCGCTCGCTCGGTTTGCCGTGGGTAGCCCAGCGCGTGTGCCCGATGCCGATGTGGCCGGCCACCGGCGCGCCCGCCAGTTTGACGACCAGGTTGCTCAGCTTGCCCACGTCGCGGCGGATAGCGATTTGCCCGTCCTGGATGACGGCGATCCCCGCCGAATCATAGCCGCGATATTCCAACCGCTGCAACCCGTCCATGATGATCTGGGCGGCGTTGCGCGGGCCGATATAACCGACGATACCACACATGAGAATCCCCCTTTGAGCTTGTGGGTTGTTGGATAAGGGGGAGAAAGAGGGACACCCAGCAGTGATCCCTGGAGGCATCCGCCGATCTACTCGATTTTCCGAAACCGAACGCCGCTCCCGCATTCATCATGCAGCATTGCGCGTTTCGTTAGCGCCCACCTTGCGGTGGGGAACCTCCTCCTCGTCACCCCGGCGCGCTGGCGGCGCCGGGGCCAGGCGCTCTCCCCGCACGATCATGCCGTGATGCTGTCACCTCCATCCGCCATGCTCCGCAGCCATGTGTGCTGTGTCGGGTCGGCCGAAGCGTAGTCCCCGCGCATGTCGGCCGGCAGCAACGCGGCGAGCTGCGCCATGGCCTCATCGGTGATCGCCCGCATCTCCTCGCGGCTCGTCTTTTCGGGCTGCGCGGCAGGCCAATTTACGCGGAACGGCCGGCCAAATGTGAGCACGATCGGCGTCCGCTTGAGCAACGGGACAGAGAACTTGAACTTCGGCGTCCCCGTCACTGCGCAGGGCATCCACCAGGCATCCGGCGCGCGACGACCCACGAAAGCCAGGCCCTCTTTGGCGGTCTTGAGCGTCCCATCCAGGCTGCGGGTTCCTTCCGGCGAAATCACGGAGATGTCGCCCGCCGAGAGCAGCTCCCACGTGGCGTTGAGCGCCTGCCGATCCACCACCCCGCGCGTGATGAAGATCACGTGATAGCCGCGCAGCAGGAACCCGACCAACGGCCAGGAAGCCGCCTCGATCTTGGTCAGCGGCACGTTGTAGCGCGCGAGCTTGCCGCTGATGAGCACAGGATCCAACCAATGGATGTGGTTGTAGTAGATGATGCCCGCGCCCTGTGACGGCAGATGTTCCATGCCGCGAATCTCGACCTTGACGAACAGCCACATCAAGAAGCGCAGGACGCGGCCCCAAAACTGGCGATGAAGGGGCGTCGAAGGCTTGCGTTGTGTCACGAGCGCCTCCTTGCTCAAACGCGGCGCGGCGCGGCAGCCCAGCGTTTCACCAGCCCGCGCACCCGCTCGACAACTTCATCGGCGGTCATTGCGGTGCTGTCCACCAGGATCGCATCCGCGGCCGCGGCCAGGGGTGAATGCTGGCGCTGCGAGTCAATCTCGTCGCGGCGGCGCAATTCCGCTAACACCCGCTCGAAGTCGGCTTGCTCGCCGCGGGCCAGCCGTTCACGATACCGCCGCGTCGCGCGCTCCTGGACGGTAGCGTCCAGGTAAATTTTGAGATCGGCGTCAGGCAGCACGACCGTGCCGATGTCGCGGCCCACCATCACGACGCGGCCGTCGGCGGCGATGCGGCGCTGCTGCGTCACCATCGCCTGGCGCACCCCGCGATAGGCCGACACGGGCGACACCGCGCGCTCGACCTCCGGCCGGCGGATTTCCCAGCTCAAATCGGCGCCATCCACGAGCACGGTCACATCGCGGCCATCGGCCACCGCCGGCGGCTCGACCCGGATTTCGATCTGCTCGGCCAGGGCCGTCACGGCGGACTCGTCGGCGATGGGGACGCCGCGCGCCAGCGCAGCGGCGGTCACGGCGCGGTACATCACGCCTGTGTCGAGGTACAAATAGCCATACTCCTGCGCCAACCGGTTGCCAACGGTGCTTTTGCCGGAGGCCGCCGGGCCATCAATTGCGATCGTGCCGGGCAGCAATCGTCCCTCCTTTCGCTCTGCCAGTTCAGCGGGCGGCGCGACGTCCGCGGTGCGCCAGGCGGCCTCGCGCAGGGCGCGCACCTCGCCGGGGGTCAGGTCGCGCCACTTGCCGGGCCGCAGATCACCCAAGACGAGCGGCCCCAGGCCGACCCGGATCACTCGCAGCGCGGGATGGCCCAACAGCGCCGCCATGCGCCGCAACTGCCGCTTGCGCCCCTCGAACAGCGTCACTTTCAGCCAGCGCGTGGGCCGCGGCCGGGCCGGCGGTTGCCCGCCCTCGCCGGACACCGGCGCCTTCGGCTTCCTGAACTCGGCCGGCGACTCGCTCAACAGCTCGGCGCGGGCGGGCGCGGTCGGCCCATCCTCCAGCATGACGCCGTGCGCCAGGCGTCGAACTTTCCGGGCGTCTGGGATGCCGGCCACCTGTACCAGGTAGATTTTCCCGTGCTCGTACTTCGGGTGCAGCAGGCGTTGGGCCAGCTCGCCGTCGTTCGTCAACAGCAGCAGCCCCTCGCTGTCGTGGTCGAGCCGGCCGACGACGAACAGGCGCTCTGGAACCCGCACCAATTCCTTCCACGAAGGATACTCAGCCCGCAGGTCTTCGCTGGAGAGATAGCCGTCCGGCTTGTGCAGCATGATATAGCGCAACCGCTGCTGACGGATCGGTTTGCCGTCCACGCAGATCTCCGCGCGCGCTGGATCCGCCTTCATCCCCAGCGCGGTGACGACGCGGCCGTCCACGCTGACCCGGCCCGCCAGGATCAGCTCTTCACAGGCGCGGCGCGAGCCAATGCCGGCCTGCGCCAGGATTTTCTGGAGTCGTTCATCAGACATGATCGAGACCTGCAATCATATTTTCGGAGTTACGCAGTCCAAAGCTCTCAGGGGGGCTGCGACCCCCGTGTGGCTGCCTACAGCGGCCTTGGCGATGACGCCGGTCGCAGACCGGCTTGGAGCAGCAACTGCGTAACCCCTGTCATTTACGGTCCCTGCTGGACCGTCAAAGGCGTCTCGGCCACCGGCCGGCCCGCGAAAACCAGGGTCAACGTGCCCACCGGCAGCGTGCTGGTCAGCGGGACGGCGGCGTCGAGCGTGCGCACCGGCTGCGCCAGCGACCATTGCCAGCGCGGCAAAAAGAGCGCGGGCGCGGCGGAGGCCTGCAACCGATAGGCCGTCCCATCGGGGCCGCTCGCCCATGCCAGCGCATCGTTCGGCGGCGCCACATCCCGCCACTGCCAGCCGGCATTCGCAAAATCAAGCAAAGCCCGCGTGTCGGCATAGCGATCCTGGCTGCCGAGCACAACGCTCAGCAGCCGATGGCCGCCCCGCGTCACCGACGCCACCAGGCATTCCCCCGCGAGATCGGTCGTGCCCGTCTTGACGCCGTCGGCCCCGCGATAGACGCCGAGCAGCTCATTGGTGTTGGTCAGCGTCCGGCCAGCGGTCTGCGCCGATGGCGTGGCGACGATTTGCGCCAACAACGGATCGGCCAGCACGGCCCGCGCCACGCGCATCAGGTCGGCCGCGGTGGTCGTCTCGCCCGGCTCGTCGTTGCCGTGGGCGTTGGTGAAGCGCGTCCCCCGCAGCCCCAGTTCAACGGCCGCTTCATTCATCAGCCGGACGAAAGCCGCCTCGTTGCCCGCAACATGCTCGGCCATGGCGACCGCTGCGTCGTTGCCCGACGGCAGGAGCAGCCCATAGAGCAGGTCGCGCACGGTCAGCGCCTCGCCGGCCGCCAGCCCCATCCGGCTGCCCGGCATCGCCGCCGCCTGCGCCGAGACGATAACGCGTGCATCCAGCTCGGCGCGGCGCACCGTGATCAGCGCGGTCATCAGCTTGGCGGTGCTGGCGGGCGGCCGCGGCTCATTGGGCCGCAGCGCATAGAGCGTCTGCTCGGAGTCGAGATCCACGACCAGCGCCGCCCGCGCGGTCACGGCCGGCCGGCGGGTCAGGTTGTACGCCGCCCGCACGTGTTCGGGATGCATCCGCAGCCCGCCCTGGCGGCCGTCGGTGATCACCGGCGGGCCGAACCCCAGGCAGGTCAGGCTGGCGATGAGCAGGAGCAGCACGATCGCGGCGCGCTTCGCGATCGAAGCGCCGCCCCTCGATCGTGAAGCACTAGCGTAGGCATCCTGAGCGGAGTCCCGGCTGTTTTTGGGCCGGGACGTAGTCGAAGGAGGCCGAAGCGACGGCGACCCGGCCGCGTCCTTCGACTCCGCAGCCAAAAACCGGCTGCTCCGCTCAGGATGCTTGCCATACTTGGGATTCCTACACCGCCACTCTAGCACTTGACGACCTGCCAGGCATCGGTTAGAATTCACGGTGACGTTGCATGCGCAACGTCTCTACTTCATCGAGGTGATACAATGCCATTGTACGAGTACCGTTGTGATAACTGCGAAACCCGTTTCGAGATCCTCCGCCCCATGGGCCAGGCCGACCAGTCTGCTGTCTGCCCCTTCTGCGCCGAGCCGCGCGGCCGCCGCCTGATCTCGCTCTTTGCAGCCGTGAGCAAGGATGCCGGGGGCGGCAGCCGGCTGGTCGCTAGCAGCGGCGCTGCCGGCTGTGGGTCATGTGCGGGCGGGCACTGCGCAACCTGTGCGCATTGATCCCTGCGCGTCGGTCGGGCCTGCAACGACGAGGGATGCCGACACGGCGTCCCTCGCCTTCGTTAAAGGAAAGGGCTTGCCAAACAACTACTTCCGTGCGCGGGCCGGTCTGCCCCCCTTTGCTCGGGCCGGTCTCTGACCGTGCCCCCCCGTGCGCGGGCCGCTCCCGTGCCCGGCTCGGTCGGAGACCGGCCCGAGCGGGAGGTATACTCAACCGAGGAAGATCCGCCTACGGCCTCAGCAGCTGCCCGCCGTGCCCACCGTGCCCGGGCCGGCCCCAGCGGGGGGGCGCACTCAACCGAGGAAGATCCGCCTACGGCCTCAGCAGCACCTTCAACACCCCCGGCTCGCCCGCATGTTGGAACGCAGTCGCCCCGTCCGGCAGCGGATAGCAGGCTGAAATCAGCGGCCGGGGATCCACCAATCCACCGGCCAGCAGCCGCAGCGCCGGCGCAAATGGCCCGCAGCGCGACCCGACCAGGGTGATCTCCCGGACGACCAACGCGCTCATATCCAACGCAAGCTCGCCATGATAGGTGCTCTTCAGAACCAGGGTTCCTCGTGGGCGCAGCAGTTGGTTTGCCAGGGAGAACCCGCTCGGCCCGCCCGCACAATCCACCACCACATCCGCCTCTGGCCTGGCATCCACCTCGGCTGCGAAAGCCGTCGCGATCCCCCACGCCTGGGCGATCGCGAGCTTGGCGGGATACCGGCCCACCAACAGCAGGTCGGCGCCGGTCAGGCGTAGCACCGCAGCGACCAGCAGGCCGAGCTTGCCATCGCCGATCACGACGACCCGATCGGTAGGCCGGATCGTAACTTGTTCCAGGATTTCGCAAGCGGCCGCAAGCGGTTCGGTGAAGACGGCCATCTCGTTGGGCACTGCGGGCGGGACAGGATACAGATTCGGAAGCGGCAGGCACAGGTAGTCCGCGAAGACCCCATCGCGGCCCATGATGCCCAACGTGGTGCGGTTCGGGCAATGCGTATGGCGGCCGGCCAGACAGGTCGGGCAGGCATAGCAAGCCGCGTTGATGTCACCCACCACGCGGCGGCCGATCCAGGCGGGATCGGGCGACTGCACCACCTCGCCGACGAATTCATGGCCGAGGACGCCCCGAAAGCCCATGTAGCCGCGTAACAGCTCGCGGTCTGTGGCGCACACACCGGCTAACCGGACGCGCACCAACGCCTCGCCGGCAGGCGGCTGCGGTTCAGGGTAGGCTGGATCATAACGAAGACCGCCATCACAGAGCAGCGCCCGCACGTGCCCTCCTCGAAAACAGAATGGGAGAACACGGATGACAGGCCGCCACGCCGGCGCCCATCATCCGTGTTCCCCCACCGACTCGCGTGAAGCAGATCCGGCTCAAGCCGCGCTTTTGGCCGCCGTGCCCAAAAGATTGCGCTCTTCCCAACCGACCAGGATCGGCACCGCGTTGAAGATCGAGGAGTAGGTGCCGCTGATCAGCCCAAAGAACATCACCGCAATGAATTGGCGGATGGTCGCGCCGCCGAAGAGCAGGATCGCGGCCATGATAAACAATGCGTTGAGCTGCGTCGCCAACGATCGGTGCAGCGTCTCCAACAGGCTGCGGTTGGCGATCGCGCCAAAGGTTTCCCCGCGATATTTAGCGGAATTCTCACGGATGCGATCGAAGACCACGATCGTATCCTGGACGGAGAAACTGATGACGGTCAGCAGCGCGGTCAACAACAAAGCATCTGCTTCCCACCCGAAAAAGAGGCTGAGGATGCTGAAGAGGCCCATCGTTACCAGGATGTCGTGCACCATGGCGATAACCGCCGAGATACCAAAGCGGGCGGAATGCGCTACCTTGCGGAATGCGACGACCAGGAAGGCCGTGATGGCGATCGAGGCCGCAAACACGGCCAGAAACGCCGCTTGCGTCACTTCGTTACCGATGGCTGGGCCGACCAGCGCAAATTGCACCTCGCGTACGCTGTCGCCGTACTTCGCCTTGACCGCCGTCATGAGCGCGATCTTCTGCGCCTCATCAATCGGTTTCAGGCGAACCTGCGCGCTCCGGCCGTCTCCCAAGGTCGTCACCGCTGTGTCGCCGAACCCCTCATCCACAAAGACCTGGCGCAGTTCTGCGGGCAACACCGGCTGATCGAAGCTCAACTCCCAGATCGCGCCGCCGGTGAAATCAATCGCGACTTTGAAGGGCCGGCCGATCGTGGCAGTCGAATAGATCATCGCGATCAAGCCGGGCACGATAATCAGGACTGAAAGCAGGAAATACCACCTGCGATGCTCAACGATGCGATACATGTTATCTCTCCCTCGCCCCTAGAACCCAAGCACCCAACGCTTTTCGCGCAATGCCTCGCTGCGTTCCCCCTGGAAGATCGCCCGCAGGAACGTCCGCGTGACAGTGACAGCCGTGAACATGCTGATGATCACACCGATGGCGAGGTTGAGGGCAAAGCCCAACACCGCCTGCGCCCCGAACGTGCGACCGAACATGATCAAGATCGCGCAGGTGATCAGGGTGGAAAAGTTCGAGTCGAAGATGGATGTCCACGCCCGGCTGAAACCAGCCTCGAGCGCCGATCGCAAGGGGCGGCCCCAACGCAACTCTTCCTTCATGCGCTCGAAGATCAGGATGTTGGCATCCACCGCCATGCCGGTTGATAACAGGAAGCCGGTGATGCCGGGCAGCGTCAGCGTAATCGGGATCAGCTTGTACATCGCCAGGTTCAGCAATGCATAGATCACCAGGGCCAACGCCGCCATCAGGCCCGGCAAACGATAGTAGACGACCATGAAGAACAAAACCGTCGCCAGGCCGATCAGTCCAGCGGTGATGCTGGCCTGCACCGAATCGGCGCCGAGCGTGGCCCCGATCGTGCGACGGTTGACCACCTCCAACGGGACCGGCAACGCGCCGTAGCGCATCTGCACGGCCAGGCTATCGGCCTCGGCTCGCGTGAAGCTCCCGGTGATCTCGCCTCGCCCATCGGGGA
>Ga0172369_10007569_pt1 | contig 12580 bp, 10 predicted proteins | sample LakKiv25m_FD_114539 | JGI IMG/M metagenome (GOLD analysis project Ga0172369, IMG submission 114539) | Freshwater microbial communities from Kabuno Bay, South-Kivu, Congo - kab_022012_11.25m | ecosystem: Environmental > Aquatic > Freshwater > Lake | place: Democratic Republic of the Congo... | reverse complement strand
CGACCCTCCAAGTTGACGTGGTGGTTCGGGAGTAGACGTAACACCCCATACCCGGACGTTCCGTGCCGTCCGACGGGCCGATCCTGCCCCCTCGCGGCCCGCGGCGCAAGCGCGATCGCGGGGTATCACGCAGCTCTTCGTGGCCAAGACGCAGCCGCCGAGCCTCGCTGCCATCGCGCCGCAGAGCGTCATTGGCAACACGGCCACGACGCTCGTGCCGGGCGGGATGCTCAATGACGGCTTCGCGCTGAGCTGGATCGAGCATGTCTACAATAAGGCCGCGCCTTACGGTCAGGGCTGGGAGAAGCCACGCGTAGACGGGGGTGACGAGATTTGTAAAGAGAACCAACTCCTCCATGACCAGCGCGTAAACAACGTGGATCAAGCGAAGGACATTTCCAGCTACACGCCCGCGATGATGACCCCGCTCGATCCGAGCGCGTGGGCGGACAAGATCAACGTCCCGGTCTTCCTCAGCGCCTCCTGGCAGGACGAGCAGACGGGGCCGTTCTTCACGACATTGCTCGACAAAATGACCTCGTCGCCCTCGCGACGCTTCATCCTCACGAACGGCGTCCACGCGGACGGCTTCGCGCCGCAGGTCACGTCGGAGCTTAAGGCGTTCTTCGACCTCTATGTGGCCCAGGAAGTGCCGAGCCAGTCGCCCTTCCTGGAGCTGCTGGCGCCCGAATTTACGAAGAATGTCGCCGGTGTGCCCATGAACCTGCCGCCGAGCCGGTGGACGTCGTTCAAGACCCACGGCGACGCGCTCGCCGAGTGGGAGAAGGAGCCGACATTGCGCGTGATCTTCGAAAACGGCGCGGGTACAGACATCCCTGGGGCGCCGCAGGGCACGTTTGCGCTCGACTACGCCGCGTGGCCGCCCAAGGAGACGCAGCTCGAGCGGCTCTATCTGCACGCGGGCGGCGCGCTGCTGCCCGAGGCGCCGAGCGAGACGGACGCGGCGTCGCAGTTTACGCTCGATCCGACGGCCGGCGAGCGCACGATGAAGGTGCAGGACATCTGGAAGGCGGACGCGAAGATCACGTGGAAGAAGCCGGATGCGGGCTTCGAGATCGTGTTCACGACGCCGCCCCTCGACGAGGATCGCGTCTATGTCGGCACGGGCAGCGTGGACCTGTGGATCCGCACGCATGACGCGGACGTGCCGGACGCGGACCTTGAGGTCAACCTCACCGAGGTGCGTCCCGACGGGCAAGAGCGCTATATCCAGAGCGGCTGGCTGCGCGCGAGTTTTCGCAAGCTATCGCCGCTCGCGACCGACTTGTGGCCCGAGCCGACGATGATGGTGGCCGACGCGGAGCCGCTCGAGGCCGGCAAGTGGACGCTCGTGCGCGTCGCGATCGCGGGCTTCGCACACCCCTTCCGCAAGGGGTCGCGGATCCAGCTCGCCATCGATACGCCAGGCGACAGCCGCGCAGAATGGCTCTTTGATCTCAAGACTTTCCCGCACGCGGTGAGCTACGACGTTGGGCACGCGAAGCTCTACCCGTCGAGCGTCGCGCTGCCCTTCATCCCGGGCGCGAAGATCCCCGCCGACAAGAAGCTGCCGCCCTGCCCGTCGCTGCGGGCGCAGCCCTGTCGGCCCTACGTCGAGACGGCGAACACGCCGTCGAAGCCCTGACGCGATGCCGGCGCGCCTGCCCTTGCGCATCCTATGCATGGCAGCGCTCTGCACATGTGCTTGCACGACCCCGCCACCCGAGGAGACCACCCCGCGCGAGACGCCGCTCGAAGTGCCTGGCGACTGCGTCCACGGCACAGACCACCCCGCGCAATTGCGGCTCGGCTACCCACACGGCGGCATCTGGCAGCGCGGCCAAGGCTTCGAGGGCGTGGGCGCGCGCATGGCCTCCGAGCTGGGCCTGCCGGTCGAGACCACCACGTCGGTGAACTACAGCGACGTCGTACGGGCGCTCGTCGACGAACGCATCGACGTCGCGATCCTGCCTGCGCTGGCCTACATACATGCGCGCGACGAGATGCCCTGCCTGTTGCTCGTGGGCACGATGGTGGGTGACGGCGAGGCGTTCTACTCGGGCCACATCGTCGCCCGCCGCGACTCAGGGATCGCTGCGCTCTCGGATCTCCGCGACAAGCGCATCGGCTTTGTCGAGTCCTCGTCGTCATCGGGATGGCTCTTCCCGATGCACCGCCTCCTCGACCTGGGCATCGACCCGCAAGGCAAGGCAGGTCTCGCGGTGGCGCTCGGCGACCACGTCTCGGTACTGCGCGCGGTCGTGTCCGGACAGGTCGACGCGGGCGCAACGTACTATGGTGCGCTCAAGCGGGCCCGCGCTGGCGGACTCGACGTCGGCTCGTTGCGCATCGTCGGACTGACGGGCCGCATCCCCTACGACGCGGTCGTCATCCGCCCAGGCATCGACCCCGACCTCGCGCGCCGCATCGCCGAGGTCATCCGAGGGATTCGCCGCGACACGCCCGACGGCTGGGCGGCGCTCGCGCCCCTACTCAACATCGACGGCTTCGTGGCCTCTACCGACGCCTACTACGACAAGGTACGCTTGGTGCGCGACGAATTGCGCAAGCGGGGGGCCATTCGATGACGCTTCGCGCGCGGATCGTGCTCTACGCCATGGGCCTGTGCAGCACGGCCGGTGTCGTCATCGGCGCTGCGACGGCGTGGCTCATGTCGAGTTCCCTGGCGCAGGAGACGGAGCTGCGCGCCCGCACGTTTGTCGAGACCGTGGCGGTGGCAACCACCGCCGATCTTGCCTCGATGCGCATCGAAGAGCTCGACCGCATCGTGGGATCGCTCGTCGAGCGCAACATCGAAAGCTTGGATATTCGCTTCATTGCAGTGCTCGACACCGATGGCCGCGCCGTCGCGCACAGCGAGCAGGACGCGTACGGCGCCATCGCGAACGACTCGGTCTCGCGCGAGGCCTTGGCGGCGGACGTCGGACTCATTCGGCGCACGCAATGGCGGGCAGAGGACGTACTGGTCGCGACCCGGCCGGTTGTGTCCGCCGTCCCGGGTGCGCGCGGCCACCGCTGGGGGACCATCGTCGCGGGCTTCGGCACCGCCCACATCGGCGCGGCAGTGAGGCGCTTGATGATGCGCAATCTGGGCCTGACACTGATGGCGCTGGCTGCGCTGGCCGTGGCGCTCGACCAACTGCTCAACCGGCGCCTCGTTAGACCGCTGCGGGGCCTCGCGGAGACCTCCCGCCGCTTCGCCGGTGGCGATCTCGCGACGCGAGCTGAGCCGCCACCCTCTGATGGCGACGAGGTGGCCGTCCTCGCCGGAGCCTTCAACGACATGGCGACGCGCATCCAGCGCTACACCCACAGCCTCGAATCCGACATCCGGGAACGCACGCAGAGCCTCGCCGAAGCCAACGCGCGCCTGAGCGAGAGCAACACCGCCCTGGCCGCCCTGGCCACGACCGACGCGATGACAGATCTCTACAATTACAGACACTTCCGAACGGTGATGCTCAACGAGATCCAACGCACCGAACGCACGAAGAGCCCCTTCGCCCTTCTCATGATAGACGTCGACCACTTCAAGCAGTGGAACGACACGCTGGGCCACCCGGCGGGCGATCGCGCGTTGCGAGCGCTCGCGGGGATGTTGAAGAGCCGAATACGCCGCACAGACGCGGCCTTCCGCTACGGCGGCGAGGAATTCGCGATCCTCCTCGTCGACACGCACGAAACGGGCGCGCTGCTCGTCGCGGAGACCATCCGCCGCCTCGTCGAGGCGACGCCACTGGGGCCGAACACTGCGGAACAACTGACGATCAGCATTGGCGTGGCCGTCCATCCGAATCACGGGCAAGATTTCGACACGCTGGTCGAGAGCGCTGACGCGGCGCTCTATCGCGCCAAGACAGGCGGCCGCAATCGCGTGGTGGTGGCGGAGAATCGTGGGTGAAGGGCGTGGCGAGAAGCGCTACATGGCAGGTCGCACGGGGAAGCGTCGAGGCCAAGGAATCTGGGCGTCCCCCCTCGCGCGCAGAGCGCACTCGGGGTCGGTCCTCCTCCGGGCTCGCGCTGGCGCGCTCGGTCGCTTCGCGACTTCGGCGCTACGCGCCTCTCCCTCCGTCCGACCTGACGCGGGCTGGGCGGACGACGTGGCGGCAACAGGCGTCGTGGCAACGCTTGCGAGGACCACAGGCAGGCGGGCCCGGTTCCGGGTCCAGGGTTGGTGACGGCGTTCGTTGGTGCAAGCGCGCGGACGCGCACGTCGTATTCGGCCACGTCGGGGACGCTCTGGTCGGAGACGCGCACGTCGTATTCGGCCACGTCGTATTCGCCCACGTCGGGGACGCTCTGGTCGGAGACGCGCAGGTCGGAGACGCGCAGGTCGGAGACGCTCAGGTCGGAGACGCTCAGGTCGGAGACGCGCAGCGGCTGAAGCCGCGCGCTACCGGATCCGGGCTGTCCCCAAGCCGGCCTGCGCCGGCTCCGTGTGTCGCTAACACGGCGTGATCACCTGCGATTCTGGCGCGGACGCGGGGGTGTGGCCGTGGGCCTTGGGAGGGGCGCGAACGAATCGCTCGACGCTTGCCCTCGCCGGCGCTAGACTTCTGGCCATGGTCGCACTCCGAACCGACGAACGGCCTGCACACGACGACACGCTCGACGCGATCGTCGACCGATTGACCGCGGCTCTCTCACCGGCGGCGATCTGGCTCTTTGGATCTCGGGCTCGCGGTGACGCCGCGGTCGACTCGGACTACGACGTGCTCGTCCTGGTCGACGACACCGTGACGCCAACGCTGGACCTCGAAATGCAGGCCGTGTCTGCGCTTTGGGGCATCCGGGCGCCCGTGGACGTCTGCGTGTGGCGCCGCACCGACTTCGAGGCCACGCGATCGCTACGGGCGTCCCTGCCGGGAACCGTCGTTCGCGAAGGGAGGCTCCTGCGTGCGGCGTGATGCGGGGACCAGAACGGCGGCAGCCCAGTGGCTCGCCAAGCCCACCGAGGACCTCGGCGCGGCCCGCGTTCTGGCGGCCGGCTATCCCGGACCTGCGTGTTTCCACTGCCAGCAAGCGGTCGAAAAGGCGCTCAAGGCGCTGCTCGCTCTACACGACCAACCGATTCGCAAGACCCACGACCTGCGCGAACTCGGCCAGGCGGTCGGCGACCATTATCCCGAGCTGCTGCCAGCCGTGGGCCGAGCCGCGCCACTCACCGTGTTCGCGTCGCGCGCGCTATCCGCAGCCAGAAGCGCCGCCACCCGAGGAAGCGACTGTGAACGCGGCAATCGCGGCAGCAGCCGACGTCCTGGCCTTGACGCAGGCCTTGACGCAAGCGGCCCGCAACATGGACCAGACGTGGTCGCGCCAGCCCCGCCGCCTCAAGCCAACCGCAGAGTCCTCGCCAACGCATCCCGTCCCAGCCCGAGCCCGAAATAGGCCCGCAGGAGCAGCTCGAACGAGATCGACGGATCCCCGGCCTCCAGCTTCGCCACGCGTGACTGGCTCGACGCGATCCGCTTCGCCAACGCTGCCTGGGACAGGCCTTGGCGCTGGCGTTCAACCCGCACGCCGCGCGCCAGGTCGAGCCGCAGCGCGACCAACTCCGTCTCCGCGGCGTCGAGGCCCAGAAACTCGGACGCGTCGCCCACGCGCCAGCCGGCGGATTCGAGGCGGGCGCGCTTGGCTGGGTCCATCATGAGAGCCTCCTTCATGCGATGCGATCGTAGGCGGCGAGACGACGGCGGGCGACGTCGATGACGAGGTGTGGCGTCGTCTGGGTCTTCTTGGCGAAGACGTCGGCGATAACCACCGCGTCCACGTCGAGCCGGTAGACGATCCGCCAGGTGACGTCGTCGTCGAGGATCCGCAGTTCGTGAACCCGAGCGCCGATGACCGGCATCGGCCTGCTATGCGGCATGCCGAGCAGTTCACCGGCCTGAAGTCGACGGAGCAGGAACCCCGCTTCCAATCGGGCAGCGAGCCCGAAGGGTGGTGTCTTCACTTCGCCGTGGAGCCAGACAAGCGGCTTGTCGTTAGGGCTCATCGCCTCTCGCGCGGCTCGCTGGTGCCGCCGCCGTCCGGGGATTATGTCGGATGAGACATGGGGGATCAAGAGCGATCTTGGGGCCGGGCCACGGCGAGGTCGAGCTGTGCGTGGTCTTCGAGATCGACGGCCGCGAGATGGAACGCGAGCCGAGCAACCGCAACGACGCCTTCCACATCGACGTCGACGTCGATGGCGATGGATGGGTGGCGGCTGAAACAGGCGAGGTCCGCCGGCATGTCGCGGTGCAACCGGCTCCTACGCTCGCTTTCCTACGGCGCGTGATCACGAGCCGGCCACGGCAAGGACAGGCGCTGGGACATCTCGTGCAGAGTCGACCAGCATGTATGGGTCGGATCCATGTTGAACCAGAACCGCTCAGATTTGAACATCAATCTCACGTAGTACCCAAACAGTCGCATCCCTGCGTCGTTGTCCACGAGCCCTGCCCGAATCGCCAACTCGAGCTCCTCAGTGAAGCCAGCGAAGTCCCGCCGCTCTTCGTAGGTCCAATTCAGATCGCCTCGCGCGTCGGACTCCGCCTCGGCCTCGAGGAGCCCATGCACCTTTCGGAAGGTAGGATCTGACTTCAGCCGTGTGCGAAACGCGATCAGCCATTCCATGCGCTGCTGCGTGACCTTCAGCCTGTACTCCTGCAGCGCCTTCCAAGCCACGATGCTGGCGACCACAAGGGACAACACTGCAACGATTGCAGTGAGCAACGGTACCAACCCGATGTACCATGTGAGCATATTTCACCGTGAATTTAGAGTCTTATGCCGGCATTTACTCCGGCAGTTCGTTGTCAGCCACGCTACCAACCCTTGTCGCACCCACCATACTTCTGATTGCACAGCTGCACGCACAGCGAGCCCCAGTTCTTCTGGCAGCAGCTCGGCATCTCCGCGCAAACCGCCGACTCGCACTGGCACCCGCCGCACCCTGCTGCGTCGCTGTAGTAGCAACCGCCGTTGCACCATGGGATGCCCGCGTTCACGCACTTCCCTGTGTTGTGGTCGCAGCTGTCGTCCGTGCAGACGTTGTTGTCATTGCACGAGATCGGCGTGCCCTTGCATTGACCGTTCATGCACGTGTCGCCGGTCGTGCACGGGTCCCCGTCACTTGCGCACGGATTCGTGTTGTTAGCCGACTTGCACTTGCCGGCGGCACAACTGTTCGTCGTGCATGGGTTGTTGTCCTCGCAGTCCTTGTCGGTCAAGCACTCGCCGTTGTTCGACAACCGGCCAATGACGGTGCCCAGGTCGCCATCCTGGCCTTCGCTCGTCCAAGCCGTGATCCAGGTGCCGTTTGCGCGCCCGATGACACGCGGACCCCATTGATCCTTCGCGGTCGTGCGGCTCGCGAACCACTCCACACCGGTCTCGACGCCCTTGCTGTCGTACTCCACGGACTTGATGGCGAACCCCTCCTCGTCTTCGCCGAGCGTCTGCCATGCCACGACGAGGTTGCCGTTCGGCAGGTACGATGCGCTCGGAAGGGTCTGATCCGACTCGGTCGCCCGATTGACCTTGCTCTCGGCGCCGAGCGGCTTTCCCGTCGGATCGAAGCGACGTAGGTAGATGCCGAAGCCTGAGCCGTCCTGTCCTTTCGATTGCCACGCAACTCCGATCTGGCCTTCGAGCGAGACAGCTACTGCGGGTTCGCTCTGCTCGTCAGACGTGACTTGGTTAACGAGGATCGCGTCCGTCATTGGCACGCAGTTAGCCGTGTAAAGGCGCAAGTAGACGTCCCAGGCGGACGTCGCGCCGACTTGGTTGTAGCTTTGCCACACCACGGCGTACGTGCCGGAGCCGTCGGGGAACGACGCGATGTCCGGACGCATTTGCTTGTCCGGTACGACCGCGTTGACAAGCAGTTCGGGGCCCGCTGGCTTCGCGTCCTTGTCGAAGCAGCGCAGCGCGGCATCGTAGCTCGCACCTCCCGGCGAAGCGTACGTCTCCCATGCGACAGCAAAGGCACCGCTTGGCTGAACCGCGACGCGTGGCCGTGTCTGCTCGTTTACCGTGACCGTGTGCAGCGGGAACTCGGCGCCGTTCTTCGCGCCTGTGTTCATGTACCGCTGCCCGTACACCCCCTCGAGATCACCATCCTGTCCCACGGATTCCCACACGACCACGAAGTTGCCAGCTTGGTCAGCGCCGACGTCTGGACGAAGCTGGTCGCCATTCGTGTAGGTGTTGACCACGAACTCGCCGCCCGCCGGCGATCCGGTCACGCCGTAACGCCGCGCCACCACAGCCTTCCCGCTGCCATCCTGCCCGTCCGATGACCACGCGAGAACGTATGAGCCGTCACCGAGCGACAGGTTGGTCACACGCGGCGCGGCACCCGCCGCGTCGCTTTGCGCCCCCTTCGTCGTCGTGTTGGCCCGAAATTCGGGAATGCCGAGGTCCGGGGCGCCCAATTTGCCGAACATTCGGCGGTAGACTTCGCCGTCCGCAGCGTTGACCCACACGACCACCGCCACGTCGTCGGGCTTCATCACCGTTACGTTCGGCAAGATCTGGTCGCCCGCGCGCACGAGGTTCACAATCCGCTCGTCCGTCAACGGCAGGCCTGCCGCCGAGAACCAACGGGCGAGGATCCCCTTGCCGTCGCCGTCGCGCCCGGCCTGATCCTCCCAGACCACAACGAAGCTGCTGTCAGAGAAGACTCCAACGCGGGCATTCCCCTGCCATCCAGCAGTGGTCTGGGCCGGATTAAACGCGCTCCCGAATTTCACGCCCGGCTCGCTCTTGAAGAGCTGCGCGCGCAGGTCCCCGCCTTCTGAGCCATTTTCCCATGTGACGAGCATCCGACCGTTGGGAAGGCCGTACAGCATGGGATTCGCGACGCTTGGATCCGCGCTGTCGTTGACCTGGAACTCGACGCCGTCTTTCTGGTTCTGCGCGCTGAACCGTTGCCCCTTGAGCAGTCCGGCGCCAGCGTTCCATATGGCAACAACCGCATCGTCTGCCAGGACACCGATGCTGCGAGGCAACGCGGCCGGGTCATCGACTAGCGCCGTCCAACCCGTAGCCCATGGCAAACCGTTGCCGCTGGACGTGTAACCTAGGTTGTACCAGTTCAGTACAGCTCCAGTGTGTGCGATTGGACCTTTGCACTTATTTGTCAATGAAAAAATCAAATCGCCAGCGCTCCTGCTCGCCACAAGCGCTTGTCTTAACTCTGGGTTGGCGAACGAGCTTGTGCAGTAGGTAGGCGAACAGCTACCAGCTTGCACGGTCACGTTCCCTTTGGCGAGATCTGCCTTCTGTATCGGCTCAAAGCCCTGCAAATCAGGTTTGAACACTCTTATTTCTGACGTAGCGGTTACCGTACCAATAGATGTTTTAGATGTATAGGCATGCACGTTGCTGGTGAGCAATAGCGCGATCTTTCCGTCTGTGACCGTGGCACTGTCTAGAAACATGTCCATGCCAACCCCATCGTACACTCCATTACCGACGTAAATTGTCAACTTGGATTCGCCGATCGACCGATGCCCCTGCTTGCTTACTAGGTTTCCCACCACAGACGGCAGCGAAGGCCAGGCAACCATCGCGGACGACATCCCCGTCGCCACGATTGCTGGACCACCGACGAAACTACCGTATCCTGTTAGTTTATTATTACCACAATCATTCTGTATATTTATATTAGTCAATAAATCGCTCTTCCGCCAGGGCATCTTCACGCTCACAGTGGTGTCGCCATCTTCCAGGCACCCCACCGCGCTACCAAGACACAGCCCCCCTTTGCACGTATCCTGCAACGTACACGGATCCCCATCATCGCACGCCGCGCCATCCGCCTTCGCCTTGGCCACACAGGCCTTCTTCCCCTCGTCACAGACGCCGGCGTTGCACGACGCACCTGCCGCCGCGCAGTCCTTCGGTACCCCGCCCTTGCACGTCCCCGACCCGTCGCACGACTCGCCCACCGTGCAGAAGAGGTTGTCGTCACAGGGCGCGCCCGCCGCGGCGGGCGTTGAGGCGCACTGGTACGTCGTCGCTCCCGTCGACTTGCACGTCCACGTGTTGCAGTAATCCTTCGGCAGGAAGCAGTTGACGGGTCCGCCCGCGAAGCACTTGCCGCCGTAGCACACGTCGTCCTTGGTGCAGCCGTTGTCGTCGGCATTGCAGGGTGAGCCATCTGGCATGGCCGAGCCGCCAACGCACTTCTTCTGCACCTCGTCGCATGTGCCCGTGCTGCACGCGTTCGCGGCGCAATCGACCGGCTTGCCACCGCCGCAGACGCCCTTGTCGTCGCACGCCTCGCCGAAGGTACAGAACTTCCCGTCGTCGCAGGGCGCGCCCGACGGCGCCGACTTGAAGACGCAGCCCTTCGCGCTCTCGTCGCACGCGTCGATGGTGCAGGGCTTGCCGTCGTCGCAGATCTTCGGCTTGCCGACGCAGACCGACTCGGCAGAGCACGCGTCGCCATCGGTGCACGCCTTTCCGTCGTCGCACGGGGTGCCGACTGCGGCAGGCGCGCCGGCCTTGCAGAAGCCTGCTGCACACGCGTCGCCCGGCGTACACGGGTTGCCGTCTGCGTCGCAGGCCTTGCCCTCCATCGGCGCGCTCGCGAAGTCGCAAGCGCCCGTCTTCGGATCGCAACTGTCCTTCGTACACGGGTTCTGGTCGTCACAGTTCTTCGCGGGCCCCGCCTTGCACGCGCCTCCCTCGCACGCATCCCCGACCGTGCACGCGTTGCCGTCGGCGTCGCAGGGGAGCGTGTTGTTGGTATGCACGCAGCCGACCTTCGGGTCGCAGACGTCGTCCGTGCAGGGGTTCTTGTCGTCGCAACCAATCGCGACGCCGGCCGTGCATACGCCCGCCTTGCAGGCATCGCCAGAAGTGCATGAGTTGCTTCCCGCGTTGCATGACACTCCCTCCATCGCGGCCTTGTCATGCGAGCACGCGCCCGTTGTGGGATCACACGCATCGAGCGTGCAGGCATTCGAGTCGTCGCAGGTCTTCGCAGTGCCCGCCTTGCAGACGCCGCTCTCGCACGCATCGCCGACCGTACAGGCGTTGCTATCCGCATCGCAGGGCACGGTGTTGTTGATGTGTGTGCAGCCGGTCTTCGGATCGCAGGCGTCATCGGTGCACGGGTTGGCGTCGTCGCAACTGACCACCTTGCCGGGCACGCACACGCCCGACTTGCACGAATCCCCCGTCGAGCACAGTCCACTGCCACCGTTGCACGCGAGCCCATCGAGCGCGCCCTTGTCATGCGAGCAAACGCCGGTCGCCGGGTCACACGCGTCGAGTGTGCAGGGGTTCGCGTCGTCGCATGTCTTCGCGGAGCCGGCCTTGCATTCGCCACCGCTGCACGCGTCGCCAACCGTACATGCGCTTCCATCGGCATCGCAGGGCAACCCCTCGATTGGCGCATGCTTGCAGCCCGCCTTCGGATCGCAGGTGTCGGAGGTGCAGGCGTTCGTGTCGTCACACAGCGCCGGCTTCGGAGGCGTGCAGACGCCATCCAGGCACGCGTGCTTCGAGGTGCATACGTCGCCCTCGACCGCGCACCAGTCGCCGTCGACCTTCTTCTTGACCTTGCACGTCCCAAGCCCCGCGTCACACGAACTCGACGTGCACGGATCGTCGCTCTTCGGGCACGTCACGATCGTCGCAGGATTGACCTTGCACACCCAGGGCAGCGTCGATTTGTCGCAGAAAAGCGTGCCGTTACAGAGGTCGCCGTCGTCCTTGCTCGCGCAGTCGCCGTTCGCGCTGCACGCGCACGTGTTGGTCCCAGAGCCACATTTCCCGGACGCACACCAGTCGCCGCTCGTACATGGATTGCCGTCGTCGCACGGCCCGGTGATGGCGACATGCTGGCACCCCTTGACGGGATCGCAAGAGTCGCTGGTGCACGTCTCGCCATCGTCGCAAGGGATCGGCGACCCCTGACAAGCGCCGTTCTTGCAGTGATCATCCTTCGTGCACGAGCTGCCGTCGTCGCACGTGTCGGCGTTGAACTGGTGGACGCAGCCCTTCTCCTTGGTGCATGCATCGGCTGTGCACGGGTTCGCGTCGTCGCAGGGGTTCGGCTTGCCCACGCACTGACCGAGCACGCACGCGCCATTGACGACGCAGGGATCACCGGCATCGCAAGCCGAGCCGTCGGGCTTGTCCGCGAACTTGCAGGTCCCAGTCGCCGAATCGCATTTGCCTACCTGACAAGGTGACTTCGGGTCGCAGGATACGGTCGCGCACAAGTCCGACGCGACGTCGGGTAGCACCTTGCCGTCTTCAACCGGCACTACGTCGAGCGCCCCGGTACCGCCGTCTCCCTTGCCGAAAAATGTGTCGAACCCGACGACGTCGCCCCCGACCGGATTGCTCGACCCGCCTTCCTGGCTACCGCCGCAGCCCAGGCAGGTTCCTGCGATCACCGCCAAGGCGGCCGGAATCAGCCTGTAATTTCGATCGGCCATAGGAAGCACAAGCGACCCTCCAAGTTGACGTGGTGGTTCGGGAGTAGACGTAACACCCCATACCCGGACGTTCCGTGCCGTCCGACGGGCCGATCCTGCCCCCTCGCGGCCCGCGG
>Ga0172369_10007565_pt1 | contig 12580 bp, 8 predicted proteins | sample LakKiv25m_FD_114539 | JGI IMG/M metagenome (GOLD analysis project Ga0172369, IMG submission 114539) | Freshwater microbial communities from Kabuno Bay, South-Kivu, Congo - kab_022012_11.25m | ecosystem: Environmental > Aquatic > Freshwater > Lake | place: Democratic Republic of the Congo... | reverse complement strand
TGCGCGCCGCAGCGGCCCTGGGAGGAGAGATTGTCTCGGCGGATTCACGCCAGTTTTATCGCGGCATGGATATTGGAACCGCCAAGCCTTCGAAGGCGGACCTGGCGCGCGTCTGCCATCATTTGATCGATGTCGCAGACCCGGATCAACCCTGGAGCCTGGCCGTTTTTCAGGAGGCCGCCGCGGCGGCGATTGCGGAGATCGCCGCGCGTGGGAAGCTGGCATTTCTGGTGGGCGGAACGGGCCAATACGTGCGCGCGGTGATCGAGGGCTGGCAGCCCCCGGCCCAGCAGCCCGACCCGCGCCTGCGAATGGCGCTGGAAGCCTGGGGCAACGCGATTGGTCCGCTCGAGCTGCACCGGCGCTTGATGATCCTTGACCCAGCCGCGGCGGCGGTCAATGAAGCCAGCAACATGCGCCGCACGATTCGCTCGCTGGAAGTGATCCTTTCGTCGGGGCGCAGGCTGCTGGATCTGCGAGGCAAACGCGAGACGCCTTATCGCCTGTTGTTGGTCGGGCTGCGCCGGCCAAGGCCTGAGTTGTATGCGCGCGTGGACGCCAGGATTGAGCAAATGCTGGCGGACGGCTTTTTGGAGGAAGTGCGCGGGCTGCTGGAGAGCGGCTATTCGCCTGACCTGCCAACCCTATCCGCGATTGGTTACCGCGAAATGGTGGCGGTTGTGCGCGGGACGATGACGCTGGAGGAAGCTCTGGCGCAGATGAAACGCCTGACCCGGCGCTACATCCGCCAGCAATCCAACTGGTTCCGCGACGAAGATGAGAACATTCATTGGTTTGACTGCTGCGATGAAACGCCTCAGCAGGTGATTGAGGTGATCCGGGAATTTCGCGGCGTGTAAAAAACTGGCCCTGATGGGCCAGTTTTTTACACGCAAAACCTCTCCGAAAAAATACTATATTTGTGTTCAAAATTTGCGGCGTAGCCGCAAATTTTGAACACAAAAAAAATTTTCGGATAGATACTTAGTTGTTGTTGGGCAGGATGACCGGGACGCCGCCGCGCTTTTGAATGGGCGGGGGGAAGATCTTCTCGAACTCATCGCGCGAGAGTGTTTCGACTTCCAGGAGGCGCTGTGCCACCGCGTCCAGTTTATCGCGGTGTTGGACCAGGATCGAGCGGGCCTGGGCGTAGGCGTCATTGACCAGGCGGCGAACTTCACGGTCGATTTGTTCGGCCACCGACTCGGAGTAGTCGCGCTGTTCGGAGATTTCACGGCCAAGGAAGATCAATTCCTCTTTCTGGCCGTAGACCATCGGGCCAAGAATCTCGCTCATGCCCAGGCGGGTGACCATGTTGCGAGCGACCTGGGTCACGCGTTCGATGTCGTTGGATGCGCCTGAGGTGATGTCATCGAAGACCAGTTCTTCGGCGGCGCGCCCGCCGAGCAGGCCAACCAGGTCAGCCAGCATCTTCTTGCGCGGCATGAGCATGCGATCCTGTTCGGGCAGGGAGAGGGTGAACCCGCCCGCCATGCCGCGCGCAATGATCGAGACCTTCTGTACCGGGTCGGATTCGGCGATGGAGTTCATCACCACCGCGTGTCCGGCCTCATGGTAGGCCACAATCCGCTTTTCTTCTTCGCTGATCAGGCGGCTGCGGCGCTCGGGTCCGGCGATCACACGTTCGATCGCTTCTTCAAATTCAGACTGGCCAATCACCTTCTTGTTGCGGCGGGCTGCCAGAATGGCGGCCTCGTTGACCAGGTTCTCCAGATCGGCGCCGACAAAACCAGGGGTCGAGCGGGCGATGACGGTCATGTCCACTTCAGGCGCAAGCGGCTTGCCTTTGGCATGCACTTTGAGGATCGCTTCGCGGCCGCGCATATCGGGGCGGTCGAGAACTACGCGGCGGTCGAAGCGGCCGGGGCGCAGCAGAGCCGGGTCCAGAATGTCAGGCCGGTTGGTGGCGGCCATGATAATGATATTGGTGTCGGTGTCGAACCCGTCCATTTCCACCAGCAGCTGATTGAGGGTTTGCCCGCGCTCGTCATGGCTGCCGCCCAGACCAGCGCCGCGGTGACGGCCGACCGCGTCAATTTCGTCGACAAAGATGATGCAGGGTGAGTGGCGCTTGGCCTGGTCAAACAGGTCGCGCACGCGGCTGGCGCCAACGCCCACAAACATCTCCACAAATTCCGAGCCGGAAATCGAGAAGAAGGGCACGCCTGCCTCGCCAGAGACTGCTTTAGCGATCAGTGTTTTACCGGTTCCAGGAGGGCCGACCAGCAGAACACCTTTCGGGATGCGCGCGCCAAGCTGGATGAATTTCTGCGGCTCGCGCAGGAATTCCACAACTTCTTTAAGCTCTTCTTTCGATTCTTCGACGCCGGCCACGTCATTAAACGTAACCGTGGGATGGTCGCCGGTGAACATGCGCGCGCGCGATTTACCGAAGGACATGGCGGCGTTGTTGCTGCCCTGAGCCTGGCGGAAAATGAAGAAGAAGAGAGCACCCAGGATGACAAAGGGCAGGATGTAACCCAGCAGGGTCAGGATGTTTAACCAGGCGCTGGGTGGCTTGATTTCGATTTTAATCCCGGGCGGGGTCAGTTCTTCCGCTTTCACCCCCAGGATGACCAGTTGTTCCACCAGAGTCGCATTGGGCTCGATGTTCGAATCCTTGGTAGATCCGTCCTGGTAATAGACCTTGATGCGGTTCTCGTTTTCCACCAGGCGGATAACTTTTCCAGCCTTGACATCGGCAGCGACCTCATTGATCGTGAGCGCCTCTGACCCGCCTCCCTGTTGGGTAAACTGGTAGACGAGCATCACAATAATGGCGATGAATAGCAGAGCGTAGACTATATACGATGAGTTTCGTGAGTTCACCTATACCTCCAAAGTGGTAGATAGCATTCGTTGCCATCTATAACAAAGATTATACCAGCGCGGCAAGGGAGAAACAATTGATTGCACTTTTGTACAACAATTCTTATCAATTTCTTATACAAAATTAAGTGCGCAGCCGGAGCTTGCGAGCGTTTTGGCGCGTTTACAGCCCGCGAACCGTTTGTAGGGCTTGCTGGATGTGGGTGCGGTCGTGCTGGGCAATGAATGTCACCAGCTCCTTCAGGGTTGTCGGACCAAAAATCGCATGGCGGGCGGTTTGCTGCCATTGCTCCGTAGATAGGGCGCTCAGTTGGGCAACCAACTCCTGGCGCGTGTGGATAAACCCTTCTTGCGCGGCGCGGCCATCTTCACTGCAATAACTGCGCGTCTCAGACCACGCATCGACATTGACACCGGGCAGGAAGGCATTCTCTTCGATTGACATGCGCTCGAAGCGCGGCAGGTTCACTTCGCGGTCGGCGTCGCGCAAGTGGCACAGGATTTCGGTGAAGCACCATTCCTCGGCGTGCGGGGTGATGTTCCACTTTTCCGCCGGCAAGTCGCGGCCGAGCGCATCAAAAACGGCCGGGGTCGCTTTGAGCATGGCAAACAGAGCGGCGGGGGTTTCGCCGCCGGGCTGCGGAGCGGCGGCCAAGACTTTATCCAGCCAGCCTGCTACTTCAGGCAGGCTGCCCTTGCGGCTTAAAGTCGGCAAGGTTTGCGGAAGCGCCTCAGAGCTGTTGTCGAGCCAAAAACCAGGGATATTGAGCATGCCGGCGGGGATCAAGTCGTCCGTGAGGCTGTTGCCAACCATCACGGCAGGTTGGTTAGGCCAGCCAACCCGCGCCAGGCATTCGGCGTAAAATTCTGGGTTTGGCTTGGCAAAGTGGAATCGCTCATACGACGAGACAACGCTGAAGTTATGCTTCTCGATGCCCAGCCCGCCCCATGCCAGACGGTGTTGGATGGCGCGCGCAGGGAAGAGGGGGTTGGTGGCTATGATAACGCTGAAACCGCGGTTTAATGCATGTTCCACCAGTTTTACAGCATCCGGACGAGGTTTGGCAACGTAGCTCAGCTTGGGGAAAACACTCTCGTAAAAGTCGCTGAGCAGGGGACGTAGTGTCGATTTGGGTACACCGATATGAGGATAGAACCAGGCATCAAAGGCATCTTCGAGAGTGAGCGCTGGATTCAAATTCTTAACCATGCAGTCGGTCGCCGTCAGAAGTTCTTTGACCATCCGTTCCGGGGCGACATGACCGGCAAGATGTTTGGATAAAGCTTTCAAGTAAACAGGTAAAAACTGATGGATATCGTTGTCAATGAGCGTATCATCGAGGTCCAGCAATAAGGTCAGTGTCATGATTTTTTCTCAAGGAATTCAGGCGGCAAAGGGTGACACTGTCCACAGCCGACATGCGGCTCGCTTACCGCTGTTTGGCTGCGGGAGCAGTAGGCTTCGACCTGGACGCGCCGCCCGATGCCCAAGAAGCCTTGATGAACGCGGGCGGTTAAAGACATGTGATTGCAGGCATTTGCACGCACAATCCCGGGCACCGGGCAGTTCCGGCATAGGTCAGGTTTCCATCCCTTGGATGATTGGGATGCGTTGCCGATTAAGCGGCATTCTTCGCGAGACCGCCCGCGGTAGTAATCGCCAAAGAAATAGGGACAGTCAAATCCAAAAGGTGTCTTCACGCTGGAAATTATAATGGGGATTTGACAGATCAACACGCTGCCAAATCCCCACATCAATGAGCAAATGTAAACGAGCTAGACGCGGGTGACGTAGGTACCCGTGCGGGTGTCGACGCGGATGGTATCGCCTTCATTGACGAACATGGGAGTTTGGATTTCGGCTCCGGTTTCGGTCTTGACCCTCTTGGTAACGCCGGTAGCGGTGTCGCCGCGCACGGCTGCTTCAGCATACACGACCTTGAGGTCCACCGTGGTGGGCAGTTCGATGTCCATCGGGGAGTCCTGGTAGAAAGTCAGTTTGACTTCCATGCTTTCCTTCAGAAAGCCGGCCGAATCGCCGACAAGGTCCTTCGGCACCGGGATCTGGTCGAAGGTCTGAGTATCCATGAAGTAATAAAAGTCATCATCGTTGTACAGGAAGGTCGACATGTGCGGCTCTAAGCGCACATCCTGAACACGATCGCCAGACTGGAATGTCTTTTCCAGGGTGGTGCCAGACTTCATATTGCGCGCTTTGATGCGGATGGTAGCATTTCCTCGCCCAGGTTTGTTGTGGCTGTATTCCAGCACACGCCAAAGTGCCCCATCGAGCTCAAAAATTACACCCTTTCGAAGATCATTTACGTCGATCATAAACAGTTTACCTTTGTTTCATAGAAAAATTCCAACAGCCAGCCATTATATCAAAGCGCCATATCAGTGACAAGGTGTTTTTTGAGTAAAATAGGTGAATGGACTTGAATACTCTCAGAACACTGGCTGACAGCTCTACACTCACTTCAGATCACCAACGCGCTTTGTGGTTTGACCTGCATGGCAACTGGGATGCGGCGCACAAAATCGTACAGGCGCTTGAGGATGCCGACGCGATGTGGATTCATGCGTATCTGCACCGCAAAGAACCCGACATTTCTAATGCGCGGTATTGGTACCGGAGCGCCGGAAAACCGTATCCTGCTGGACAAAGCTTTGATGATGAGGCCGCGCTGATTCTGCAGACGATCCGCTAGGAGCAGCAGAGCGCCTGCGTCAAGATCCCCAAATGTTTCCCCTGTACAGCAGTCTGAGCAGCCCGCAGCTATGCGGATTCCGACGGCTTGTTTTTGTTTTCCGGCAATTAGAGCTTGAGGGTTTTAGAAAATTGTGTTACCATTTTTGTGTAACATAATGTTACATAGGGCTGTTAATTTTTCTGGAAAATGGCGCGAAGAAGTTACGCATCCGCCAAGCAGCATCACGCGTTTTTTTGATTGGGTCTTGAAGAAGGAGATCGTATGTCCAAAGAAGTGAGTGCTTCTGATTTTTCTGAGATCCGCTGGCGAGGCCATTGGATCTGGGTACCCGAAGATCAAATTGAATTTAAGTTCAGCCTGGGAGGGCCAGCGGAACCGCGCGAAGAAGGGCACGGACTGTTCCGCAGGACATTCCAACTGGACGCCGTGCCGGCGCGCGTTCCGGCGCGCATCACGGCTGATTCGCGTTACGCGCTGTTTGTGAATGGCCAGGAAATCGCGCGCGGCCCGGTGCGCAGCCAGCCGAGACGCATGATGTATGATCTGGTTGACCTGGCCCCGGCTTTGAAGGTTGGGGAAAACGTGGTGGCGATCTATGTAAAATTCTACAGCAAGGCCAACTCGTTTTACATCCCGGCCAGCCCGAATGTTGGCCTGGGCAAAACCGGCGCATTGGTGTTCGAAGCCAACCTCGGCACGGCCGGCTGGCTGGTCAGCGATGCGAGTTGGAAGGCGACTAAATGCCTGGCCTGGCAGACTGAAAAGACTGAAGACGGCGATCTTGTTGGCGGCGGTGTGCCGGTTGAAATCGTCGATGCGCGCAAACTTCCGGCGGGCTGGAAAGCGGCTGATTTTGACGACACCCCATGGGGGCAGGCGCAGCTGCTGCGCGCGGTTCACATTGGCGGATTTGCGCATAGCCAGCCCCCAACCGACCCCTACGGCCCGCTCTACCCGCGCACGATCGCGCAGTTGGGCGGTGAGGTCGTGGCGCCGGTCCTGGTTAAGGCGGACTTGCTGCAGGAGCCACTTAACCCAGCCATCCAGTTCCCGGCCAAAGCAGCGATTGCCGCGATGAAACTGCCCGCGGTTTCAGCCGGGCAAATGAACCTTCCGCAAGCGGTGAGTATGGGGCCAGGCGGCGCGCGTTTGCTGATCGATTTTGGCAAGATTGTGGCCGGACTGGTCCAGCTTGAAGTCAGCGCGCCGGCTGGCACGGTTTTTGATCTGTGCTATGTTGAAGATCCCCTGACGGGCGCTGAACAGGGTTTCAATTCGCCGCACAATTCAACCCGCTATATTGCGCGCGGTGATAACGACGCCTATGAGGTCTTTGACATCAATGGCCTGCGCTATATCTATATGGTGATCCGCGGCAGCGGCCCCGTGAAGCTGGAGCGGGTCGCGGTGCGCGAGATGATCTACCCCTGGACGCCGGGGGCGGAGTTCGAGTGTTCCGACGCTGAGTTGAACCGCCTGTACAAAGCAGGCATTCGCACAGTCAACCTCAACTCATTCGACGCTTTCACCGATTGTCCGACGCGCGAGCAGCGCGCCTGGGTGGGGGACAGTGTCGTCCACCAGATGGTGCACCTGACGACCAACCTGGATTGGCGGCTGGCCTGGCAGTATCTGAACCTGGGCAACTCTCCGCGCTACGATGGCATTCTGCCGATGAGCGTGGCCGGTGAGATCGAGGCCAGTGGCGGGCTCACCATTCCCGACTGGAGTCTGCATTGGGTGCATGGCGTGTACAACCTGTACCGCTTCACTGGCGATCGGGATAAGGTCAAGGAATACATGCCGGTGATTGAGCGGATTTTGCGCTGGTATACGCCCTACCAGACCATTGCGGGTGTCTTGAAAGATGTGGCCGAGTGGGACCTGGTCGACTGGGCTGCGTTGTTTGTCGAAGATACCAGCTCGATTCTGACCGCCATCTGGGCGCGCGGATTGAAAGAATTTTCAGAGATGGCGGGCTGGCTGGAGGAAAAGGCCAGCCAGCGCTGGGCGGATAGCCTGTACGCGAAGGCCAGGTCCGGCTATGAGATGTTCTGGGATGAAGCGCGCGGCACCTATGTCGATCACATCAAAGATGGCGTGCAGCAGAAGGCGATCAGCCAGGTGGCAGGCGCGCTGGCAGTGGTGTCGGGTCTTGCGCCCAAGGAACGCTGGGAGCGCATTATGTCCACGGTCACCGATGCGGGCAAACTGGTCGTGCGTTCCTGGACGGGCGGCGGCAGCGGTGAATATTCGATGGAAAAAATGCAAAAGCAGTTTATGGGCATTTACGAGGCCGACTGGGACACCGAACGCGAAATTGTGATCGGTGAGCCGTTCATCAGCTACCTGGTGCATGACGCGGTTGTTGAAGCCGGGCTGGCCAACCGGCTGCCTGAGCTGTACCGGCGCTGGAGTCAGTTCCTGGTCGAGGGTTATGATACGATCGGGGAGTGCTGGGGTTGGGGAACGCATGTGCATGGCTGGAGCTGCACAGTCACGAAAGACCTGGTGTTCTACACGCTGGGTGTCACGCCGGCGGAGCCGGGCTACACAACCGCCCGAATTGCGCCGCGCCTGGGTGGCCTGGCATGGGTCAAGGGCAAAGTCCCAACCCCGTTTGGCCTGATCGAGGTTGAAGTGATGGGCGGCAAGGTGGCGGTCAATTCGCCAGTGCCGGTCATCCTGGAGCTGGAAGGGAAGCCCGCGCAAAAATATCCGGCCGGGAAATTTGAAGCCTGACTTGCGCTGAAGCTGTAAACACTGCCCCTCCCGTGATTTCAACCGGGAGGGGCATGGCTTTAAAGTCAACAGCACCGGGTAAAAGCGGGCGGGGTTTGATAATGGTGCAGCAGGTGCAGCCGTCTTGCAGTGCCTATCGCACGCCTGGCGTAAAATAAAGCTTAGATAGAGGTGGAAGTGGAACAACAGGCCAACCTGGCGGGCAGTCCGCCATCCGAACTCGGTCAAAAACGCGCGCTGTTTACCATGCGGGTCATGTATTTCTTGTACTTTGGCGCGCTGGGCGGGTATTGGACGTATCTGAACGTGTATTACAAAGAAATTGGACTGAGCGGCACGCAAATTGGGCTGGTCAACACGCTCAGCCCGCTGGTCTCAATATTCGCGGCGACGATGTGGGGGCTGATCAATGACAAGCTGGGGCGGCCGCGCGTGGTCTTGAGGATTGCCCTGCCGGGCGTGGTCCTGGCCTGCTTTGCGCTTTCTCTGTCGCGCGATTTCTACCTTTTGATCTTGTTTTCGTGTCTGATGTCCTTTTTTATCTCCGCGATCATCCCGCTTTTGGACAATACCACGCTGCGTCTGTTGGGGGAACACAGCGACCGCTACGGTCAATACCGGGTAAGCGGGTCGATTGGCTTTATCCTGGTATCGCTTGTTTCCGGCTACGTGTATGAGATGACCGGCTTACACGCCATCTTTTACACCTACATGATTGCAATGGCGCTGCTGCTGGCAGCTGCGAACTTTTTGCCGGATGAGCCGGTCCATATTTCCGGTTCGGTCTGGAGCGGATTGAGCGCGATGATGCGCCAGGCGCCTTGGGTTATTTTTGCACTGAGCGCGCTGCTGATGTGGATATCTAACAACGGGGCGATGAACTTCATCGGGATCACGGTCATCGAGCTGGGCGGGAGCGAGAGTCTGATCGGGGTGGTTTGGATGGCCTCCTCGCTGATTGAAATTCCGGTGATGCTGACTTCGGCCCGTCTGCTGCGGCGTTTTGGCGCAACGCGCCTGATCATTATGTCTCTGAGCGTGTTCACCCTGCGCGGAGCGCTGCTGGCCATGATGCCGGCCCCCGAATGGGCCCCTTGGATCAGTTCGCTGGGCGGGCTATCGTTTTCGCTGTATTGGATCGCATCGGTGAAGTATGCCAACGAATCCGCGCCCGAGCACCTCAAATCGACGGCGCAGAGCCTGCTGTTCTCGATCATGAACTTGGCGGGGATGGTCGGGTCTTTAAATTCAGGCTGGCTGTATGACAATATGGGGTTCCGCGGACTGTTCTGGGTGACTGCCCTGGTCGCGGGCGCGGGGCTGCTCCTGTTCCTGGTCGGCAGGTTTGTGTTGCGGCAAAAACCGATCAGTCCAAGTTCGGCCGAGTGATGGCACTGAAATAAACAAGGGCCGTCCAGTTTATCTGGGCGGCCCTTGTTTATAGGTCAGATAGAAGGGTTCTACAGGCTCATCACGTACGGCCGGTCCATGCCAAGCACTTCTTCCAGCACCGGCATCCACTGGCTGATCAGGATTTTCTGCGGGCATTTCTCCAGGCATTCTTCGCACTGGATGCACTGGGCGGCTTTTTCTTCGTCTTTCAGCCAATTTTTATAACCGCGCCGGGCGTTATCCGGGTCATTGTACATGGCGCCCTGGTTGTAAATGTCAAAGTTGCGCGGGATGTTGACCCCGTTCGGGCAGGGCAGGCAGTACTCGCACTTGGTGCAGGGAATCGGGCTGAGTTCTTTGATTTTTTCACGCACCCTGGCGATGAGGGTCATGTCGTCGTCCGACATCGCATGGATCCCGGCGCGGCTGGCGGAATCCAGATTCTCTTCAACTTGCTGCATGGTGCTCATGCCGCTCAGGGCCAGGGTCACCTCGGGCTGATTCCACAGCCACTGCAGCGCCCAATCGGCGGGCGTGCGGTTGGTATTGGCGGACTGCCAGAGCGGATCGACATCCGGGATGTGGCGGGCCAGTTTTCCGCCGAGCAGCGGCTCCATCACCACCACACCCAGGCCGCGCTGCGCGGCGTAGCGCAGTCCTTCTTCGCCAGCCTGGTTTTCGATGTCCATGTAGTTGTACTGGATCTGGCAAAAATCCCACTTTGCGTAACCATCCACGATCTTCTTGAAGGTTTCCAGGTCGTCGTGGAATGAAAAGCCGATGTGGCGGATGCGGCCGTCCGCCAGGGCAGCCTCGGCGCGTTCCAACAGGTTCAGTTCAACCACCTTCTGCCAGGAATTGCGGTTGAGGGCATGCAGCAGGTAAAAATCGACGTGGTCCGTTTGCAGCTTGCCCAGCTGTTCGTTGAGAAGTTTGTCAAAGTCCGCGCTTTCATTGACCAGCCAGACGGGCAGCTTGGTGGCCAGGTTAACTTTCGCGCGGTAGCCGTCAAGCAGGGCCTTGCCGACAGCGACCTCGCTCATGCGCTCGTGATACCCGTAAGCGGTGTCGATGTAATTGACCCCGTTGTCGATCGCATAGCGCAGCATACGCGTCGCCTCAGGCTGGTCGATGTTCCCGCTTTTACCATCGATGACCGGCAGGCGCATGCAGCCGAAGCCCAGCGCGGAAATTTGCACGTCCAATTTTCCAAATTTACGATAATTCATCATTTCATCACCTTTCTAAGGAAGTTTGTTGCCAGCCGCCAGGTAAATCTGATACCATTCGGGCCGGGTCAGGCAGATCGTGGACGCTTTGCAACAGTCCTTAACGCGCTGTGGGCTGGTGGTGCCGATGATCGGCTGCATGCGGGCGGGGTGGCGCAGCAGCCAGGCGACCGCGATCGCGGTATTTGTCACGCCTTTGGCAGCCGCAATGGCATCGATCGTTTGATTGAGTTCGGGGAACTTGGGATTATCCAGGAAGACACCTTCGAAGAATCCGTACTGGAAGGGCGACCAGGGTTGGATGGTGATCTCGTTCAGCCGGCAGTAGTCGAGGATGCTGCCGTCGCGGTCGACCGAAGCGTCGATCTCCATGTTGACATTAAGGCCGGCATCGATCATGCCCGTGTTGGTGATGCTCAGCTGCAGCTGGTTGATGATCAATTTTTGCTTGACATACTTCTTTAGCAGTTCAATCTGCAGCGGGTTTTGATTGCTGACGCCGAAGTAACGAACCTTTCCGCTGGTCTCAAGTATGCTGAAGGCTTCGGCGACTTCCTCAGGCTCCACCAGTGCATCCGGGCGATGGAGCAGCAGCACATCGATATATTCGGTGCGCAGCCGTTTCAGGCTCCCGTCCACCGAGTTGAGGATGTGCTCTTTCGAGAAATCAAAGCAGCCTTTGCGGATCCCGCACTTGGTCTGGAGGAGCATTTTTTCGCGCAAGGCCTGGTTCATGCCGAGCGCCTCCGAGAATTTCTCCTCAGACTTGCCACCGCCATATATATCGGCGTGGTCAAAGAAGTTGATGCCTTCATCCAGCGCGGTGCGGACGAGCGTATCGATCGCTGGATTGTCCATGTCCGAGATGCGCATGCACCCCAGCGAAATTTCAGAAGCGCTCATGTCACTGTTCGGGATTTTGATAAAGTTCATGGAAGCACCTGCACTACTCTTTCGTTAAAATTGGATTAATTTGTATTGTATCCCGAAATCACCAGATTTGTCCGGGTAAATCGAAAAAAGTGCGTTTTGGAATGGCAATCCATTACATTTTTCAGCCGCGCATAACCGGAGGGTGAGTTTGTGCTATCATCATGCATATCCCTTTCAGTGAAAAACAGGAGGCCTATGCACACGACCGGTTTGGAGCAAACCCTTTTCCGCCTGCGTCAGGCGGCTGATTTGATGGCGACCGCCTGGCCGTCGATCCGGTGGAGCAAGATTGCCGGGCCGGGGCCCGACGTGCTTGACCAGTCCGGGAGTGGCAATTTTATTGGTCTCACGTTTTTGCCTGGGCAGGATATAACCCTGGCCGCCAGGCTGGATGTTCCAGCGGATGTGGCGGGGGTGCATATCACGGGCGACCCGCTGGAAGCCAGGATCACCAGTTTGTACCCGGCAGACCTGTATTGGGATGAAGAGCCGGTCTTTTCGGAGGGCGGTGTTCCGGTGGCGGCTGGCCCGGCCCTGGTAACCGTGATCCCGCAACTTAAAGAAGGCAACAATGGCGAACTGCGCCTGACAGTGCATATCCCCAACAATCAAACGACCGCGTGGTTTTCGGTGCATTTCACCACGCCCAGCCTGAGGGCGCGCTTTGAGCTGCTGGATGTGGCCTGGGCTGAGCTGAACTGGGCCCACGCATTAGCCACC
>Ga0172369_10007559_pt1 | contig 12589 bp, 13 predicted proteins | sample LakKiv25m_FD_114539 | JGI IMG/M metagenome (GOLD analysis project Ga0172369, IMG submission 114539) | Freshwater microbial communities from Kabuno Bay, South-Kivu, Congo - kab_022012_11.25m | ecosystem: Environmental > Aquatic > Freshwater > Lake | place: Democratic Republic of the Congo... | reverse complement strand
AATTATAAAAAAGACCTAAGAATTTAATTGAATTTGAAAACAAATTATCTTTTAATAAGTCTGTGTCTTCCCTCACTTGACAAAAGCGTGTCATAACACATATATTTAATTAAGACAAAATATTATTTAATTAAAGGAGAAAATATTATGGCACTCTGGAAAGTTGATCAATCACATTCTGAAATTAAATTTAAAGTAAAACATCTTGTTGTTTCTTCTGTTACCGGTCAGTTTACTTCTTTTGCCGGCACAGTTGAAGCAGATAAACCAGACTTCTCTGATGCAAAAATATCGTTTGAAGCAGATGTAAACAGCATTGATACAAAAAACGAACAAAGAGATGGACACTTAAAATCACCTGATTTTTTTGATGCAGTAAATCATCCAAAACTTACTTTTGTTTCAAAATCAATTACAAAAAAATCTGATGACGAATATGTTGTTGCTGGAGATATAACAATACGCGGAACAAAAAAAGAAGTTACATTAAAAGTTACTTACAACGGAACAACAAAAGGCTTTGGCGGCGTTGATGTTGCCGGATTTGAAATTACGGGTAAACTAAATCGTTTTGATTTTGGTTTGCAATGGAACGCCTTAACTGAAGTTGGCGGTATTGTTGTTGGTGATGAGGTTAAGATTGATATTACTGCTGAATTACAAAAAGCTTAATTAGATTGTAACCATTTTGCAGCGCAGAGATTTTGTAAAAAACACTTTGCTCGGAACTTTTGCTATGACATCATTAAATGATCTGAAAATATTTAGTAATAATCTTGTAAAACAAGAAGACACAATGCCAATAATGTTTGTTGGTCACGGCAGCCCTATGAATGCAATTGAAGATAATGAGTTTAGCAGGGAATGGAGCAGAATCGGGAAAAGTATGGTTAAGCCTCAAGCCATACTTTCAATCTCTGCGCACTGGTTAACAGACGGCACATTTGTTACTGCAATGAAAAAGCCGAAAACTATACACGATTTTTATGGATTTCCAAAGGAACTTTTTGATGTTGAGTATCCAGCTTCTGGTAATCCTGCGCTAGCAAAAGAGACCCAAACACAAGTAAGCAAAACACAAATTATTCTTGATGAAGAATGGGGATTAGATCATGGAACGTGGAGCGTTATAAGAAAAATGTATCCCGATGCTGATATTCCCGTAATACAACTAAGCATAAATTACACAAAAGATTTACTCTGGCATTATGAACTTGCAAAAGAATTATCTGAACTGCGCAAAAAAGGTGTGTTGATTTTAGGAAGTGGAAATCTTGTACATAATCTTAGGATGATTAACTGGCAAAATCCTGAAGGTAAATATGATTGGGCTGAAGAAATCAACGGCAAGTTTAAAGAAAACATTTTAAGCAACCATTTTAAGAATCTTGTTAATTATAACGAGCTTGGTTCTGAAGCAAAGTTAGCAATTCCAACAACAGATCATTATATACCAATGCTTTACATTCTTGGATTAAGAAATAAAAAAGATGAAATAAAATTCTTTAATGATAAAACTGTTTTGGGTTCAATCTCTATGACTTCATTTATCGCAGAATAATTATTAAACCCCGCACTCTTAAACCCTTTAAATATTTTTTTCTTTTCCGATAATAAAATTAAAATCAAATTTATTTATTTGTTCGGGAGATTAAATAATGCAAAAAGTTTTAGATAATGAATTTGTTACTATTACAGTTCATCCAGAAAAGAAAATTGTTCATCATCAATTTCATAAATTTATTTATGGTGATGCATTCAGAAATGCAATGATGTCTGGTGCCGATGCATTTGCAAAAAATCATTGTACAAAATGGCTTTCTGATGATAGAGGAAACTCGGCTGTAAAAAGCGAAGATCTTGCATGGGCAAAGCAAAACTGGGAACCTAAAGTTCTAAAATCTGGCTGGAAACATTGGGCACTTGTTCTTCCAGAAAAAGTGGTTGGGCAAATGTCTATGAAAGAAATTATCGCAAGTTACACTGCACTTGGTTTAAACGTAAAAACTTTTACCGATCCGCAATCGGCAATGAGTTGGTTGGAAAAACAATAAACAACAACCAAAAAACATTCACCTTCGGGGATGATTACCAGTTGCCCCGAAGGTGGAAATATTGCTTACCCAAGCACAAACAAACCTTTAATATCTAAAAAAACAAATATTTTTAATTTAATCCCCACAATAATTTATTTATATTAAGCATTACAACTCCGCATATATTTTTAAAATCTAATTATTAACTAACTTCAATAGGAGGCTTTATGAAGTTTAAAGAATTTTTTTTGATATTAATTTTATTTGCACTTGCCGTAAATAATTCTTTTACTCAAGATTTGTGGGAACCATCGGGAATTAACGGCGGAGCTACAAGTACATTTCTAAAAGTAACTGATAATATTTTTCTTGCTGGATATGTTGGCGGCGGACTCTTTAGATCAACGGATGGTGGAGAAAACTGGTATTCAATTTCTAAAAGTGTTAATAACATTGGGGTTTTTGTTTTGAAAATTAGCCCAACCGGAGATGTTTATGCTGGAACTCTACAATCAATTTATAAATCTACAGATAATGGTATAACCTGGAATAAAGTAGGCAATAGTTTTCCTGAATATGGATATGCCGAAGATATCGCATTTGATAACTCTGGAAATATTTATGTTCCAAGCCCATATGAAGGCGTTTATAAATCAACCGACGGAGGAGTTAGTTGGACTTTATTAAATAATGGTTTACCTTCTTCAAAATATTGTTATAGAATTGGATCTACTTCAAACAATATTCTTTTTGTTTCAGATATGTATCGGGGAATTTATAAATCAACAGATTTTGGATTAAGCTGGAATCAATCTAACACCGGGCTTGATACAACTTATTATATCAACAACATTACCTCAAACTCTTCCGGAGTAATTTTTATAGCAACCGCAGGTAATGGTCCATTTAAATCAACAGATAACGGAAATAGCTGGGTTTCGATAAAAGGAGATTTGTCTTTGCTTTATTGTTCGGATATAGACCTTACTACAAACGGAGATCTTTACTTAACCATAGTTCAGCAGATGTATAAATCTACAAATGGTGGTGTTAATTGGACTAACATTACTACTATGTTTAACGGGTTTGGTTTTCAATCTGCTTTTGTAGATAACAACGATAACATCTGGGCAACAACAGTTCATTCCGGGGTAATAAAATCAAGCGATGCCGGTACTACCTGGAATAACTTTACTGGTGGTCTAACATCAACAGATGTTAGCTCAGTTGTTGCCGATGCTTCGGGAAATTTATTTGCTTCGATTCCCGGAAAAGGACTTTACTCATCTACCGACAACGGAAATACTTGGAATAAAATAACTATTACAAATTATGAAGAAGACACATACATAGTAACGGTTGAGCTAATTCCTTCGGGAGGGCTAATTGTTTATAATGCTTATAATGGAATTAAGACTTCAACTAATCTTATTGATTGGACTTCTTTTAATACTGGATTAACAAGTCAGGCAATTCGAGAGCTTGCAGTAAGTAGCGATTATTATTTTGCGGCTGGCTGGAATGGAAAAATTTTCAGATCACCAAGAACTGCTGTAAATTGGGTTGAGATAACAGACACGAGTGCTTCGGGTTATTGTTATGCTTTGTTTGTAAGCTCTACTGGAGATTTGTATTATCTTTTTGATGAAGAAGTTTATAAATCAACAAACAACGGTGATGATTGGATTAACGTTGGGGACAGCCTTTCTGGATACACATTTTCAATTACTGAGCATTCAAATGGAGATATATTTTTAGGAACAGGCAGTGGTGTTTATCGCTCTACTGATGCTGGTATAAATTGGACTAAGGACGTTTCTGGTTTGGGGAATGGTGCACTTTCAATTGCAATTCATCCAAATGGAAGTGTTTTTGCTGGCGGTTATAATTCTACTTCAAGATCTAATGATCTTGGACAAACATGGATTCCATTTGATTCTGGCATGGAAAACTGTAGAATAATTGATTTAGCCTTTGGTACTGGCGATATTTTATTTGCTGCGGCAGAGAGAATGGGAATATATCGTACATCTTCTGCAATAACTTCTGTTAATGAAAACAAACCAGAGCTTGTTAGTGATTTTATGCTGGAACAAAATTATCCAAATCCATTTAACCCCACAACCACAATAAAATATTTTACAAATAAAGGAGATTTGGTTTCGTTAAAAGTTTACGATCTTCTTGGAAGTGAAGTTGCAACTCTTGTTGATGAATTTAAACCAGCAGGAAGTTACGCAATAAACTTTGATGCATCCGGGTTATCTAGCGGTGTTTATTTTTATAAACTAAGTGCTGGCAAACTAGTAGAAACAAGAAGCATGATTTTAATCAAGTAAAATCTTTATAAATTTAATTAAGCTGTTTCGAGCAAAATAGTATTTTTGGTGTTAACTTATACTTGAAACAGCTTAAAGAATTTAAAATTTATGGCAATAGATTATTTTAAGGCAAGAAGTACAAATCCATCTCGTTTGGAAAATTTTAGTGATGCAGTGTTTGCATTTTCAATTACTTTGTTGATGATTTCGCTTGAAGTGCCAACAACTTTTTCTAGAATATTAGATCTTACAGATGAGCTTATAGCATTTGCTATTACTATTATTCCATTGTTTATAATCTGGCAGCAACACCGCCTGTACTTTAGGCGTTATGGTGTTGATGATAGAAAAACAGTTATCTGGAATACCGTTCTTTTATTTATTGTTTTGATTTTTATTTTCCCATTAAAATTTCTTTCTCTTTTTCTAATTAGATTTTTGGGGTTTGTTTTCTTTAATACGGAAAATATTTTTGAAACCATGATTTATGGACATCAAGTTCCGTTGTTAATGATCTATTATGGGGTTGGCGTACTTGGTATTCTGTTTGTTTTTTATAAACTATATTCAAATGCACTTGCTTTACAAAAAGATTTAAAACTAGATACTAATGAAATTGTATTAACAAAATATTACCAGCGTCTTTATCTTCACTTATGTGCAATTCCCTTATTATCAATTGTATTTGTTCTGATATTTATGAACATCAATACAATTTTTTCAAGCGTTTTTGCAGGAATACTTTATGGTTTAACCGGGATTGTGTTTTTAATAAACAAAAACTGGCTAAACAAAACAATAAAGGGCATATCATAACAAAAAAACTTCCCTCCATTAAATCAAAACTGTACCACTGATTTATAATGCTTTCCTCTAATAATAATATATTAGATTAAACTGTTAAGATTATTATTTTTGATAATTACTTTAATAAACATATTTCTGGAAAACTTATGAAATACCTTTTTGTTTTTTTCATCTCTGCAATATCTATGTTTGCGCAGGTTAAAGCAGATGATGTAAAATCATTTACACTAAAGAACGGAATGAAAATTTTTGTTCTTGAAGATCATTCAATCCCAAATGCAAACATGTACTTCTTTTACAAAGTTGGATCACGCAACGAGTATGTTGGCATTACTGGAATATCACACTTCTTTGAACACATGATGTTTAATGGTGCAAAAAAATACGGTCCAAAAGAATTTGATCGTGTTATGGAAGCAAATGGCGGATCAAACAATGCTTATACTTCCGAAAACATTACCGCTTACACTGATTGGTTTCCATCAAGCTCAATTGAAGTAATGTTTGATCTTGAAGCTGATAGAATTGCTAATCTCAACTTCGATCCCAAAATGATTGAGAGTGAACGGGGAGTTATTCTTTCCGAAAGAAGCACGGGATTAGAAAACGATCCTTTAGAACAACTCTGGCAAGAAACCCAGGCAACGGCATTTATTGCACACTCGTATCAATGGCCTGTAATTGGCTGGGAGTCTGATATTAAAAATTGGACGAAGGAAGATCTTGAAAATTATTTTCATACTTATTACGCACCAAATAATTGTGTTGTTGTTATTAGCGGTGATGTAAAATTAAGCGAAGTTAAAAAACTTGCAGAAAAATATTTTGAACCAATTCCTGCAGGACCTAAACCGAGAAGTTTACACACGGTTGAACCAGAACAAACCGGTGAAAGAAGGGTTTTTGTTAAAAGAGAAGTTCCCTCGCCTTATGTTTTAATGGCTTTTCATGTGCCCCAAAATATTAGTGAAGATTATTATGCTCTTGAGTTATTGAATTCAATTTTATCGCAAGGGGAATCTTCACGACTTTATAAATCAATTGTGGATAATCAACAGCTTGCGCTTGATGTTGGCAGTACTTACTTCGATGCATTTGATCCTACTTTGCTTTTTATTTATGGAATTGCAAATGATGGAGTAACTGCAGCACAATTAGAAAAATCTATTTTGGATGAGCTTGATAAAATTATTAAAGATGGAATTACAGATAGTGAATTGCAAAAAGTTAAGAATCAAAAGTTGATGCAGTTTTACCAAACGACAGAAACAATAAATGGAATGTCTAACACAATAGGAACATACGAATTATTTTTTGGTGATTACAAGAAAATGTTTACTGCGCCTGAGGATTATAAAAAAGTTACCGCAGAAGACATTAAAAATGTTGCTGCTAAATATTTTACAAAACAGAACAGAACCGTTGGGATTTTAAATACGGAGGAAGTACAATGATAAAGATTTTAACCTCTAATAATGTCAAACTGAACTTGTTTCAACCTCTTTTAGCCGCAGTTGTTTTCTCATTTTTATTTTTGCCCTCTAATAATTATGCGCAATTTAAACTTCCAAAGTACGATGTTATTACGCTTGATAACGGATTAACTGTTTATCTAATGGAAAAGAAAGATGTGCCGATTATCTCGGTTTCAGCAGTGTTTGATGCTGGCGCAATTAAAGATGGTGAGATAAAAGGACTCTCATCTTTTACTGCAGAAGCTTTAAAGTTTGGAACAAAAAGCTATACTAAAAATCAAATTGATTCAATATTTAATTTTTATGGCAGCAGTTTAAATACTTATTCTCGGTTAGATTTTGCTGGCATTTACACTCAGTTTATAAAAGATGATATTGATAAATTATTCCCCGTATTAAAAGATGTAATCACAAATCCAACTTTTCCTGATGAAGAAATTAACAAAAGAAAACAAAGATGGGCTGCTGAATTAGAACAGGCAAAAGAAAGTCCAAGACAAGTTATAGGAGCTTACTATAATAAATTTCTTTTTAACGATTCGCCTTATGGAAATCCAGTAAATGGAACTCAAAAATCAATTGAAAAAATTGATAGAATCGCAGTTTCTGATTTTTATCTTAAAAACATAAGACCAGAAAATTGTGCCGTTGCTGTTGTTGGAGATTTTGATGCCGACAAAATGAAAGAACAATTAGTAAATTATTTTGCTGGTTGGAATTCTACTACGCCAAGATTGATAAATGATACAAGAGAAAATGAAAAACCATTAAAAGAATCTGCTGTTTATCTTATCAATAAAGATAACGCAAAAGAAACTACTTTTATGATTGGTGGATTTGGTGTTCCGATGAGCAACCAGGATCAAATTCAGATTGATGTTATAAACACTATTCTTGGCGGCAGGTTTACAAGCTGGCTAAACGATGAACTGCGTGTAAATGCTGGTTACACTTACGGTGCAAGAAGCAGATTTGCATCATACAAAACTGCGGGAACTTTTTACATTAGCACTTTTACTGCAACAAAAAATACTGAGCCGGCAATCGATCTTGCAATAAAAACATATAACAGATTGTTTGAAAAAGGAATTGATGAAGCAACATTAAAATCTGCAAAGAATTATGTTAAGGGACAGTTTCCGCCTGATTATGAAACTGCTGGTTCTCTGGCTGGATTTTTAACACAAAAATATATTTATGGATTGGAAGATTCTTACATAAATGATTTTGAAAAAACCGTTGATGGAATGACTGTTAAAACTGCAAATGAAATTATTAAAAAATATTTTCCAAAAGATAATTTGCAGTTTGTTTTGATAGGAAAAGCTGATGTTATTCGTGATATTGCAAAAAAATATGGTAAGATAACAGAAAAGAATATCAGCGAAGATGGATTTTAAAACTCAAGTTTAAGATCAAGTAAAAAAATAGTACGCGGATTGAACTGATCTAATCCGTTCTGATCTGTTTAATCAGTTTGATCCGTGTGCCATTTGTGCTTAATATTATTTAAAATAAAACGTAATCATATCAACATAAATATGGATTTTGTTAAGCAAAGGATTTTTTGTTGATATTGTTTTATCGCCAACTATTTGATTCCATTCATTTTCAAATAAGTTTTCATAATCATAATACAACTGAACTGAATAACAATCATTTTCAAGATTACCTTTTTCAAAAACTGTATAGCCGCCGTAATCCCAATCAAATCCGGAAAATGTAAAGTGCTTGCCATTTAACTTTACAAGTTCTTTAAGATCTGTTCCGATTTTGATTCCATTATCAAGCTCCCACAAAGATTTATCGCCGTGAATTTCAATCCACTCGGGATTTTTAAAATCTAAAGTATCTTTCCATTTAATAAAAAATGATTGTGGTGTATCTTTAAAGAAAACAGAACCAACAACTCTTTCAGTTCCTTCTGCATACCAGCGCTCAACACGTTCAACATTTTTTTTGCCAACCATTTTAATTAGATCAGCTTCTGTGGTTTTTGAATTTAGAATCTGATTACCCACGCAAGGTGTAAGTATAAAATCACTCTTAGTTTGGGAATAAATATCGGAGATAACTAAAAACATAAATAATGTAATAAACGTTTTTACGGAAAAATCGGTGTGTCTTAAACATTGCACGTTATTCATTAAGAAAATTCTCCATCTATATGCCGCCATACTCTAAAAATTTTACAAAGATTGTTTTTATCAAACTCACAAATAAAAACACCATCTAACTTAATAAGATTTTGTGAAGAAATGTGTGTAAACTTACACCACCATCTGCAAACACCAATATATTTATCAAAAGAAACTATCTCGTAACCAAACCGAATGTTTTCCTGCGTTAAGAAATCACTATTTAATGCTTCAATAATTTCTTCTCGGTTTAATTTGGGATTATCGAAAGGATTTTGAAAATATTTTACATTGTTATCAAACAATTCAGAATATCGTTTTGCATCTTTATCCTGCCAGGCTTGACCAAGCTGCTTTAACCAGATCTTAAAAACTTCCCCGCTCATAATTATTTTTTAGCCGGCTTCCATTTGTTAAGAAAGGCAATAAATTTTTCTGCATCGTAATCTTTATCTTTTTCTAGTTCACCAGTGTTTTGTGAATGAAGCAACATTCCGTCTTTTTCAAGGACAAAAAAGTGAGGGTAGCCTTCGATTGCAGGATATTGAGATAGGAATTTTTCGTTTTTGTTTTCTTTGCTGTAATTAATTTTAACAACAATAAAGTTTTCATCAAGTAAAGACTTAACTTCTTTAGTGCCATTCATAAAAGCGTCTATTCGATGACACCAAACGCACCAATCACCGCCAATATCAAGTATAATTCGTTTATTTGTATTTTGTGCAAGTTCGGTATTTGATTTCAGATCATCAAAAGGATTTCTTGTTGGATCAAAAAGTTTTTCTCTCTTCTCTGTTTGAGAAAAACTTTGTAAAGATATCAGCAAACAGAAAAATAATATTTGTTCTATTTTAAATTTCATAAACATCATCATCATCAAAATACTTTTTTATATAAAATACTTTACTGCTAAAAAACCGCCAATAAGTAAAACTGTAAATGCAACTGCAAGCCAGTTAAAATACTTATCTATAAATGATTTTATCTGCGGACCAAACTTCCAGATTAAAAATGCCACAAGAAAAAATCTTGCGCCACGACTTATGATCGAGGCAACAATAAACATTATCATATTTATGTTAAATGCACCCGAAGATATTGTTATAAGCTTATAAGGTATTGGAGTAAAACCCGCTGTAAATATTATCCAAAAATCATACTGCTCATACATTTTTTGAATATCATAAAAAGCAGCAGGAGTAAAAGACGGAATATTATTAAAAAAGAAATTTGCAATTCCTGTAAATTCAGTAGATGGTGTCCACCATAAAAAATGTCCGATTGCATATCCCAACAATGCTCCAAGTGTAGAAGCGATAGTACAGTTTGCTGCAAACTTAAACGCTTTGGTTTGTGAACCCAAAACAAGAGCTATTAAAAGTGCATCTGGTGGAATAGGAAAAAAGGATGATTCTGCAAAAGCCAGAACAAAAAGAGCAACAGCACCATATTTTGTATCAGCCCAATGAAGAAACCAGTCGTAAAGTTTTCTAATAATCTTCATAATTCAGGCGAAACTTAAGTGAATTTAACCGAATTAAAAAACACCTGTAACATTTTATAATTTATGGTGTAAAAAAAACATCAATAGTGGTTAATTTTTCACAAAAAAGACCCAAGATGCTTTCTGTTCTTAAATATTTGAACAAAACAACACTTTACCAATGGCATAATATCTGAAATTATTAAGCCAACTTCGGGCTTACAGTATAACTTAAACTACATCCTATAAGTTGTTTTTATAAAAAAAGTTAGTTTACAAGAAACACTTGTATTTTTGTATTTTTTTTGTACTTTTGAGTGTCCGATTTTATAGAGATCTTAATTAACAACAAACAAAAGAGGAAAATTTATGAACAAATTGTTTTCAATTTTATTTGCATTCGTCTTTGTATTTTCAGTAATTACAATGGCACAAGATGGCGAAAAGAAGGATAACCGTTACGGCGGTTATGCAAGATTATACAGCATGGGCAGCAACCCTTATGTTGTTTTTCCTGATAATATTAAAACAAATCCTACATACGCATCTACATACTCAAATTTTGTTTGGGGAGATATTGGATCTTATGCTTATGCAGAAGATAGTGGATATGGACAGTTTTTTGGTGTAAACTACGGCGTAAGTAAAGAGCTTACACTTGGATTACTTTTAACAAGAAATGATTTTATGTCAAGTTCATCAATCGCAAAATTAGATCCAGGTAATGTTGTAGGTTTGGTAAATGATATTGTTTACTCAAATGCTGTTGTTCCACTAAACAATAACTTAGAGTTACTTGGTTCTTATAAATCTGGTAATTATGCTTTTGGATTTGGTGTTTCTTATGCTTCTTCATCAAAAGAGTTTACACCAGATACTGGCAGCGCAGGAACAACTGGTTCTGCGAGCCAAATTGGTGTTAATTTAGGATTGATGGGAAAAGTTTCACCAACTTTTGAATTTGATTTTGCTGTAGCGTTGATAATGCCAACAGCTTCTTATGAATCACAAGCATTAAATGTTGATGCTTCAAATATGTACATTGGCGCTAATGCTCGTGGTATCTTAGAGCTTTCAAAAAAATTCTCTCTGGTTCCAACTGTTGATTTTTATATGGGCTCAGGTTCTGTAGATGTTGATTCATCTATTGATTTACCATCGCAAATGGGATTTGGATTTGGATTAGGACTACAATATAAAGTAGAAAACTTATTACTTGTAGGCGGTCCTTCATTCTTTTATGATTCTGAAACCCGTCCATCAAATGCTTTTACACCAGAACTAACAAGCTCAAGCTTTACTTTCCCTGGATGGAATTTTGGTGCTGAGTGGGCATTCAACGATTGGTTAATTGGAAGACTTGGCTATGTTGCAAGAACCTATTCAAGCAGCTACCAAACGCCAGCTTCGGTAAATACTGTAAATGAATACTCTGAAACCGGATACGATGGCGGTGATTTTAGACTTGGTGTTGCTTTTAGATTTGGTGGATTTAATCTTGATGCAACAGTTAATGATGATGTTTTAAGACATGGATTTAACTTAGTTGGCGGCGGAGTTAGAACTTTTGCATATCTATCTGCAAGCTACGCTTTTTAATTTTTCTTATAAGGCTGTCTGAAAAGGACAGCCTTTCTATTTTTAAATGTGTTTGTTAATAACAAAAACTTTTTAATAAATTTGCAAAGGTCTTAATTAACTAATCTCAAATTATATGGAGCGTATTTTTATGAAAAAAGCATTGGTTACATTTTTTGTTTTGCTTCTTGCAACAACAGTTTCGTTTTCACAGGTCTATAAAAAAGGAGTAACTAATCTAAATGCAGGAATTAGTATCGGCGGCTTAGCTGGTTTATATGGTACAGCAGATTTTCCTCCTTTAAGCTTAGGATTACAATTTGGAATACATGAAAAAATTTCTGTTGGTGGTATTGTTGGATATTCTTCTTCCAGTTATGACTGGGGATATAATGATTCTTGGAAATACACCTATATTTTTATTGGTGCAAGAGGTGAATATCATTTTGTAGATGTTGATGTTAAAGATCTTGATCTATATGGTGGTTTAACCATTGGTTATAACATTGTAAGTTTTTCTGGTCCTAGCTATGACTGGTATGATCCAGGAACAAGTTATCTACTTTATGGTTTCCATGCTGGCGCAAGATATATGTTTTCACCAAAAATCGGCGCATTTGCAGAGTTAGGTTATGGAATTGGTTATCTAACTGTTGGATTAAATGTAAAATTATAACCTTACATTATTTTACTATAAGCAGCGCAAAATTATTTTGTGCTGCTTTTTTATTTTATAAAATTGGTAATTGTT
>Ga0172369_10007558_pt1 | contig 12591 bp, 10 predicted proteins | sample LakKiv25m_FD_114539 | JGI IMG/M metagenome (GOLD analysis project Ga0172369, IMG submission 114539) | Freshwater microbial communities from Kabuno Bay, South-Kivu, Congo - kab_022012_11.25m | ecosystem: Environmental > Aquatic > Freshwater > Lake | place: Democratic Republic of the Congo... | reverse complement strand
GGATCCAGAGAGAGAGCCTCCAATATTTTCTGCCTTAAGAAAGGTTTGTCCAAAATTATTAAAAGTCTTAAATGTCTGATTTACATCAATATCTGATAAATTAAAACTGCCTCTTGCGATAATCGACTTGCTAATGTTCTGGACGATAAAACCAGTACCTGATAAAGATCCGTTCAGGGCATCCATTCTTATCGACTTAAAGGTCAGAATCCTTGGTTTGTAATTAAGTGTACCGACAACACTTATTGATGAAAATGTCTTATAGATGAGAGAATCTATTTTAAAATCAATATCTAGAAGCATATCTCCGGGCAGATCATATGCGGTTTTTACTGATGATGATTTTTCTGAAGTTGATAAACTATTCATGAACGCTTCAGGGTTAAGCCTGTTGAACGATACGGCTGCTTCTGCCGCCATTCTGACAGGTTTCCCTGCTAACCATTCGGGCAAATTCCGGAACTCACCTGTTATTTTTATTTTCTGACCTTTGTAAGAAAAATTCAGATTTTCGGCTTTTATATAATCAGACACAGAAACCCTGCCAGTTACATCATTTATAACCAGCCCGTTATCTCTTATTCCAAAAGTTAATGAATTGAAACCTAATTTGGCATCAGGCTTCAGCAAAAGAAGATCTCCGATTGTTACAGAATCTTTCGGCCAGTAGTTTGTCCTGAGTTTAATATCAATATCCACCGAACCTCCGGCAGCAGAAATAGTGTTAATATTAAAAAACTCCTTAATTTCAGAGGGAAAGACTCTTCCCATGAGATTAAGTTCAGTAATGGGCCGGGAGAAGTCTGAAATATCAATTGATCCTGAATAGTCTGAAGAACCAAGTCTTGCACTAAAGTTTTTCAATGATACAGAACTGCTCTTTGAGTTGTTTCCATTTCCATTAGTATAGAAACCAGAAAAGGCAAGATTATTCAGGATGATGTCTGATTTTGCAAAAGTTACATGTCCGTTTAATAAAGTCATGTTTATTTCAACATGTGGATTTTTTGTTCTGGTTAAGGGACCATTTATCTTACACGCCACATCCAATAAACCCGAAGGGTTGTAGTCATTGGCCAATTTCTGATATTTCCCCGGAAGATACTTCTGGATCATATCAAGATTTATTTCTTCCCCTTTAATTCTAAGATCCAGTATGTTGTCTGAGGAAACAAAACCATCCAGACTGAATAATAGATTTTCGATGGCCAATGTCCCCTTATTGAACAATATCCCCTCCTTTGAACTTTTCAGAGATAGATCCAGTCCGGCATTAATTGTTTTTGTAATAGTTGTATTATATAATTGGAAACTACAAATCTCGAGGTCAGCTTCAGCAATCAGATCGATATTATCTCCTGATATCCTGCTTTTTAGTTTTCCGTCTTTTGTTTTGCCATTTATTATAAGCTTGGTAGCCAGGTTATTATAATATATTTTTGTCTCATTAAGATTTATTTTTTCAAGATTTATTGTTAACTCTTCATCCTCTGAGCTATCCTTATTTGCCGATATGTTGTAATTTACAAAGCCTGCTTTATCAGTAAACAGATTCATCTTCCCATTTCTGGCACCGACTCGTTCAATATTGTAATTTCCATTTATTATATCGGTAATTTTGAATTCGACGGATACGTTTTTTGCTGCAAGAAGAGTATCTGTGTTAATACCTTCAAAGTTTGACTTCATAAAATCAGAAGAGGACCAGACCAGGACATCTTTTAGCTCCAGCGATGCTTTCGGGAATTTACGAAGGAATGTTAATCTGACTGCCCCAAACTCAAGTTTGGTGGATAAATTTTTATTTATCGACTTCAGAATTATACCTGCAACTTTGTCTTGAAGAAGGAGTGACGCTGAAAACAGTAAAACTGATATAGTTACAATCAGAATCGCAGAAAATTTAAATATTTTCAGAAGAGGTTTCATCTTATTTCAGAAGGAATGATAAATCGTCATCTTGTGAAAGCTCTAAAGGATATTTTCCTTTTTTGAATAATCTTAATGTTTTTGAACCGATTAGAGTAAGTTTTGTGTTTTCTCTGAGAAGCATACATCCTTCACGAAGCCCTGCAACATACACGTCAGGATTTGCCTCTATGAATTCTTCTATCCTCTGTTCTCTTGTTTCTCCTGCATGTCCTGCCGGATTTGCATCAAGATAATGTGGATTAATCTGAAATGGGATCAGATTAAAGGCAGAAAAAGAGTCGGGTTCAACTACAGGCATGTCATTTGTCGTACGTATTGTGGGACAAGCCATATTCGATCCTGCACTCCATCCGATATAAGGCGTACCTGAAGTAACTTTTTGTCTTATTACCTCAATTAGTTTATTGTCTCTTATCATTTTAAGCAATTTCCAGGTATTCCCTCCGCCTACAACGATAGCCGAAGCCTCTTTTACTGCAGCAACTGGATCTGAAAACCGGTGAATTGATACAATCTCATGGCCTATTTCGTTAAACCGTTCAGAGACTTTCTCTTCATATTTTTCAAATGAAAAAGTAACTGCCGCATATGGAAGAAAGAGAGCTTTAACAGGTTTGTTCCCCAGGAAGGTTTTAATATTATTTTTCGGATAGTCAAGATACGGTTCTCCCGGATTAGTTGAGTTGCTTATAAGAAGTAACTTCATAGTTTTGTATTTAGATCTTTAATTTCGTGGTTCAACGGATTATTTTTTACACTAATAATCTTAAATGTGTTTTTTAAAGTGCTGAATAACAGCACCTTTCCACTCAAGACATCTCCGGTTCCGGTTATTATCTTTATAACTTCGTTAGCCATATATGACCCGGCTATTCCGGGAAGGACTCCAAAGAGCCCCACATTTGCAGGTAACGGATTTTTTGATTTTTTATTTGCGGTTGACGGATTGAAACATCTGTATGTGGCCCCACCTTTATAGTTGAAGACAGAAACCATTCCTTCATATTTATAAATCGATCCATGCACCATCGGTTTATTTAAAATTACACATGAATCGTTGATAACATATCTTGCATCAATATTGTCAGTTGCATCTACAATCACATCAAAATTTCTAATGATATTTAATGCATTTGTTCCATCCAATCGAAGATTTAATATCCCAATTTCTGTCAGTGAGTTAAGATGTTCGAGGCGGTTCTTTGCGATAATGGATTTAAGTTTCCCAACATCATCAGAGCCATAAAGAACCTGCCTCTGAAGGTTTGATTCATCAACCTTATCAAACTCTATAATTGTTATATTGCCCACACCGGCAGATGTAAGATACTGAAGGACAGGGCAACCCAATCCTCCGGCACCAACGACCAAGACTATGGCGTTTTTAATTTTTTCCTGCCCGGCGACCCCTATTTCAGGAAGCATAATCTGTTTGCTGTATCTGCGAATCTCTCTGGGAGTTAGTTGATTTTCTGCCATTCAACATTTCTATCTGTAAGATGCAAATATACATTGTAATAGACATGTATCAAAAAACAAGTAAGGACGATTCGAAAATCGTCCTTACAAAAAACCCGGAATGAAATATAAATTAGTCGTTGAATGTAAATGCTACGCCCAGTTCAAATGGGTAAAGATCATATCCACCGGGGCCTTTCCCCGACTTGAACATACGTGTCATATAATAAGTTCCATAGAGCTGAAAGTTACCGTAACCTACCCTGGCTGTTGCCCCGTATCTGAGCATATTCAGGCTGAAATCGCTGTTTGATTTTATCTTCTGACCATCTTCAGCCACTATTTTTGAATGGGATCCAAGCTTAAGGGCTCCGATGGGACCAGCCGCTAAATTAATACTTTTGTTGTCAACAGGTAACTGAAACTCCAGCATGAAAGGGAGTGTCAGGTATGTAGTTGCGAATTTTGATTTTTTAACGGGTGTCCACACGCCAGTTCCTTCAATAACACCATTCGTTCCTTTTTGAATATTATTTTGTCCGTCAAACCGGTAATTATTCCAGTTAAAACCCAAACCGGTTACAAAACCGATACGTCGTGTAATTCCAAGGCTCAACTGTGAAAAGTTGATATTGAAATTATTTGATTTGCTTGAGTGAAGCGACATGTAATTGATGTCATCAGGCATCACATTACTCTTGTCAGATGTCAGATAATTATTGAAACCGAATTCCACCCCTGACCAGTGACCTTTGAAACGGTTTCTTCTTTTATTTCGTGCATTTTCATCTTCACCATCATTCAAATTCCAGTCATCATCAGTGAATTTCTCAATTCTGTATTTGTTTCCTTCGAGAGATTCAAGTATTCTTAAACCCTTACTGCCTACTCTTATATTCAAAGATGAATCATTTTCCTCTATGTTAACAAGATTTTTGCCGACACTAACACTGGTGTTTTCATCAGTTTTTCCGGATTTCCCTTGCTGTTTTTCGTTCTGGTTTTCTGCAGCCACGTTCTGGCTGAATCCTTGTAGTATTATTGCTGTAAGCAATATGATTATTCCTAACTTTTTCATGGCTTAAAATTAAAATTGTCATTGTTTTCAAAGATGGGACGGAGAAGGTCCCAAAAAAGTTACGGCAGAGGTTCACTATTTTTCACCGGAGTACTGAATTTGAGAAGTTTTGAACTGAAATATACAGAGCTAAGTTCTCCATTGTCGTCATTATTTTTATCAAGAGCCATTTCCCAGCCAAAAAGCTTATTCAAACCAGTGACACCGGCCTCCGCTATTTCGTATCCTTTCAGAGGGCTGTCAGGTGCTGTCTTCTCCCTGAGAATTTTCTCCCTGAATGTCTTTGCGATAAACCGGCTTACATTACTTCTTCCATCCTCCTCCTCAGGAATAGAAAAAGAAACCCCCGAAACTACCAGGGTATTTGATTCGATTCTCTTACTTAATGCCAGAGCCGAAGAGAAATTGATTTTATTTATTCCGTTGTCTTTTACTATTATACTGTTTTCAGCAGAGTCATTCCTAATAATGACAGCCAGTTCAGTTTTGACGATGTGTGCCTGTTCCTTTCTGACAGGAACTAACCTGACCTCTTTTTGCCTTTCGCCGGGTACTTTTATTATCTTTTCAGGAATTATAATACTTGCAGTGTTATAAACAGGAGTAGAGATCTCCCGGGGAGCGTTCAGGAACGTTGTAATTATGAATGTCGTTATTGCTGCAGCACTTAATCCGATTATAGAAAGCCTGATTACTTTCTGCAAGGGAGTCCACTTGAGCAGATTTGATTTATTTGTATATTTTAAGGATAAAGGAGCGATCCTGGTTTTTTGTATTAAGTCAAATAAATTTTTCTTTTCCGGATTATGTTCTATAATCTCATTCAATTCCCTTTTCAGGTCATTCGAAAGATCATTCTCAAGGAATGCAACACACAAATATTCAAATTGAGATTCTGAAATATCTGACGGGGATCTCATAAGAGACATTTTGTTTTTAAATTGACTGTCTGAAGGCTCGATGGTGACAAGAGCAAGCTCAATGAATTCTTCTTTAAGATCAGGATTTTCATCAATAAAAACAGTTAACTCCTCAACCTGATGCGAATCGAGATTCCCATCGAGCCAGTCGATGAACCATATTTCATAATTTGACCTGTCTGGTTTCATACTAAATTACTGTTTCAATTTTCCCGATATAACTCTTTAGAGCCAGTCTTCCCCTGTATATGTTAGTTTTGACCTGTGCCTCACTCAATCCTGTAATATCACCAATCTCTTTGTAGCTATAACCTTCATAATCCCTCAACATTACTGCTGTCTTTTGTTGTTCCGTAAGTCTTTCTAGAGCTTCGTGAAGTATTTCGTTAAGATCGCTATAGTGAGAATCATAAGCCAGTTCTTTTTCATGTACTGGCTCTATGCCGGTCATTCTTTTTTCTTTTCTGATAATATCGATCATAGTATGATACGCAGTAGAAAACAACCATGACTTTACAACCGGATATTCAATTTCTGTAACATTGCGCCATAGTTTCTCATAGCTGTCCTGCACGATATCATTAGCCCTGTCTTCATCCTTAAGATTCCCGCGAATGAATCGATATATCGAATCAGAGTATTCCTCAACAGATCTGTTATAATCTTTTACCGTCATAATTTCAAATACAGTGCAAAGACGGATGAAAATACAAAAAGTTACACATTGTTCTATAAAATACGTAGGGACGCAATGCATTGCGTCTAATTCCAATTTGATTATTTATTAAATAAACCCAATGGTATAATAAACCGTAGAGACGCAATGCATTGCGTCTCTACCCAATAAAATATACATACATACATTTATACACCACCTATCTCACCATTTGATGCCTTTTATTATTTCCGAAACAACCCCCGGATATCTTATCTGGTCGTCTTTCAACAAGTTGTAACCAATATATATTACTTCTTTTTCATCGGCATACCAGTAATGCCTTTGAAGCATGAGCATAGCAAATGTATTCTCCACAGTTTTAAATGTTTTGCCTCCAATAATCTGATCTTTCGGAGGATTCGTTTTAAAATCTATTGCCCTGTTTATCCTGGATGATACTTCCATAAATTGTTTGGTATTCTGCTTTAATGTATTCGGATTTCTTACAATCTGAATTATTTCAGAACTTCCGGTTGGCTGAGTTACCGTAATAACTATCTTATTATTAGCTGACCCAACAGGTCTTGCAAAATAATTATCCTGTTCTACCCTGAAGCTCCATCCCTCAGGATAGTTAAGGCTTACTTTTGGTGTTGAATTATCAAGTTTTTGCCATTTTGTAATGACAACAGGTTTATAATATTTTTCCATTTCAGTTATTAACCATTGCATGGCATCATCGTTGGAAGGGAAACTCATTTTGCCAGCTGTCGGATAAAAATCAGCCTGGAATACAGGCTTCGGCTGAGGGCCATCTGTGTTGCTATAATTGCATCCTGATGGCTCAATCATGGCAACCATATTATTATCTTTACTAAAATAGTAAGAAGATAATCCTTTGGCAAGCGTGCACGGCGCTGCAGTTTTTGTTATACCAGCCGGAAGGGATTGTCCATTAACCATCATGCTGATAAACAATAAGAGATAAAAGAAAGTTAGTCTCATATTTTATAGTTTTACGATTTCTACTCTCCGGTTAAGTTTTTTCCCTTCTTCAGTTGCGTTTGTTGAAACAGGACAAAGTGGTCCTACCCCGTCGGACTGTAATCTTGATTTGTCAATTTTACTATTTGTTATAAGATATGTTTTAATGCTTTCAGCTCTTTCTTTTGACAAGGTCATATTGCTTATAAAATCGCCTGTAATATCAGTATGTCCGACAATAATTATTTTAACAGAAGGATTGGCATTCAGATAATCTGTAATTTGTTTCAGGGCTTCTGCAGACTCAGGTTTAATTGTTGATTTAGCTACATCAAACTGGATTCCGTATAGAGCTGCTTTACCATCATTTTCAATAGATTCCTGAATTGTCATTACAATATCCTGTTGCATATTCTTCACTTCAATAATTGTTATCAGAAATCCACGGTCATCAGAGTCTTCAGCATCATCAATTTTCATAAATACTTCATTCCCGTTATTTGTGAAAGAAAAGTAGGAATTATTTTTAGCAAGAGATTTCCCTTTGATTTTTACCACTGCATTAGAATAATTCAGCCTGATCTGGTCTCCGCTGACTTTTCGGGTTTCATTTTTGTCCTTTGCATATGAAAGTCTGCGATACTCTCCCGCTTTTCTTATTCTGACACTTTTCCCGTCGAGACCTACATAGAAGAACTCAACATCTTTATATTCACTGAATTCACAACTGTTCAGGTAAAATCCCTGCATTCTGTTCATATAGACAGGTTCGATTTCTTTACAGCCAGGCTTGTCTGTCTGGGCAGACGCAAGCAATGCATTTAAAATCAGCAATAATAGAAGTGTCTTTTTCATAAATATAAATTTTAGATTAATAAATCGATTATCTGATTCAAGGTTTAATGTTCAATGATTTCAATCCGGTATTTCTTAATAAACCAGTCACGATAGAAATTGTTTAATCTCAAGGGTAATTTAAATTAATTCCATATTGTGATTAATTGTGGTACGATCTAATGGTGTATAAAACAGTAGAGACGCAACGCTTTGCGTCTCTATCTGATTAATATTTTATATGTAGGGAAGGGTCGCGAGCCTTACTTACATAAACAATTATTTAGGTTGATACACCCTAACCCAGTCAATTTCCATTGATGTCATTCCGTTTAAAGGCTTGTCGGTTCCTCCGGCAAGAAGTACATACATCGGTTCCTGCGGAATGTCGGAAGTCTGTGTGAATACTTCTGTGTTGTTTATTTTCCAGACAAGCTTATCAGAAGTCCATTCAAGTGTAAAGATGAAGAAATCATTTGCATAACGTGAGCCCAGAGATGTTTTAGCATTATTGCCTTTAGCAGAGAAATAGTCGAACCATACTTTTCCTTTTGATGTGTGGCAAACATCAAGATGGGGTGTTATTTTATCAGCCAGCATCCAAAATGCACTCTTTGCATTTGGATCGCCGAGCTTTATTTTTGCAGTGAAGATGCCGTACTTCTGCCTGAAGCTGTTGCCAGAATTAATAAGGCCAGAAGTATAGCTGAATTCTTTGGTTGAAAAACCTTTGGTAGAAGACCATACCTTCCCGGTTACTTTCTGTGGTTTTGTATTAATTCTAAGAATGCTGTTTCTGATCTCAAAATTGTCCTTTTCTGTATAGGCCTGCAAATCAGATTCAACAGAATATCTGTCTTTAAGAAGTTTCTCCCCCCAATAATAATTGGTGAGCCATTTTTTAGTATCTAGTTTGTCGGTGTCGAATTCATCGCTGAAAGTGAGCTCTCTGTGTTTAAGAACATCAAATTTATTGGAGTCTTTGACTTTAAAGTACCAGATAATATCTTCGCTTTTCTTTAATTTATCATGCTCCAGATGCTCTTTGAACATTTCAGTTTTTTCAAATCTTTTCTTGTCAAGAAGATACTCTTTTTGTTTTTTGAATTCGGGAGATGCGACATACTCTTTAAGTTCGTTATACCTGGTAAGGCGGGAAGAACCGTCGATGCTCCGAAAATTAGCTAACTCTTTTGAAGACTTGAACTTATAATACTCTTTTATTTCAGAACTTCCCTTAAGGCGGTTATACTCCTGTAGTTTTTTATCATCGGCAGAATCTTTAAACTCCTTGGATTTCATCTTCCCCTTAAATTCAGGTGACTGAATCAGTTTTTCAAGAGTCTCAAAACTGCTTATCTTTTCTGAACCATCAAGGTCCTTGAATTTCTTCAAATCAGTGCCGGCAACTGTCCTGAAATATAGAACAATGTCCTTGGCTTTCTGCAGAGAAAGTAATTCTTTCTCTTTTGAATATTCTTCAGAGGTTTTATACTGAAGAGATTCAATTTCCTTCTTTTTCTGAATAAAATCAGACGATGTTACCAGTTTGTCCAGTTCAGTAAATTTCGCCAGCTGTTCAGATTTTGAAAAGGTGTTCAATTTCTCAAATTCCGTGATCAACGCCTTTTCAGCTTGCTCAATTTTCGAAGTTGATGGGATCATTCCCAGTAAAAGCTTAAGACTTGCCATTGTAATAATGTTTTTGGTACAACCTGTTAAAGATAGGAATTCTTTCTAAATAAACGACTTCTACACTCCAATTATTTGCTTTTCTGCCTGTATTTATGCTTATTAACAATAAAAAAAAGTGAAAATTTTCTCAGAGAATTTGCAAAAATGAAATTAACACTTTAACTTTGACCGGACGTTCAGTCAAAAATATTTTGATATTTATTTCGTAAAATTTCAGAATATGTCACCCAGGACTCCGGAGCAATTTGAAGAGATGAGAGAAGAAAGAAAGACTCTCATTATGGATGTCGCCCTTGAGCATTTTGCCAGGGAGGGGTATCATAAGACTACAATTAATCATATAGCCAGACATGCCATGATATCCAAAGGCCTGATGTACAATTATTTTACAAGCAAGGAGTCGCTCCTTTTTGAAATAATTATGCGTTCGGTAAATGAGATGTATGCTGATTTTGACAGAGACAAAGACGGTTACCTTTCCGTCGATGAGTTTGAGTTTTTTATAAGGAGATTATTCTCCCTGCTAAAAGAAAAGAAAACATTCTGGCGATTACTTTTTCAGTTGATTATGCAGAATGAGGTGAGAGAGAAAATTCTTAATTCATTTCCCACCTTGGGGATTGCTGTTGAAGAAAACAAAATAAGTAACGACATAACATTTTTAAATTCTATTGTTAATATATTAACAGATTATTTTGTTAGGAAAAAGAAGGCTGAGAAAGTCGATTATAATCCTTTCAGTGAACTTAATCTTTTTATACTTACCCTTAAAGGATTCGCACTCTCCTTTGTTTATATGGAGGATAAAGATGATGGATATTATGAAAAAACAATTAATGATATTATAGAAAAGTATAAATAATGCAGTGATGAAAAAATATCTTTACTATAGTCTGTTTCTTATTATCTCTGCTATTAATGTTTTTAATGCTTCAGGACAGAATCTGTCTGCAACTGAAATAGTTAAGAAAGCTGATGAGAAATTCAACGGGGAAAAATCAAGCATTATGGTTATGTCGATGACAATAATCAGACCGACCTGGAAAAGGACTGTAGAATTTAGGAACTGGTCACAGGGACGCCAAAATGCACTCACACTTATAACTGCTCCAGCTAAAGATGTCGGCCAGACGTTTTTAAAAAGAGGTTCCGAAATGTGGAACTGGAACCCGGCTATTAACAGGCTGATAAAGCTGCCTTCTTCAATGATGTCACAAGGCTGGATGGGATCAGATTATACAAATGATGACATACTCAAAGAGTCATCGGTAGTAACGGACTATTCGCACGAAATTGTTGGGGAGGAGATGGTAGGGGGAAGGCTTTGTTATAAAATAAAAATGATTGCTAAAGAAGATGCTGCTATTGTATGGGGTCACCAGATCAGATGGATTGACAAAAAAGATTTCCTCGTATTGCGGGCCGAATTATATGATGAGGATGAAATTTTGGTTAGAACAGAAGTGGGGTCTGATTTAAAATCCTTTGATGGCAGGATTCTCCCGGCTCTTCTTGAATTATCTCCCACCGAAGAGCCTGGAAACAAAACAGTTGTTGAAATTAAGGAGATAAAATTTAATGTTCCCATTGACGACAGTTTTTTTTCACAACAGAATATGAAAAGAGTAAGATAGGCATCAGGCGTCAGGAATACATGTAATTTGAAAATGGTAACTGAATATTTAATCAAATGAGAGATGATATTAAAATAGCATGGCGAAACCTGTGGAGAAACAAACGGAGGACCATAATAACTTCCTCTTCTGTTCTCTTTGCTGTGTTTTTTGCTGTTGTCATGCGATCATATCAGCTTGGCAGTTATGACGGTATGATACTTAACTTTATTGAATCATATTCAGGCTATTTGCAGGTTCAACATAAAAAATACCAGGACAATCCTATAGTTGACTATTCCTTTGACTACAGCGACTCTCTGGCTTCTGCGATAGAACAAGTCGAAAACGTTGTTGCAGTCTCTCCACACATTGAATCATTTGCCCTTGCTTCAAATGGAACGCAGACAAAAGGCGTGGCTGTTCTGGCCATCAATCCTGTGATGGAAGGAGAATTTTCAAATCCTGAAAATAAACTGGTCCGTTACAGGATAACCGAAGAATCCATTTCCAGTCTTAAAAAATCAAGCTCAGTTCCTGCAGCGATTATTGAAAGGATGGAAAAGAATATTGGAAGGTCCTATTCATCAATTTCAAGATTCGAACTTGAACAGGAATTTTCAGAAGAAGAGAGTCAGAAATATCTTCAGGAAATCCTTAAATATTTCGAAGTAAAAAACGGATTTCTTAAAGATAATGACATTGGGGTACTTGTTTCAGACCGACTTGCCAGTTACCTGAATCTTACGATTGGAGATACGGTCATTCTTATGGGGCAGGGATATCATGGTTCCTCTGCAGCATCAATATTCCCGGTAAGAGGCTTGATTAAGATGCCATCGCCTGAAATAGATAGCAGACTAATAATCATGACTATTCCAACTGCTCAAAAGTTCTATGATGCAGCTGGAAAAATAACCTCTCTTTCAGTAAACCTGACAAGTAAATCCTCCAGAATAATGGACGCTGCAAGAAATAAAATAAACTCACTTCTTACAGACGAGAATACTATTGCCAAAACATGGGAAGAGCTTAATCCTGTTCTTGTACAACAAATCCAGGGAGATAGTCAGACAGGTATTGCAACTCTTGCAATGCTTTATTTCATTATCTTCTTTGGGATATTTGGAACCGTGTTAATGATGATTGCCGAAAGGACAAAAGAATTTGGAGTTCTCATCTCAATAGGAATGCAAAGAGGAAAATTAAAGAGAATAATAACAATTGAGATGATATTTCTGGGGATACTGGGTTTGGTTGGCGGGTTGCTATTAAGTGCGCCGGTTATTATATATTTTAACCTTCATCCCATCCTGCTGAAAGGAGACCTTGCTAAAATGATGGAAGATTATGGGTGGGAAGCAATAATGCCGACTGCATGGTTTGGTCCGTATTATTACTGGCAGGGACTTGTTGTCT
>Ga0172369_10007556_pt1 | contig 12593 bp, 13 predicted proteins | sample LakKiv25m_FD_114539 | JGI IMG/M metagenome (GOLD analysis project Ga0172369, IMG submission 114539) | Freshwater microbial communities from Kabuno Bay, South-Kivu, Congo - kab_022012_11.25m | ecosystem: Environmental > Aquatic > Freshwater > Lake | place: Democratic Republic of the Congo... | reverse complement strand
TGGGGCGATTGACGGGGATCGAACCCGCGACACGCGGAGTCACAGTCCGCTGCTCTACCAACTGAGCTACAACCGCCATATGGTATAAACGTGTAGCATATGTAGTGTTTTCCTCTACAAAATCAAGAAAAATTTTAGAAGACATGTAATAGCTATTTATCTGTCTATGTGATAGAATATGTAATAACCATTTTTATAAGATACATATATAATTAAAGTTTTTTTATGCTGTATACGAAAGTATTGGCATATAAACTGACAAATAAAAAATAGATATATCGATAGTCATCTATAATGTAACATAAGGATTTACCTCTTCTTGCAAATAGACAGACGATACATAGAACAAGAATGAATATTTTATTTTTTTGGACAAGAAGGATAATCAGATGGAGATAAAAATCGATAAAACAGCTTCAGACCAAAGATTTGATAGATTTCTCAGGAAACGGTTCAAAAAATATCCGCAAGTTCGCTTGGCGGACATTTACAGTGCGATCAGGAAATGATTAATAAAAGTCAATAATAAAAGAGCAAAAGAAGAATATAGAATCAAAACAGGAGATAATATCCAAATAGATGATAAAGTGCAGATGGGAAGCGAAGACTTGTCAGTATTACTTAGTCAAAAAGACCGCAAACTAGAAAAAGTAGACACAAAGAAGATACAACAGCAGATTCTCTATGAAGATAACCATCGGATTGTATTCGATAAACCGGCAGGCATACCTATGCATCCAGGAAATAAACATCGGAATGATCTTTGTATGAATGATTACTTAGATAAATATTCTGAACAATATAAGACCAACACATTTAAACCTTCTTTTGGATATAGATTGGACAGAGATACTTCAGGAGTGCTGATTGCGGCAAAAAGCTATGAAGCATTGCAATATATAAACCAGATAATCAGAGAAAGAAATATCGATAAATATTATCTGACTATAGTCGCAGGAAAATTTCCCAATCATCTCATTATAAAAAAACCATTAACCAAATCATACAACAAAGCGTCTGACAGATCGCAAGTAAAAATAGACTTCAACGAATGATTGGAATCCAAAACAGAATGCCGACTAGAAAAAATCATTAAACATCCTGAACTTGGACAGATCTCATTATTGAAAATAAAAATCCACACAGGAAGAATGCATCAGATCAGAGTACATGTTGCCAGTGAATGATTTCCTGTCCTCGGTGATATTGTTTATGGAAATGCTGCTGTAAATAGAGTTCTCTATAAATCCCTAGGTATCAATAGACAATTACTTCATTGCCGAAAATATAGTTTTTTCAATCCATTCGAAAACGATCAAATAACATTTGAATCACCCATACCAGAAGATTTTCAAAAGATTTTATGATGAAAAAAATTACAAGTAAGTAAGAGAAAAAAACCTTTGTAAGACCGAAGTAAATGAGTAAATTAAAGAAAATATTTTACTTTTTATTATCATTGCAGATGGTAGTAAAACACAAAGAAAAAAAATCACAAGAAAACAAATCAGCATTATTTATCCCTGCAGGATTGCTATTGGGGATGGGATGTGGATTTATATTTAATAATTTGGTAGCAGGTATGTTTATAGGATTAGGAGCAGGAATGGTAATATTCGCTGTATTAACATTCATGAAAAAATAAGGTTCCTTTATTTCTTTATATATTTTCCATGCTTAATAAATTTAAAGCCGGATTGGTTTTCGGTACTTTCATTTCATTGATGCATCTTATCTGGACATTAATGATTGCAATCTTTCCTACATTTATGCAGAATTTTCTTAACTGGATCTTCGGACTGCATTTCCTTCAGCCAGTGTATGTACTTACACCAGCGACACGAGGGAAAGGCGTTCTTCTTATCATCGTTACATTTGTGGTAGGATACATCATGGGAACGATCTTCGCATGTCTATGGAACAAATTCCTTGGACAGAAAAAAGTTAAAATTATGATTTCAAAACCAGTGATTAAATCAAAAGCTAAAAGAAGAAAGTAATTTCGATATACTAAAAGTAGAATATAAAAAACCCTGCTTAAGCAGGGTTTTTCGTAATAAAGAAATATATAAACTAATCGTCAATGTTATTAGATTCCGTTAAATCTCATAGACCAGTTCCTTTACAAGCTTTTACTTCAGTCTTGAATGTAGTATTATATGCTTTTTGTGAAGCTTTCAAATCTTTCTTAAATGCAGAAAGAGATGTTTTATATGCTTTTGAAGCAGCGTTCAAAGCTAATTTAATGTCTTTTTTTGTAGTGAGTTTCCAAGCTGCAAGTACTGCAGTTTTTCTTATATTTAATGCAGCTATGTATCCATTTTGATAGGTTGTAGCAGCAGTCACGAGAGCAGTTTCTTTTTTATCTACAGCACTTTTGAGGCAAGTAAGAATGGCTCAAGAAAGTTGTTGTCCAGAACGAACAGGATCAGAAATTTTTATTTCTGTAGCGATAGCCACAGCACCAAGAATTAAACCAATTATAGGAAGTGCAAATAACTTTTTCATATAAAGTAATTATAAAAAAAGTAAAAATATCAGATAACAATAGAAGAGTATAAGAAACTGCCCCTTTATTTCAAGTCCTGTATATAATGTGACACGAGATAATACTTATTACCTACCAAAACAACCCCTAAACCGATGCTAGAAAAGTTACCTACAATAGCATTATAGTGAGGTTTTGATGTTTTTCCTTTTTCACTCATAAAAAAGGTTCGAGATTTTTTGATAGCTATAATAAAGTCGTCCGTACAATCAGTTTTTTTGCAAGAATATATATTCCATCAAAGATTTTCCGTAAACAAAGGTTGTCCGTTTTTTTCTTTGGTGGTAAATATTATTCATTGATCGATGAATCGTTGTTTGATACTATCGTATGAATATCCCCCATCCGTACTTTTTCTGATATGAGTTGTTTTACCAAGACTAGCGAGATGATTTGCCCAAGTGGTAGCAGTTCATTCAAGCGCAGAGTTGTAGGTGAATGGTGTCAGTTTTTTTGTTGCTCTTTCAGTATTATGTAATAATAGCCATACCGTTCTTACTTTGGTAAGATTGACTTTGGGGATAGTCATTCATGTTGAAGATATTGATGTCGCACCTGTTCATAAAGTCTTAAGCTGAGTCTTTACATAGGTTTTGATCGAAGTATAGAGATTGAATAATTCGGTATCATCACGGTTTCTGAAAGCAAGTAATGAAAAATTATTATAGACTTTGAGATAGTAGGCTTTTTTTTCTGTAAGAGAAAGATTAGTCGAAGAGCTTTGAAATTGCGTTATAAAGTCATCATACGAAAGCGCAGCGAAACTCGTCCCTACAAAAAGAGAAAGAATTGAAATACCTAATAAAATACGAATCGATTTCATGAGAGTATACAAAAGATAAAATAAAAAAATATTAAGAAAAAATCCCCGAATTACAACATCAGGGATATTGACGACAATATGCTTCGAGCTTTAAGCTTTATGCTTTTAGCTAAAATGTATATTTCATTTGGCTTGGTATTCGCCGAGATCATCTTCATCATAATTATCACTTTCCAAACGCTTGGTGCAGGGTTCACAGCGCTTTACGAATGGATCGTTGAGTAAGATAGATTGAACGACCATATCTTCGATATTGATAGTTTCCACTTTGGGATCGATATACATAACGACTTCTTCTGTCTCACTCGTCTCTTTCTTTTTGGTGATTTCATCTTCAAAGACGAATCTTGCGACATACGAAGGGATATTTACAGATCTGGTAAATGAAGTTCCGCAGCTTTCGCATATTTCATGAAAACGAGCAGTCACATCATGCAGAGTTCAAAGCAAAGAAGTATTATCAAGAGATTGGACGGTAAACGTCCCCGCAATGCCTTCATCATCGAGATTGGGCAATTGGTCAGAAAATTTGTGTTCAAATACGATTTCATCCTGTCTTCCTGTTTCGTTTAAGAGATCGGCAATCTTGATTTTGAAAATCTTGTCTTTCATCTTTCAGGATGTGTTTTTACTGGTCTTGCCCGCTTTAGCGGATGAATCTTTCATTTGATTGTAAAAAACATAAAGTTATAGTAGATATAAGTATAAAGTTTTACTGAAATATTTCAAATCTGATATTTATGAAAAAAACGTGAGAAAACACAGGTACTATAAAGGAAATAAAAAACATCTCACTCACATCTACCCATAAGCAGATATATTTTGACGTATTGAAAAATAAGGTATGACCTAATGAAAAGCTTATGATAGCAGTAAGTGGTGGTGCAGACAGTATATTTACTGCATGTTTAGTGTACAATTTTTTTATAGAGAAGAAATATAGTTTACAAAATCTGTTTTTTATACATTGTAATCATCAGACAAGAAAGGGAAACGCGGAAGATGAAAAATTCGTCAGGGCATTTTTTGCATGAACTCAGCTTATCATCGTCACAAGAAAAGGAACAAAAAAGTACACGGAAGCTGATCTCAGGAATCGGAGATATGGAGAATTCAAAAAACAGGCAAAAAAATATGATATAAAAAAAATTATTTTCTGACACAATCTCACGGACCGCATCGAAAGTACGTTCCTCAATCTCTTGCGCGGTGCGAATATCAACGGACTCTTGGCAATGAAAGAATGTGAACAACATCATTTATTACCTTGAATGGAGGTCCTGAGGCCCATTTTGTCACTGACGAAAAATGAAGTTTTCGAGCTCTGTAAGAAAAACAAGATTCCTTTCATCACAGATCCGACAAATGAAGATATTTCAACAAGTCTAAGAAATAAGCTAAGAAACAAGGTATTGCCTGAGTTATACAAGCTAGCGAATAAGGAGACAAAAATAACGAATTCTTTTATAGAAAGTATGAAAAATATCTACGCGTCATTGGAAGAATCAGACAAGAAAAAAAAATTGAATTTTGAATTCTGAACTCTACATTCTATTAAGAAATCCCCACATCGAAAAGCAGCATCTGCCTACCAACGAATAATAAATCCCAACGATGTGACAAATGAATGAATGATGCAAGTAATGAAAAAGCTAGATATCACGAACAATATCACAACTTCTCTCTTGAATGAATTGACAAAATTTTTGACGAAGAACGAAAGCGGATATAAATATGTAAATAAAACATATTTCTTCAAATCACACGGTAATATCTATATTATCTCAGCACCCAAAGCATTTCGGGAAAAAACCGTTGATAGCGAGAAAAGAATAGATACAACAACAATGAAAAGGTTCCCACGTGAAGGAGATAAACACAAAGGGAAGACATGGAACCAGCGATGCATCAATCAGAAAATTCCTATCTTCCGAAGAAATTTCATCCCCATCGTAGCGAAAAAAAATCAGATTATAAAAGTTTTTAAATAATTATTTGTATTCATGGAAAACGTAATCACTCAGCTAGATATCTTCCGATGAAAAATAGTACATATCATGGGAAATGTCAGCGGACGAGCAGAACCAGAAGTAGAAATAATATTATTAGTAATACTTTGATATATTGTATTTGTATTATTGTTAATGTTTATCCATCGTAAACTTCTGAGAAGACAAAAAAGAATCCATGAAAATCTAGTTTTATTGTACGATACCTTACGATACCAAGTAGCTAGGGCCCAATACAGCAATCCAATAATCCAAGACAACAAAGGAATTAAAGTGGTAATAGAAAGCGAATATGAAAATTATTTAGTGAACGCGAAAGTGATCGGAGAGGAAATAGCGTCTATCGAACAAAAATTAGGACAACAAATCATCACAACAGATCAACGAAGTCTCATCAAAAAACAATCAAAGAAAAAAAATAATGTAACAATATTTGTACAACTTATAGGACGACTTACAACATTACTTACGGTATGAATTTATAAAGTTTTCTGGTAATTCCTCACCCCAACCCTCTCCTTCTGAGAAGGAGCAGTAATCATCCCCTTCGGCGTCTATCCCGCAACGGCGGGAAAGGAGAAGGGGTAAGGGGATGAGGAAATTGCTTCTCGACAAAATCAAGGGGATGAGGAAATTCGCTAAAAATATCCACAAAAAAAGCCCGCTCACTCGCGGACTTTTTTATTATATTCTATATTTTATATTTTACATTCTGAATTCTGAACTCTGCATTCTGAATTCATTTTAATGTTTAGCTTTAACTTTTGTTTTTCTATAGATAAGGTAAAGAATAAATGCAATTGCCAATGCAAGCAAGACATTTTCTTTTGGTCCAGTTGCAGGAATCTTTCCGATAGTAGGAGTTCAAGAACCGCCTGGCGTAGCAGTGATTCCTTGAGCTACGAAACTATAACGATATTCTGTTCCTCAATTATTTGGCATGAAGTTGATTACATATTCACCGTTTCTAGTAAGAGTAAAAGTATAAGCTTCATCGCTCATATTTACGCTTGAAAGTCTTTCGAATGTTTCGCTGGTAGGATTCCAAAGGAAAATATCGATTTTATCAGAACCGTCGACAGCAGTCCGTCTTAACGTCGCTTTATTGTTAGTGATGGTATGAGTGATGTTTGCTAGACTCATATTCGCACCAGGTGCCGTATGTGTAGGAGTAGTATTTGTAGGAGTTCATTCTCAGGATGTCTGTGTCGAAAGCTTGAATCGGATTTCATTGGATATTTCTCAGAGGATGCCGTTTTGATCTTTGGGGATTATAGAGAGATAATAGACCGTATTAGGATTTATTCAATCGCCCGTAGAAGTGAGTTGCATAGTCACATTAGTATCTACTGTCGTGAAATCAAAAGTCTTTTCTTTTGATTGATCAAGCAATGAAGTCGTTTCTAAGATCTGAGACAACGGATATTGTGAGAACATCACCGTATATTTTTTGATCTTATTTCCGAGTTCATCTTGGATGACCGGTGACTTGATCGTAAGACCATTAATATCAATCTGATCCACAGTGATTTTTTGACTGACCGCATATCCAAACGGAATCTCGCTATTGAGATTATCCATCCAATCCCGTAAATCTCCGGTAGCAGCAGTTGTAATGCCGAATAACAATAATCCAAGAACAAATATACTTAATAATTTTTTCATGAATACAGAATATTTAGAATCTAAAGTTTGGGCTTTACGCTTTAAGCTTATAGCTTTATGCTATCGAGTAGTATGCGGATTTCCTTTCCAAAAACAAAAAAAAATAAGGAAATCAAAGGCACATTCAGTAGATAAGAAAGCAAAGTTATTGACTTATAAAAATTTATTATTTATTTCTGTCCTCCTTTATTAAAGGAGGGGTGGTGCCCCGCCTTGCGGGATAAACTCCACACAGGAGAATTTAGAGTATTCGACCACATAAATCCCTCATCCCGATATATCGGGATATCTTTCCCTTTTTAAAAGGGAGACAAATCAACATTAAAAAATTTGCAAAAATCAAAAAAACCATTATACTTAATACATACAAAACAAAAAAATCTTTTACCCTATTACACAAAAACAAAAATGGCAGAAACAAAAAAAGAAGTAAAAGCTGAACCTAAAGCTAGTAAATCAGCAGTGAAAGCTGAACCAAAAACGGCTAAACCTGTAGCGCCAAAAAAAGTGAACAAAGACGAAATGATGCAAAAACATCAACAAATGGTACAATTCGTTCAAAATCTTTTGGGAAGCATGGAAAATGACATGAAAAGAATCAGACTTGCACTTAATCAATTAGCAAAATTTGATCCTGAAGATCCTGAAAGCGTAGAACACAAAGATGCTGAACAAACTGTAGGTTCACAAGAACTCAAGAGTTATTCAGAAGAAAATGCAGAAGTGGTTGAAGGAAAATTCGACGGATATTTCATGATCGGAGCTGATCAGAAAAAATATCCTGTGCCTTTGAACTATTCAAGTAAGACTAAATTAGTACCTTGAGACTTCCTCAAGTTGAAAATACTAGAAGACGGAAAATTCATTTATAAATTAATTCAACCGGTTGAAAGAAAACATATCAGAGCAGTGCTTTCCAAAACTGACGATAACAAGTTCGTAGCGATCACTGATGATGGAAAAAATTATTTCTTGAATCAAGCAGCCGTGACATTCTTCAAAGGAAAATCAGGAGATGAACTCTATATATTGATCAACGACAAAGAAGAAATGGGATTCGCAGCGATTGAAGCGATTATTAAGAAATAACTTAATCTGCTATTATTAGTCAAAAAATAATAGATATCCAATACTCTAGACTAGTAAAATGGATAGATCAAAGAGGCTCTCGCCTCTTTTTTTTATATGTCATTAGTTAACACCCGGGTGAAAAAATCCCACCCGGGTGTTACTTTTTTACTTTTGTCCTAACTTTGTCAGTAGTTTTCTTTTTTTACTAATATATACTACCACCATGAATATAATAGACTTTTTATTCCCCAGACAATGCATTCACTGCTGAACGACAGGCGAATATTTATGTAAAAAATGTAAAAAAAAATTACAGCCGCATCCGGAGATATGCCCGGTATGTCATAGATTTTCCGCGGATTATCAAGTCTGTCTGAATTGTAAGTCAGAAAAGAATTTTATTCTAGAAGGGATCATCATTCCGTTCGCTTATACAGATATCCTGAAAAAACTTATTATGAAACTCAAATACTTTCACAAAAAAGACATCGGCGGATTCCTAATCGAGAGGCTGGCAATCGCATTACAAGCGAATCAATCATTTCAAAATTCTAAATTCTGAATTCTAAATTCTAAATTCATTACCCGAGTTCCTACTCATCGATATAGACAATATTTCGTCAAAGGATACAACCAATCCAAAGTCCTCGCGAAAAAGCTCAGCGAAACCACGAGAATTCCACGAGTAAAAGTAGCAAAGAAAAAGAGACATACCAAAACGCAAGCGAGCTTGAATAGGGAATGAAGATTGAAAAATCTCAAAAACGCTTTTTCACTCGTAGAAAATCTCCAGTTCAGAGGCAATGAAACCATCCTCATCGTCGACGACGTCACGACAACCTGATCGACAATCAATGAACTAGCGAAACTGATAAAATTCCAGTATCCCAAAATCAAAGTCCGATGAGCAGTCTTAGGAAGACATATAAGTTAATTATATAGAAAAAGTCAAGTCAATACACGGTTCAATAGCCCATTTTTTGACAAAATAAATCATTCTAGCTATAATTGAAGTGAACTAAAGCTACAAGCCAAAAAGAATAAGGCTTTATACTTTAAACTTTAATCTTTTAGCTAAAAAAATGGCAGATACCACAACTCCAGTTACTCCTCCAGCGCAAGATTTACAAATCAATCTTGAAGCGAATGAGCAAAGCGAAGTAATCACACAAAGTGAGAACGCTCCAAAAATAGAAACTCCAGAATTAAATCTTGATTTGGATCTTAATTTACCTGAAGTGCCAAAAAACGACGATCGACTCAAACAAGAAGATCAAAAAAATACTGAACCAGTAATTAAAACACCAGCAGCTGAAGTTGTAGCTGAAGCTCCAGTAACTACAGCTGAACCAACATTATTAGAAACTCCAGTAATTGAAGAAACAACTACTCCATCGACAACGATCGAATCAGAACCCATCACAGCTGAAGCACCAGTGGAATTAAAAGAAGATATGAAAATAATCGATGAATTAGAATGACACACAAGTGCATGAGGTTTAGCTCCAGAAGCAAAAGTGGAACAACCAGTGCTTGTCGAAACACCAAAAACATTTGATCTCGATGCGATGCTCGGAAGTCCAACAATACTACCTCCAGTGATGGAAGCTGTGCCAGCTCCAGTCGTACAAGCAGATATACCAATGCCGACAGTTGCAGCAAGTGTACCCGTAATGGCGCCAGTATTTACCATACCGACAACAACTGCTACCGTACCCGTACAAGCAGTCATGCAAACAAGTATTCCACAAAACAAAAATAAATGAGTGAAAGTATTGCTCTTTACCATAATGTTTGTAGCGCTCTGATTTACGACATTCTTTATCTTGAAGACGATGTATCCCGTAGAATTCGGAAATATGTTTTGAAGTCAGACACAAATGCATGCAAGTGAAGTCGCAACAGGAAGTGAAGTCGCAACAAGTTTGGAAACACCAGTAGAAGTTGTTACAGGGACAGAGATACCAACAACAGAACTTACTACAGGGACAGAAACATCAAGTGAACAAACAGGCACGACAGATAGTGGAGTAAGTACACACGAAAGCGCTAATGCGGACAATACATTCGGAGCATTAAATGATCTCTGAACACCAATAGATACAGAATTACCTGTAGATAACGTAGGTAAACTCACCGATTATGTAACTCAAGGAAACAATTTTCTTGCTCAAGGGAAAATACTTAATAATAATACGATGGTCAAATATGGACTCTATATTTCAAAGAAAGCTACTGCGTTTCTCGAAGATATTGCAAACGGAAAAGAAATAAATAATCTCAGTGGATACTTTGCACAATTCGATCAATATATCAAACAATTGAAAGTGCTTGTAGGAGATATGCCCAATCTAGACACAACAGCATCTGAAGTTTCACCTATTCTTCCAGCAAATGATATTCAAGAAATGACACCAACAGAAACCACAAGTATCGTACAATAAATCTTTTTTCAAAAATAAAATTTCTAGTACTATCATCAGCTCACTCTTAGAAAAATATATGTACTATCTCCAGTATGAAAAAAACATGAGTCCAAAAACAATTGAGAACTATAGTCTCTGGCTCAATAGATTTTTGGAATTTTGTGGTGACGTAGAAATCAGCAAAATAAATCGTATGCAACTCCTGGACTACAGGATGGCACTACACAAAAATGGATTGAATGTGAAGACGATCAATTATCACATCGTCGCCATCAGAGCGTTTTTGAAATTCGTGCTAAAAAACGATATTGATTGCATGAGTCCTGACAAGTTAGAACTCGCAAAAACACCACCAAGAGAAGTGAATTATTTAGATGAGAAAGATATCGGAAAGATTCTAGCCGCACCGCTTGAATTCACGAAAGATGAAGTAAAACAAGCGAGAGATTTTGCTATTCTCCACTTCCTATATGGAACGTGACTGAGAGTGACGGAATTAATTATGCTTCAAAAAAAAGATATTAAACTGGATTCTAATCAATTTTCGGTTGTCGGAAAATGATCGAAACTCCGCTCGGTATTCGCGACCAGATCTGCCATCGACGCATTAAAAAAATATACAGAAAAAAGAACGGATGATAGTCCGTACTTGTTCATAAGTCTTTCGAGAAATGGGTTCTGAGAGCATTTGAGTAGAAATAGTATTGAAGAGATAGTAAAGAAGTATGCAGCGCTAGCTTGAATAAGCAAGAAAGTAACACCGCACACACTCAGACATAGTTTCGCCACCGCGCTGATCAAAAAATGAGCCGACATCAGAGCCGTACAGACATTACTCGGTCACGCTTCAATTACGACGACGCAGATTTATACACATGTAGATGATAAACACTTGCAAAAAGTACATGATTTATTGGAAGGATAATTACAACGGACTCTGAATGTGTTGAAGATTATGTGTAGCCACTTGCGTATAGATCTGAGTAGTCTTGATATTTGTGTGTCCGAGTAAGGCCTGGATATAGCGAATATCTGTTCCGTTTTCTAGCAAATGCGTAGCAAACGAGTGACGAAGCGAATGAAAGGTCGCTTTTTTTTGTATTCACGCCTTAATCATCGCATGCTGAAAGATATGCTGCGCCGTCCTTTTTGTCAAAGCTCTACCGCCTTGTCTGGAATGAAACACAGGATCATCATACGATTTCTCCTCTATCAACTGTTTGATTTCATCAATGATCTTGTCCGGCAACAGTGTAATCCTGTCTTTCTGCCCTTTAGCTGATTTTATGTGAATAGTTTTTTGATCAAGATTAATGTCACCGACACGGAGATAGAAAATCTCTGAAACCCTAAGTCACGCACCATATGCTAATGATAATAAAGTTTTATGTTTGCTATTATTCGTACTATCCAACAACCTTTGAATTTCAAAACGAGAAAGTATGACAGGCAATTTTTTGGGTTCTTTGGATAATTTGATTTCCTGACCAAGAGAAATTTTCAAAATCTGACGACAGAAAAATTTGATAACTTCCTTATACAGATTAACTGTTTTTGGTGCTTTGCCTTGATTTTGAAGATATAAGATAAAATCCAAAACCTTTTCACGTGAAATCTTGGAGATATCATAATTCAGCCATTTAAGAAAGAAATTCAGACAATTGAAATAAATCTCTACTGTCCTAGAGCTGTAGTTTCTCTGTTGAAGCTCTCTCGTAAGTTGAAGCAGGTAATCTTGCATTTTTCAGGTTTTTAGGTATAAAAATGGTAGCAAGACTATACCAATCCGAAAAAAGAAAAAAATGGACAAAATTAGGACAAATAGCGACATCGCACAAACCCCCACTTTGTCACCTTATACGCAACCCTATGTCGCGAAAAGTACCATTATCGCTTCTATGACGACACTCTATGTCCCACAGAAGCTAGTTGTACAACATATCACTCGAATATTCTTAATTTAACTTAAGGAACAAAAAAATTGGGGCAAAAAAAGAAATAGAATTCAAACCTAAAAAAATTATACTCTCTAAACTTTATAATATGATTTT
>Ga0172369_10007553_pt1 | contig 12599 bp, 10 predicted proteins | sample LakKiv25m_FD_114539 | JGI IMG/M metagenome (GOLD analysis project Ga0172369, IMG submission 114539) | Freshwater microbial communities from Kabuno Bay, South-Kivu, Congo - kab_022012_11.25m | ecosystem: Environmental > Aquatic > Freshwater > Lake | place: Democratic Republic of the Congo... | reverse complement strand
GATCGCCTCAGCTACATTGATAGGTACGCCATATTGCGCCAACACTTCGGCTTGAAGATGCATCACATCGCCTAGATCAGCTAAAGCCACCCCTTCCGGATGATGAGCAATAACCGTGTCATAACCCAATTGCTTGGCCATAATCAACTCTTGCGGGTCAATATCAATGCCGACCAAGACTTTTTTAATCTCATTACCATTATCATATAAAATCCGAGTATCAGCATAGGGATTAGTCAATCTCTCCTGATCAAATTCCTCTTTTTGTTCAGCCGACAATTTATCAAATTTAACCTGATGCTTAGCTAAATTTTTTCTAACTTTTTCTTCACCTCGTAAGTCAGCTTTAATCCCAAGATTAATCGCTAAAGTATAAATATCCTTAAGTAACATCTTTTTAATCTTAATAATTATGTGATTATTCTCCCATTTTAAAACCTAAAAGTCAAACCTAAAACCCACCCCTGATTATTAGGGGTGGGCTGATAAATCTTTTAACTTTTTCCAAACAATGTTTGTGGTAATTGACCTAAATTTTCTTTTAATCTTACCAACTTGCTTTGCTCTTCTCCTCCACCGGCTAGCTTTTCAAACAATAATGTCCAAGCAGTCCATTGCCAAGTCGCCAAATAAGCGCTAATGAATAACACCGTGGCAATCATCGCTACGAAAGCCAAAAAAGAGACTGTCACTTTCAGAATAAAAGGTAAAGAATCAAAATAATAAGGAATAACCACCACTGGCACCGCTGTCAAAATTGTCATAGCCAAAGTAGAAAGAATCGTGGCAGCCAAATAAGCAATGAACATTAAGAGCGCCATCTCCAAAGAAATCAGCCAATTTTTTAAAAATAATTGCCAGCCTGATTTAAAGGCAACGGCTAATTTCTGTTTTTTAAGCAAAACATAAAAAATCTGGTACTTCAGTAGAAATGACAACAGTAGAACTCCACCGACAAACAGCAAGAATGATAAAGCATAAAGAGCCTTGCCCCACAAACCGGCGCTAGCCAGCAACCACAACTCCCAACCAAGAAAAGCTAACAAAGTAATAATTACCAATCTTAAAACTACCACAATAACAAAAACCGGCCAAAAATTATCCATGGAAAACTCAAATCCCTCTTTTAAGGACGACTTTTTGTTCTTATTAATTAATGAAATATTTTTGATTAAGGCAATCTGCGAAGAAATGGTCAGCCAAACGAAGAAAATAGAAACCAGCAATACAGCAACCAAAAAAGCTACGACACTGATGGCAGAACCGAAATTATTAAGCAAAAAGCTCCAAGAATTCAGCCAAAAACCAGCGTTGGCCATTTGTGATCCTTCAGCCCAGCCCTGGCTGAAGCTGGTCACAAAAGCCTCAATAATGCCGCTGCTTTGCTGATTATATAAAGCTCTTAAAAGTATTTCCAACTCGCCACCACTAGAAACAAAGATGGCAAATAGACCGAAAAGCCATAAGCTAGGATTGGCTTTGGCGATTTGCCAAGACCTTTTAACGATCGGCCGATAAAGATACGACGTTGTTTGCATGGACATATATTTTTATAAAGTTTACTGCTTATATTATAGCACAAAAATAAAAGAAACAAAAAACACCTGCCCGTAGTCAGGAGTTTAAGTGATTTAAACCGTAAATAGTTTTTCAAATTCTTCCGCTTCAATCGTTTCTTTGGCAATCAAAGTGTTGGCAATCTTATCCAAATATTCTCTTCGGTCACGAATAACTTTCAAAGCTTCCTTAGCGGCATCTTCCAATAAGCGGGAAATTTCCGCGTCTAGTTCTTGGGCTGTCTTATCGCTATAATTGCGCTCTTCATGAAGTTCTCGTCCTAAGAAAATCAATTCTTCCCTTTCACCAAAAGTCCTTAATCCCAATTTTTCACTCATACCGAAGTCGCTAATCATCCGCCGAGCTAATTTAGTGGCCTGGCGCAAATCATTCTGATCGCCGGTTGTCACTTCATTAAACACCTCTTCTTCAGCCATGCGACCGGCTAGCATTACAGCCAAGTCGGCTAAAAATTCAGATTTGGTATGTAGCTTTTTATCTTCAGTCGGCAATTTCAAAGTAAATCCGGCGGCAGTACCTCGAGCCACAATAGAAACCTTTCTAACCGGATCGCTATGCAACAGTTCATGCGCTAACAAGGCGTGGCCGGCTTCATGATAAGCAGTCACTTTTTTTTCTTTCTCGCTCAAGATATGGCTTTTTCTTTCCGGTCCAAGCAGTACCTTATCGATACTAGATAGAACGTTATCCAAAGAAACCTCTTTTTTATCTTGTAAAGCGGCGGAAATGGCGGCCTCATTCAATAAATTCATTAAATCAGCGCCGGAAAATCCCGGGGTACGCTCAGCGATTTTTCGCAAGTCAATTTCAGTTGCGAGCGGTTTCTTAGTCGAGTGAACTTTTAATATTCCTTCACGATCATTAATATCCGGCAAATCTAAAGTGACACGGCGATCAAAACGGCCGGGACGAAGCAATGCAGAATCCAAAACGTCAGGACGATTAGTGGCGGCCATCACAATAATATTATCATTTGGTTCAAAGCCATCCATCTCCACCAAGATCTGATTAAGAGTTTGTTCGCGTTCATCATGAGATCCGCCGAGCCCTGCTCCGCGCTGACGGCCGACAGCATCAATTTCATCGATAAAAATAATGCACGGCGAATGTTTTTTGGCTTTTTTGAATAAATCGCGCACTCGCGAAGCCCCGACCCCAACAAACATTTCCACGAATTCCGAACCAGAAATGGAAAAAAATGGCACACCAGCTTCTCCAGCTACCGCTTTAGCCAACAATGTTTTACCAGTTCCAGGCGAACCGAGCAGTAAAACACCTTTAGGAATAGTCGCTCCTAAAGCCAAAAACTTATTAGGATTTTTTAAAAAATCAGCCACTTCCATCAATTCCTGCTTGGCTTCTTTGACGCCGGCCACATCCTTAAATGTCACTTGATTTTTTTTATCCGGATTAAATTGTCGAGCGCCTGACTGGCCGAAAGACATGGCCTTATTATTAGAGCCTTGGGCTTGGCGCATCATAAACCAAAAAAAAGCCACCACGAATAAAACCGGAATAACAATTGGCAACAATACTGATGCCAAAAATTTCCAACCGGTATCATTTTTAATAACCACTGTCACCTTTTTCATCTTATCCGGATTGACGTTATAATTCTTCAGCAAAGCGCTCAAAGATTCTGTTGGTTCTTTTTGTAAAACCTGTTTGGAGTCATCGGCCATAATCAAATCTAACTGGCTGTCGCGCACCTCGACTGTTTTGATCTGTTCAGCGTCAATAGCGCTAATCAAGCCTGTAATATCGGTTTGTTTCGGTTGTTTAGTGTCCAATTGGATCCAACTGAATACCAACATTATGGCTACAAAAACCAAAATATAAAAAACCGTGCTTTTGTAAAAATTTCTCATGTTCATCATCTTAGGTTATAATTTATTTAGCGCCTCAAAAAGGCTCGTAAAGTCAATAACTATAATAATACTAAAAGACATTTATGTCAAATGGCTTTTTTTCAAAAATTCAAAGCGTTTTAGATGGTTTTCTGGCTGTCACGGTTTTCAGAATCGTACCTCAATGGTTCAAACCGAACTATTTTTCTTTAATCAGATTGGCATTGATTCCATTGATTTATCTTTGTTTGATTAAAAACAGTTTTTTATTGGCAATGATAATTTTTATTCTGGCAGCTGGTTTGGATTCTTTAGACGGCGCCCTAGCCAGAACCAGAAAACAAATTTCAAACTGGGGCTTATTCTTAGACCCCTTGGCTGATAAACTGCTCATTGCCATTGTTTTATTTTTTTTATTATTTAATTATCCCTGGCCTTTATTATTGGCCGCGATTATTCTAGTAGAAATAATTGCCACTTTGGCCGGTTTGATATTTTCTAAAAAAAGCACCCTGCCCTCGGCCAATACTTTCGGTAAAATGAAAATGTTAAGCCAATCAGCCGGAGTGATTTCCGCTTTATTATGGCTGGCTTTTAAAATTGATTTATTATTATATTTATCAATTCTTCTCTTTCTAATCTCCTTTATTCTTCAAATTTGCAACTTGCTTCATTTTTTCCGGCGCGGTCTTCACAAAAATAAATAATTGTGTTATGATAAAAAAGTTCTCGAGATCCTGCTAACGGTTGGCACTTAAGTCGGCTGGCTGGCGGCAAGGCCGGGAGATTAATTAATAATGAGAACATAAGGAGAGATGGACATTAAAACTTTACGCCAACGCTATAAAAAGCAAAAGGCGTGGGGACTACTCGCCAGCATAGACCTAGCTGGTTGCGATCACGAAATGGTTCAATCACCCAAAGACATCAAAATCTTTGTGAAAGAATTGATCGAAATTTTAAAAATGCAAGCCCACGGTCCGACACGGGTGGAAAAATTCGCCGAGGGATCATTAGAAGGGCACAGTGCCTTTCAATTCATTGAGACTTCGTCAATCACTATTCATTTTGACGACAAATTCGGCGACCGCGGCTTCATTGATATTTTCAGCTGCTGTTTTTTCAATCCGAATGCGGCTGAGGTTTTCGCCAAGAAGTTCTTCAAAGCGAAAAAATCAAGGAGCAAAATCCTGCTGCGATATTAATTATTCGCGTCCGTAATTATCAATACTTTAAGAGAACCGACTAAATTCAACTGTCCTAACATAAACAAAGCACCCGCTGAAATTTCAACGGGTGTTTTTGATTTTGTATCTTTACACTTCAATAATGACCGGCATGATCATCGGACGTTTCTCGGTCTTTTGGAACAAAAATTTGCCGATCTCATTCCTGAGCTTATCTTTGATCTGCTGGTCATCAGGAGCTGTCAAAGAATTTTCATCCTTCAAAATCTTCTTGACTTTAACACGAGTCATTTCAATCAGTTTTTTATTTTCTTTCAAATATACAAACCCTCGGCTGATAATATCCGGACTTTGAATCAACTCGCCGGTCTTAGCATCAATAGTGGCGATAATGACTAACATGCCATCCTCAGCCAATTGCTGACGATCGCGTAAAACAATGTTATTCATTTCAGTAATGCCCAGTCCATCCACAAATACATAAGATGCCGGCACTTTTTTATCTGAAATCCTAGCGCCGCTTCTGGTTATTTCCATCACGCTGCCATTGTTCGGCACTAGAATTTTATTCGGATTAAATCCCTGCTCTCTGGCCAGCTTAGCCGCTTCTTTTAAGATATAGTGGTTAGCATAAGACGGCACAAAATAATCCGGCTGAATCTGCTTTAACATATAGGCAATATCCTCACGATTACCGTGGCCGGAAACATGGATATCCATAATATTTCCATGGATAACATTATCGCACTGGCGATACAAATTATCTTTCAAACGTTGGATGGTACGCTCATTGCCGGGAATAATCGAGGAGGACAAGATTACCGTATCGTCCTTGCGTAATTTAATTGCTTTATGGCTGCCGTCAATAATGCGCGACAAAACCGCGTTGCCCTCTCCCTGCGCGCCGGTGCAAAGCACCACGATTTTTTTATCTGGAAACTTATCGACGTCTTCGATGCGGATTAAAGTGTTTTTATTGTATTTGATATAACCCAGCTTTTTCGCAATCTCCACATTGATCTTCATGCTATAGCCATCAAGCGCTATTTTCTTGCCTAATTTTTCACAAATGGAAATTATCCAATTAATTCTTTCGATCTGCGAGGAAAAAGTACCGATAATAACGCGTCCGGCAGATTCCGAAATAAGCTTAGAAATATTTTTTTGCATATCTTCGGTGGTGGCGCTCTTGCGCACATCAATCGCCCCCAAAGACTCCAACATTAAAATCGTCGGCCGCGGCAATTTAGACAAGAAGGTATAATTCAAAATCGGCCGGCCGTTTTTGTCTTTCTCCAAAGTCCAATCGCCCGGATGCAATACTGTAGCCGCCGGAGTTTTCAAAATGACGCCGACAGCATCCATGACCGAATGATCAATTTGAAAAAATGACAATTCAAAAGCACCTAAACGCATCTTGTCTTGTAAGCCTTTGACAGTAATCGTCTTTAATTTTTTGGAACTGTCTTTTTTATAATCCTCCTGGCGATGTTTGACCATAGCCAAAGTCATTGGTCGGCCGATAATGGTCGGATTACCCAAACGTTCCAGAAGAATCGGCGCGGCGCCGATATGGTCTAAATGGCCATGAGAAAAAATCACGCCCTTAATCTGTTTCTCTTTGCCTTTTAAATATTCAATATTAGGAATAATATAATCAATTCCTGGCATATCCTCTTCCGGAAACTGAATGCCCATATCTAAAATCACAATGTCATTATTGTATTCAAAAATGGTCATATTGCGGCCGACTTCTTCATAACCGCCAATCGGAATAATTTTTAATTTCGGTTCTCCCGGCTTGCCCAACGGCGCATCAACCGGCTGCTTTGTTTGGAAAGACTTGACCGCCTGATTTGGCAAACGGTTTTGAATAACTGCCGGCCGGCAAACGTTGCTGCCAGGACGGACATTATTATTTTGCTGCTGGCCGCGACTCATCATCGGCCTAGCATTATTTGATTGGATTCCTCGCTGATTATTATTTTGCGGCCGGGATTGTTGATTGCCAGCGCGTTCATTTGAATAACGACTCGCTGGCGGCTTAGCTGGTTGATTGATAGTTGGCGCGACATTAGAGCTTTTGCCAAATATTCGGCTAGGCATATCCACGGCGCTGAGCCAGCTGTCCAAACTTAAATTCTTTTGATCGGAAACATTAGGAACGGCAGTTGTTTGATCTTTTTTGATCGAGCCAAAACCGTCTGGCTTCATGTTTTCACGATGCTTTTTTTTCATTGCTGAAAAACTCGGCGACTTAAAGGACTTTTTTGGTCCGTTGCGCCTAAAATTCTGATTCATCATAACTTTTCTTTCAATTAATCCAATAACTTTTGATTGTTTTTTAATGTTTAAAATGCCTTAATGGCCTTGGCCGAGATTTCGGCCAAGAATTATTGGGAAGCAACCAATTTGATTGCTTGAGTTTAATTATTGTGCTGAGAGGGAGACTTGAACTCCCACAGGATTGCTCCCACTAGCTCCTGAAGCTAGCGCGTCTACCAATTTCGCCATCCCAGCTTGAAACCGGAGTTTCTACTTATTTAAATTGGCGCCTAGTTTTGACATACCACTCACTGATATTAGCGAAACGATCGCAATATTGGGATAACTTTTCCACATTAAATCCTTTGACTACGCGATTTTGCGGATAAATATAATTAGCGGAATAAAGAAATATGGCTGGCAAATCCTGAGAAATAATTTTTTGGAATTCCCAATATTTCTGCTGTCTTTCTTCAATATTGTTTATTTTTCTCGCCGACTCCAACAAGTCATCAACTTTCTTATTGCTATATAAAGCTAAATTAGATCCAGGGTAATCAATCTGCGAAGAATGCCAAAAAGCAAAGGGGTCGGGATCAGAACTTAAGTTTTCTGAGAATAACAACGCTTCATATTTGCGATTATTGACGTTTTCTTGGATAATCTTGGTTTTATCAATAATCTCCAAATTAACCTTAACGCCGATTTTATTCCAGGATTCTTTAACTGCTTTAGCCACCTCCAAATATTGCGGCTGATCAGCAACGGTTAAAGTAATTTCTAAAGCCCAGCCTTTTTTCATCATTACTTGTTCCGTCATGTTATCACCAGTTGAGGTCGCTGTCAGTAGCCAACCATTCTTTGCCAAAAGAGAAGCGGCGCCTTCGGGATCATAAGGATATTTAACCACCTCAGATCCGCCTGATAAATCGCTCAGAATCGGCGCATCAATTTGCTGTGCGGCTCCGCCAAAAATTTGGTTAACAATCTTTTGGCGATCGATCGACATAATCAAAGCCTGACGGATGTAATCGGCTTGGAGTAGCGTATTTTTTTTCTGATTAAAGAAGATCGCGGCATATTGCGGCTGTTCTAATTGATGGGCTGTAATGTTCTTATGTTTTTTCAAATCATCCCGGTTTTCTTGCGGCAAAAAACCAATGCCGTCTAAACCTTGATTTTTCAAATCATCAATCGCTGATAGATTATCGCCATAAAACTTGAAAATCAGGCGAGACAAGTACGGCTTGGCGCCATAATAATCCTTGTTTGGCACTAAAGAATAAGATTTTATAACGCCAGCTTTATCTTTTTTGAAACCCTCGAATTTCCATTGTCCGGTGCCAATCGGCTTTTTATTAAGCTCATTCAAATCGGCATTTTCTGGCGGAATATTGTACCATAGATGCTCTGGCAAAACTCCAAAAGTCATCATAGTAATGAATGGCGCGAATTGTTCTTTCAAGATGAATCTGACCGTATAGTCGTCAACTTTTTCCGCAGTAATGTTCCTGAACTTGCGGCTTAAAGGGCTCTTATAATTTGAATCTTGAATGGAAGAAAAAGTGAAAATGACATCGTCCGCTTTAAAGCTCTCGCCATCATGCCACTTAACGTCTTTTCTTAAATAAAAAGTATAAACTAATTGATCTTCAGATATCTCATATTTTTCAGCCAAATCCGAAGACAGATTATGATTCTTGTCATAAGCCAGCAGCGAAGAAAAAATTAGGCGAGACAAATCGCCGTCCACGCTGTTGGCTTGCGACAAAATAGGGTTGATAAATTTTGGCGAGCCTACCAATCCTTCACTATATTCACCGCCGCTCCTGGGCACTGAAATAGTAAAAGAAAAAAATCCCTGTACTAATAAGTAAAACGAACAAATAACGATTAGAAACAATAGAACGTTGGAAATCTTCCTTTCTCTGGCCGACAAAAACTTAGGCAAATACTTCAAACATCTCCATTCAAATTTTTTTGAACGGTTAAGCGAAGCCACTAACAATCTGTCTAAGCGGTGCTGTTTTTCGAACCGCCTTAGCTTAATTGTTTGACGGTCAAAAAAAGAATTAAAAATTTTCCGCAAGCCGGCAAAAAAGTTCACGACATTAAAATTAATTTGAGACTTGGTGACAGAAAAATGAATCAGTCAAAAATGGCAGTCCTTGCTTTAGTACAAAACATTAAGCAAAGAAGTAACCAAAAATACTATGGCCAAAACGATTGTGGCCTGAGATAAAAATTTTTCTAAACCGCGCTTGCTGCGGTAAGCATTGCCTTCGCCGCCAAAAGCCGCACCCAAGCCGGTACCGCGATTCTGCAATAAGATTGCGCCGGCCATTAAAACGCCGGAAACCAATTGGATAATATCTAAAATCATAAATTAAATAATTTCCTAATCCTGCTTATCTCAGCTTCATTAAGTTAAAACCCTCAAAAACAAGCTTACTGTTATAATAGCACAACTAACTCGCAAAGTCAATAGTAAGGGTTAAAAATATGAAGTTGATCCCACTGCCAGCAGACGGAATACCTGCCTGCCGGCAGGCAGGTTCGAGCGACTTCCAATAAATCAAATTGTCTAAAAACTGATAATTCTGTATAATTTACTTAGAGATTTAATAAACAAAATATGCCTCAAATCACTGGGGAAACAGCTTGGCTGGCGCAATCATTGACTAAAAACTATGATCGCCAAGCCAAACCGGAAGCCGCTAAAATAAAACTCAACCAATTAGCTTCCAAATTGGGGTTTTTTTACGAGAAAATCAGGAATGCCGTTGATTATAACGATGAGCACTTAATTAGACGCAATTCTTTAAAACGTCTAATTAATCGTCAAATAACTTTTTTGGGCGAAAAGGATCCGATTAAAATCAGCCAAGCGATTATTCATGAGTTTATTCGAGCCAAGTACCTGCCAAATGACACTTTACCAGAAACCGACATTGAAGAGGTTGCTATTATTGTGGCTAAATATTTGTTGGTTTTTCATTATTTAGGACAAAGCCAACCAAACGACATCAAAACTTTAGCCTGGATGACTGATTTATTAGTTTGCGAGATTGATGAGTATCTTTTTCCTAACGGCCGCGACTTGGCTATCGTTAATTTCATGTATGGCGAGATGGTTAAAAGCATTTCTTTCACCCAAAACGGCCTGGACGAAAAAGAGCGTGGTTTGCAAATTTATTTAGCCGCCTTAAGAAACCTGCTTAAAGCCGACCAAGCACTAACCCGTTATTTGCTATTCAAATTATATCGTCCGGATTGGAATAATATTACGCCTGATGCCGCCAAGGCTTTTTTGCCAGCGCTATTGGGAACCAAATACAAAATAGAGATCAATTTAAATCACTCTTCCAGCTATCAGCTAGGGCAAATGATCAAAAAACAAGCAATCTTCTTTAATCTTTTGCGAGAGATCATTGAGCAAAACCCTGATCAGGCCAGAATCATTTTAGCGGATGAAAAATTATTATCAGATAAAGTCACAGAGCTCTGCAATAAAAATTACAAAAGGATCCGCAGCCGTTTGGTTGGCAGTATTATCAGGGTGATAACTTACATATTTTTTACCAAAACTGTTCTGGCTTTTTTACTAGAATTGCCTTATGATCGCCTGGTTGTCGATTCAGTTAATTGGAATGCCTTAATCATCAATATTACTTTTCATCCGATACTGATGGCGGTCGTAGCCTTAGCCATTAAAGTGCCCGGCATCCAGAACACTCAATTAATCATTGAAGAAATAAAAAAAATCGTTTACGGACAAGAACGCAAGTTAATTTACAAACCGCGAAGAATATTAAAGCCGGGATCATTCGCTTTCATTATTTTCAACTCAATTTATGCTGTGATGTTTGCTGTTTCCTTTAGTGTTGTGGTTTGGATCTTGCATAAATTGCATTTCAATATCTTATCCGGCGCCTTATTTGTCTTCTTCTTGACTTTAGTCAGCTTCTTCGGTTTCCGCTTAAGAAACTTTGCCAATCAATTTTCGGTCATGCCGCGCAAAGAGAACTTAATCAACTTCATTATTGATTTTTTCACTCTGCCAATTGTCCGAGTCGGCCAGTTTTTATCGGTTAATTTTGCCAAAATAAATATCTTCTTATTTATCTTGGATTTTGCCATCGAAACGCCTTTTAAAATGCTGGTAGAAACTTTGGATAAGGCACTGGGATTTATCAGAGAAAAACGCGAGGAAATTTCTTAATCTGCCTATATCATAAAAGCCGTCTCTCAAATAGAGACGGCCTTTATATTTAATTTATTTGCCACCGGCCAGCTGCCAAGCGTAAATCAGAAACGGCATTAATAATTTTATAACTACTAGCCATAACGGTTTGATAAAACTCTCCCAAACGCCAACCACCGTCATTGTGTATAAAACAATGATAGTATAAAATACTATTTTCAAATCAGTATCGTCGTTTTCGAAAAACATAAATTAATTGCTAAAACGGAAATGGCAAACATCGCCATCAACCATTACATATTCTTTGCCTTCCAGCCTAATCAGTCCCTTTTCTTTAGCCTTGGCTTCGCCGCCGGCATTAACTAAATCTTGCCAGTTGACCACTTCAGCGCGAATAAAGCCCTTTTCAAAATCAGTATGAATGACTCCGGCAGCTTGAGGAGCCTTGGTTCCTTGCTTGATTGTCCAGGCCTTAGTTTCCATTTCTCCCGAAGTAATAAAAGTAATGAGATTCAAGGCATTATAAGCCTTAACGATCAATCTGTCAAGACCGGAAGCATCAAGTTGTAATTCTTTAAGGTATGTCCTGGCATCTTCTTCGGGCAATTCAGCGAGTTCAGCCTCGATCTTAGCCGAGACAGTCAAGTAATCAGTTTCCTGATAAACCTTATCTTCATCAACGTTCAAAACATAAATCATCGGCTTCATCGTCAATAGGCATAAATCCTTAACTAATAGTTTTTCTTCATCACTAAAAATTATTTCGCTAGCCATCTTCCCCTCTTCCAAACCGGCTTTTAATTTTTCTAAAACCGGCTGAAGCTCTAAAGCCTCTTTCTTACCAGCACGAGCATCTTTGCTATTAGTGAAAAATCTTTTTTCAACGGTCGCCAAATCAGCCAAAATTAATTCTAAATTGATCGTTTCTTTATCGGACTCTGGATCAACCTTACCAGCCACATGGATAACATCGCTGTCAGAAAATTCTCTGACAACTTGGATTATAGCATCGACTTCACGGATATTGGCTAAAAACTTATTGCCCAAACCTTCACCCTTGGAAGCGCCTTTGACGATTCCGGCAATATCAATAAATTCGATTGTCGTTGGCACGATTTTAGCTGAATTAGAAACCTTGGCCAATTGCTCTAATCGCTCATCAGGCACGGCGACTACTCCGACATTCGGATCAATGGTACAAAAAGGATAATTAGCCGCATCCACTTGTTTTTTAGTTAAAGCCTTAAATAGCGTTGATTTACCCACATTAGGCAAACCGACTATTCCTATGGAAAATGACATACTTTGAAACAAAAAATAATTATTCCCTACACCTTACCATAAAAAACCCAATAAATCAATGCTTCATTTGCTTCATTTGCTATTTGTGGCCAAGCATTTTATAATGTAAAAAATATGAGCTCGTATTAAGTAGCCCTAAATATCCAACGAAAGTTAATGAGGGAATAAGCCAGATATCTGAATCCTAGGAAAGTGGCCTTAAGCCGTTCATAACGG
>Ga0172369_10007549_pt1 | contig 12601 bp, 10 predicted proteins | sample LakKiv25m_FD_114539 | JGI IMG/M metagenome (GOLD analysis project Ga0172369, IMG submission 114539) | Freshwater microbial communities from Kabuno Bay, South-Kivu, Congo - kab_022012_11.25m | ecosystem: Environmental > Aquatic > Freshwater > Lake | place: Democratic Republic of the Congo... | reverse complement strand
TGACATTTTGTTTTTAAATCAAGAGCTATTCAACTACCTTACCACCATTCCCAGGGAAGGCCGCATCGTCCCGAAGGTTGGTATCCAAAAACGTTTTATTCACCTTGACATCAACATTAGCAAAATCATCGTGTCCCGTCAAAATCGTCTCATTTATTATTTTTGGTATTTTGTCTACTTGTGAAAGAGATGGGGTAAATCCAATCTGGAAACTTACTTCTTTCTTTTGTTCGGTAATTCCAGTTCCCTTCAATATCCCCCCGACATTCCAAGTTATCTCTCGAGTAGTAGCATTGTAACTCAAATCTTCCGAAGGAGGCGAAGTTTGTCCCACAAATCGAACCCAAGTTGGTAACGTAGAACGCACTAAGGCTCCGGAAATATTGTTGGCCGTATTTGAAATTGACCAAACAATTGTATAAGTAGTTTCTTTCTCAACTTGAGGTGGGATTGGTCCGGTATTAGTAAAAGGACCCGAATAATATAGTGCTTTATTAATAAGTCCCACATTAGAAATGATCCTTATAATTTTTGATTCTGAATTATCTATCTTTTTAATCTCATTTCCTTCTAGGGGTTGCTTGGCGGAAATAGATATTTCAATATTTATAATTGGGTCTGCTAAAATTCCACCCGTTCCCGAATAAAGAGATGTGGGTGATAGTGAAAAAGTAACTGCTCCAGAATCTCCTGGGTTCACTAAGGCAAATCTACTTTGTGAGTTTTTATCCCACAGAATAGTATCAACCGAAGAATTATAGTATCCGGATGATGCCATGATTGTCTTTCTGTTTAACGCATTTCCTGAAATTTTCGCTCGAATTTCTAAATCACTTACTTTTGTATCTAAATTATTTACCCACTGGATTTCTCCAAATACTGTAGTGTTGGAATCAGTAGCATATTCTTTTTGATATACTCCATTGATAACCAATTTTGCCTCAATAAATGCCCTCTTGATTAGAGTAGTATGTCCCAATGAATTGAAAACAATCCCGATATTGGCTTTATCAGAATCACTCTGGACACCACTAAAAACATGGAAAGTTTTTTCCTCTCCGTCGAAAACATCAATCATCCTACCTGTAATGGCAATATCTCGCTCCGTCCCCGGGGAGAGATCTCCCAAATTCCAAACATTATTTCCAAAAGAAGGACTCGGGGTGGCTGATTCAAATTGGAAACCTACAGGATAATCCATTTTTACTAATATTTTTGAAGCCGGCCTGGTAGCATTCAACACTGCTTTTACATTCAAGGTAATTTCTTGATTTTGGTTTGTCTCAGATGGGGCCTCCATAGATAGATAAATCGGCGCAGAACTGATAGAAACATCATAAAACTTTTCTTTTACGAAAATAGCATTAGAACCTTCCACTCGATATTCAAGTGAAATTTTTATCTTCCGTACGCTCCCTTGTTCGCCAAAGAGAATTACTTTCACGGTGTCATTCTTGATGCCTCCCGAAGGTATCGTCCCTAAAGATTCTCGCATTCTTTCCACCTCCCCCGACAAATCATTGGCCGAACTTTTTGGGTATTCAATCAACAAATCTGCTAGTTCAAGAGCAGAATTATTTTTATTAGTAATTTCTATCTGAAGTGGCAACTCTTCTCCTCCAGCCGTAAAAGTATTCCCCAGTACTGCAATTTCTATATTATTATTGGAAACAGTATTACCCCCAGCAAAAAACATATAAGCAGCATATCCCAGGGCTAAAATAAAAACTATTATGGAAAAAACAAAAAATTTTTTTAACATAGGTGTTTTTTCTAAAAATTTTTTCCTAAAATCAAAACCCTCTTCTTCCTCTCCCCAAGAATCCGGGACTTCTTTCTCCATATGGTGTGGAAAATTGTCACGATGTCTCATGCTGGCCTCATAATTTTTACTATTGAGTTTTGTTTTCATTTCCTCTATTCTGTTTAATTTTTCTGGCTCTTCTAGCATCCCCATATTATAGCATAGTTTAAAGGTGTGTTTCTTTTAGAGCTTGATTGATTTCTGAAAGAATTTTGGTCCTTCTTTTACTTGCCTCAAAAATTAAATTCTCTTCAAATGGCGATTTGGTGATGTTTTTAAGCATTTCATTGTTCCCAATATATCCTAAATCATTTAAAATTCGCAAGACGATAACTACTTCAACATTTTCTGCCTCATTTATTGATTTAGATTTTTCTAAAAAATGAAGCCCGCTCAATAAATCCGCAAACAATGTTTGATTCGAATCTTCTCCCGCTAAAAGTCTTTTCAAGAGACGCGCGATATTCCCAAATATTTGAAAAGAAATAGGGTTTCTCGAAAGACCATCCAATTTATTTGTTTTTGAGGCACTCGTCAGTCGCCAAAAATCTTTTCCTCGCACCAAATCAAGTTTGATGTAAGAAAAATCTTGCAAAACAAAACGTAATTTCGAAGATATTTTTCGCACTCCTTGCGCCGAAGCATAGACCAATCCTAAATCATGGGTAAGGATAAAATAATATTTCCCCGCCTCGCCGTAATTTTTACTTCCCAATATTATTCCTTCTGTGTGGTAAATGTGGTGCATGTAAATAGTTATCAGGTCTTTTTAGGCATCTAAGACAATCTCCAGAAGTTCTGGAATTTCGTAGCAAACTGGCTCAGCTAAAATAAAGAAGTGTTTTTTGTTTTCAGCTTTCACTAATCTGCAATCTAGACTTTTAGAAATTTTTTCAGCATGCCAAAATGGAACCGCCGGATCATCAGTACTATGCAAAACAGTAAAGTTATTGGCTTTATTTCTTATTTTTTCAAAATTAATTGGAGGAGTTACAAAAGAATCTATCGCTCGGTAATTACTATCTAAATTATCAGGTTCAAGAGGGCTCATCAAGCCTGAAACTAAAACTACCTTAGCAATTTTTTTGTTGCCAGAATCTTGTTCCAAGTATTTTAGAATCGCTGTCGCACCCAAACTGTGGCCAACTAAAACTATATCGTCCTCAGAAGCGTTTTCGACAGCATGGGAAATCTCTTCAATCCATTTTGAAACAACCGGTTTTTTTGATTCTGGCATAGGTAAGGCACAAGCATATATTACATTTTCTCCTAGTTTTTTCATTAACCAAGGAATCCATCCTGCATTAGGTATGCCTCCAAAACCGTGCACAATAAATATTTTTTTCATACCTATATTTTACCACAAAAGAGAGCTATTTCTGAATGCTTATTTTGAAAACCAAATCGTTTATTTTTATCTCCTCTCCGTTGTTTTCCTCAAATTTTATTATAGACGCAAGTACTGTTTTCTTTATTTCAGTTTCAAATTTTTCAATTAATTCCCTACCTTTATCGTTAGTATCAAGTGAAAGAACAATGGAATCGTTTGGTGTTAACCCTTCTTTCTTTCTGATATCCTGTATTGCTCGCACAAGCTCGCGATAATTTCCTTCTTGTACCAATTCCTCCGTCATTTCAGTGCTCAAAGAAACTTCATCTTGTAAATTTGGATTTGTCATTACAACTTTTATATTCAATTCATCTTTTAAGATCTGAGTATATTCTTTTTCTAATTCATATTTTTTAATTACCAAAGCACCAAGTGGTTGGCGAACTTTGATCCCAGCTTTTTGTCTTGCCTCAAGTCCAAGTGAAACGATCTTTCGAACTTCAGCCATTTTTTCTATTATCTCTTCATTCACTCCTAAAGTCTCTGGCCAATTTGCTAAATGCACGCTCTCTTCGTCGTTTTCATTTTTTAATTTTTGCCAAATATCTTCCGAAGCAAATGGAGCAAATGGTGCCATCATTTTTACCAAGCTTTTCAAAACAAAATACAAAGTCTGTTTTGCATTTTTATCTCCATCTTTTATTCGATCACGTGAACGTCGTAAATACCAAGTAGAAAGATCTCCAATCAAATCTTTAATTGCACGTGATGGTTCCAACAATCTGTATTTGTCTAAATTTGTAGTACAAAGAATATTTAATTCATCAAGTCGTGCCAAAATCCATTGGTCTAAAATATCATCTGACTTTTCATGTTCTAATTCTTCTAATTCTTTATCTCGATAAAGCTCATAAAATGCCAAAACATTATAAAGAAGACCAAAATACTGACGATGTAACTCTACTACTGTTTTTTCATCAAAGTTTTTTGATTCTCCTGGTTGATTCACCGAATACATCCAAAGTCGCAAGGTGTCTACCCCGTATTTTTCTATCATTACCCAAGGATCAATTACGTTTCCAATAGATTTAGACATTTTCTTTCCTTCTGCATCTAAAATGTGCCCTAAACAAATAACATTTTTGTATGGCGTTCCTCTGCCCATCAGCACCCCAACTGCAAGCAGAGTATAAAACCAGCCTCGAGTTTGGTCTATCGCTTCTGAAATATAATCTGCTGGATATAAGATTTCTTTTTCTTTTTCAAACGGATAATGATCTTGCGAAAATGGCATAGTACCTGAATCAAACCAAACATCCATCACTTCTTTCACTCTTTTCATCTCACCGCCACAAGAACAAGCTAATATTACATCGTCTACAAAAGGTTTGTGTAAATCAAGCTCATAATTTTCATTATGTGGAAGCGGAACAAAATTTAAACTTTTAATTTCTGCATTTTTCAAATCAATCAATAAATCACTTTTGTCTGGCAAATCATTTAAAGACATTCCATTTACTACAAAACTAAGAGCTCGTGTTGCGCCTTGATGACCAACAATCAAAATGCTTTTCCCGGAATACTGTTTTTCTAAATCATCAATAAAACTTCCAACTCTTTTTATTAATTGCGCAAAACTCTCTCCGTCGGGTAATATTTCTGTTGGGTTTTTTAAAATATCTTCTTCGTAATATTTCAAAAAAACTGTCCTTTCTTTACCCTCAAAGAAAGTACTTGTTTCAAGTTCTCTAATTCTTTCATCGTAAATAACTTTTTCTAACGGAAAATCAATTTGTTCACAAATTATTTTGGTAGTTTCTCTTGAGCGATTATAAGTAGAAGACACAACAACATCGACTTTTTCCTTAAAATTCTTGGCACTTTCGAGTACCTGTCCTTTACCCTTCTCTGTTAAAATGGCAACCCTATTTGACTCTCTGTAGTGCACACCACTCTCGTCAGTATTATTACTTGCTTGCCCATGTCGCATTACAAAATATTTATTCCCAGACTTTTTTACATTATCTCTTATGTCTTGCACACTTCCGACAACTTTCTTTTCTTCACATTTTTCACAAAGCCAAATAGGTAGTGGTGTCCCCCAGAATCTTTCTCGAGAAATTGCCCAATCTTTAACTTCACGGAGCCATTCACCAAAACGTCCTTCTTTGGTGTATTCGGGTTCCCAATTTATTTTTTGATTTTCAGCGACTAATTCATCACGAAGTGATGACATTTTCACATACCAAGAATCCCGCGCATAATAAATAAGTGCAGTTTTACAACGCCAACAGTGCGGATAAGTGTGTTCATACTTTTCTTTTTTCAAAAGCAATCCTCTGTGTGCTAGATCTTTTATCACATCTACTGCAACTTCTTCATCGCGCACAAATCTTCCTTCTAAAAATCCTGTTCCTTGTAAAAATTTTCCGTCCAATCCTACTAAATGATGTTTTGGAAGACCTAATTCATTCCCTAAGACAAAGTCGTCTTGCCCATACATAACTGCAGTATGCACTACCCCTGTTCCATCTTCCGTCGTTACAAAATCTGCAGGATATACCTTAAATGCTTTCTCTAATTTTGGTTTTTCGCTGTCAGAAATAGTATTTTGTAAAAATGGATACAGTGTTTCGTATTCTAAACCAATTAAATCTTTACCTCTTATTCCTTTTTCAACAACTTCCCAAGACGGATCATCTTTCATAAATTCTTTCAGAGTTGCATCATGAGAAAGAATAACATACTCATTATTTAATTTTATTTTGTTGTATACAACATCTGGATGAACCGCAAGTGCAACATTGCCTGGCAATGTCCAAGGGGTCGTAGTCCATGCAAGAATATAAGTATTTTCTTGTCCAACAACTTTAAATTTTACATAAACAGATAAATCTTTTACCGTCTGATATCCTTGCGCAAGTTCGTGCGAAGAAAGCCCTGTGCCACATCTAGGACACCAAGGAACAACTTTATAATCTTTATATAAAAGTTTTCTATCATCAATCGTTTTGATAACATTCCAAACCGATTCCATATAATTTTTGTCATAGGTGATATATGGACGCTCTTGATCTACCCAATATCCAATTCTTTCCGTGAAAACGTTCCAAAGATCCAAGTATTTCCAAACACTTTTTTTGCATCTTTCGTTAAATTCTGCAATTCCAAAATCTTCAATTTCTTTTTTTGATTTCAATCCTAATTCTTTTTCAACTTCCAGTTCTACAGGAAGACCATGGGTATCCCAACCAGCTTTTCTGCGAACGTGATATCCACGCATTGTTTTATATCTTGGGATGACATCTTTAAAAGCTCGTGCTTCAAGATGGTGAATGCCGGGCTTTCCGTTTGCAGTAGGAGGACCTTCGTAAAAAACATAATTCCCTTTAGGAGATTCCTTTTTTAAACTTTTTTCGAAAATTTTGTTTTCTTTCCAAAACTCTAAAATTTTTTCTTCTCGCAATGCTGATTCACTTTTGTTTATCTCTTTTTCCATACTCTTTGATATTATCAAAAAAACTTGCATTTTGAAAGAGAAAAATATAGGATACAAGGGAATTTGTTCCCGGTCACCGAACATGCTCTTGATGTCGGTACAATTGCCTCATTTAACATCTTCGCCCGGGAAAACCTTCCCTGTCTTCCGGTGGCCGTAACTATAACGGCCGAGATTATCATACCCGAAGGCTATGTTTACTGATAACCCCCGATTGCGTTATAATCGCATCGGGGGCTTTTTTATTTTTATATCTTAGTTGATTAAATCAATTTACTTCTTGTTGATAACATTTTTCACAGTAAAAAATAAAGCCTCCGGATGGATCAGTCATTGTTTCAATATTCTTTTTACATTTTACACATATAGCTTTGTATTTTTTACCATCTTTTGCAAAGCGAAGTTTTTTCTCCATACGCAATAATGGATGAATAGCTGGAAGTGGTAAATTCATTCTTCGATAAAATTCCAGTTCTGAGGTAGTAATTCTAAAAGGTCTATGGCTTTCCTCACATAATATTGCCTTATTTAAAATATTATCAGATATTTCTTTAATAGTTTTTGGTAAACTATTGTATTTTACAACCTCTATTGTACCAACATTGGTATCTGGTTCTTTTGCTATATATCCTCCAAGCTTTACTACTTCTTCATTACTAAGTGGATATGCAAGCTGTGCTATTGAAAAATTATATGCTTGCGCTGAAAATTCCAAACCTAACCCATCTCCATATTCCCCTTTTCTTAGCATTTTTAATTTTATATCATCAACAATTTTAAAATATTCTTCTTTGTCGTATTGTTTATTGAGAACACAGTATGATTTATTTTGAAGCCCAAAACACATAAAGCAATCAGACAGATTTTTTGAGTTAAAAACAAATTCACAGTCAGTGCAATATTTTGACGAAATAGAAAATTTCACCCTACTTGAATGTGAGCCGATGTTAGTAGTCATATAAAGCATGCTTGAATTACCTCCTGAGAATAAAACATCCATTGAATCATTGTGAGAAAGTAGGGCGTCAGTGTGTCGGGAATTTTCTGAATTTTCCGCCCAAATTGCATCATATAAATTCTTAGAATTAATTAAATTCACACCAAACACATTACTACTTGTTAAATTTCTAGGACCATTTAGAGGTAAACTTTTGACTAGGTCCCAAAATTTGTTTTCAAAATTAGAAAGAACCTCGACAGACAAAGGAGAAATTGAATTCAAAAAAGATTCATACTCTTCTTCAGATAATTGTTTATTATAAACACAGTATTTTTTATTTCTTAAATTTGCACAACCAAAACAATTTTGACAATTACGACAATCAAAAAGAAACATACTCTCTATGCAATTACTTGAATAATAAATATAAGAAGATTTATAGAGATGATCTGAAAATAAACTCTCGTATACAAATTCTGAATCTTTAATACCCCTAGAAGACATTATATTTCGACTTTTATTAATTAGTCCAGAATACCAAACATCTTCGGTGCTATAACATCCAAAAGCATAATAACCATTTTTTGAATTTCTTCCACCATTTGTATATTCACTATTTACACAAGAAGGGTCTCTATTTAAGAAAGACGGCATTGGAAACTTTTTACGAAAAGAAAGCAAAGATTTTATTGGATTATCTCCCTCTCTTAGTTTTATCCCAAAAGATGAAGCATCAAATTCATCATTAATAAAATATTCAAAATCATATACTGGGAAAGGACATTCTTCTGGTAAAATTGAAATCATCATTTCATTGTGTCCTGGAACATCACATTCCCGCTTGAAAAGTCGAGAATGATTCATATTTACTAATCTTCGCATCCTCCTACAAGTTGAGCAGAAATTCGGAGGTGGTACTTTAAACATTTTCAAAAATTTAATATCTCCTTCCTCAATTTCAAATTCACCCTCACAGTGTGGATGCAGGCCTTGCCATTTACAAATTTTCACATGAGGTACAAGTGCCTCTATAATTTCCCCTATAGCATCATCAAATTTTGGAGTCTTACTTTCCATAAAATTTACATTTTCTCTGGAGTTTTGATACCTAACAACCAGAGACCATTTTTCATAATTTGATAGAATGATTTCACAAGTTTCAAGTGGTATTCGGCATATTTATTTTCTTCACTTAAAATTTTTGTATTGCCATAAAAAGTATTGAATGCGCTTGAAAGCTCTGTTAAATAAGTAGCAATATAGTGCGGTGCAAATTCTTGGTATGCCCTACCTACTACTTCTGGAAATTGATAAGCTGTTTTTTCAAAATTAGTAATTTCCTCCGGAACTTCTTTTTTATTTTCTAAATCAAAATCTTGCGCCTTGTTTAAAATTGAATTGGCACGTACTGCAGTATATTGCAAATATGGGCCCGAATCCCCGTCAAAGGAAATGGACTTTTCAAAATCAAAAATAATATCACTACCAAGCGAAGATTTTAATATCGAATATTTCAAAGCTGCCACTCCGACAATTTCAGAAATTTGTTTTTCCTCTTCATTGGTAAATTCGCGATCTTTTATTTTTTCTAATACCACCTCCATCGAATCACGCAAAAGTGACTCGCCGGTGATCACGTTGCCTTTACGTGAAGACATTTTCCCTGTTGCGAGGCGCATCATGCCGTGCGTAATATGTTTCATTCTTGATTCAAGCTCTGGATGCATAATCGAAATTGCTTTTTGCACCACTTTCATATATTCCCCTTGTTCAATGGCTGTTGTCACAATAGAAAGATCTGGATTTTCTTTTTCAAATTTCGTTATAATAAGCCCGATTTCTTTCGCCTCATATGTCGGCAAGCCCTGAGAATTTATAAAAACTCTAGTATGCAATTTGGGGTCATATTTTTCTGCGTGGAATACTGTCGCTCCATCTGATTTTTCAAAAATATTTTTTTCATTTTTCTCTACAATATCTTGCCCAATCTTTGCCATCTCACTTTCGAAGAAATAATAATCAAATTTTGTGCCAAGAAGTTTATAAATTTCCTCAAAAGCTTCTAGGGTGATTTTTCTACCCCAATCATAAATTTTATTTATTTCTTCATCGCTCTTGTCATAAATCTTTTTATTTATTTCTTCTATTTCTTTCTTGGTATTTTCATCTGTGTCATATAGATTACTTCCCTTGGAATAGCATTCACCAATATATTGCGCCTTTTCTGCTGTCGATTTCGAATCATCTGGTATGCCAAATTTTTGTAAACCATAAATTGCCTTTGCTACATGTGGGCCAATATCACCTTGATAATTTGCTCGAACAGTTTTGGCACCAGAGAATTCAACGATACGAGAAATTGATTCCCCTATGGCATTACTCATCAAATGTCCAATATGGAAAGGCTTAAATGGATTAGGCTGAGTATATTCCACCATTACTTTTTTACCTAAAAGAATTTTGTTTTTCCCGTAATTTTCTTTTTTTTCTAAAATCTCTTTTATGCTTTCTGCAAAAAATTCTTTAAAGAGATAGAAATTTATAAAACGATTTTTTATTTCTATTTTTGAAACTTCTTTTGGTAAATTTTCTTCTATTATTTTCTTTATCTTTTCTGGATCAATTTTATACATCATCGCCACGTTCGTCGAATAATCACCCATCTCTAAATTTGTCGGATGCTCAAGAGAAATTCCGCTTGCTTCAATCCCACGATCTTTTAATGCTCCTCTAATTAAATTTTCTAATTTTTGTTTTATTTCCATTTTATTTATGTCCAGTACTACCTTCACGCCCTTCACCTCGAACAGTATTCTTTGATAATTCCTCCACTTCAAGAATATCACAATGCTCAAATTTCTGTATTACCATCTGTGCTATCTTTTGCCCTTTTTCAATTTTTACTTCCTTGTCACTCGTATTTAGTAAATTCATTATAATCTCTCCTCGATACCCTGAATCTATCACTCCTCCCATAATTTTCAAACCCTTATTAAAAGATATGCTAGATTTATCCCAAATAAGCCCCACATGACCATCTGGGATTTCAACAGCCACACCAGTATACACGCGCATCTGTTTACCTATGGAAAATACAACATCTTCCACCGCATAAAAATCTATCCCGGCATCCCCTAGATGACCATGCGTAGGAATTGTTGCATCTTTTCTTAATTTTTTAATTTTGATTTGCATATCTATATTTTACCATCCCATTCTTTAATAAAACGCAAGAGAAATTGTTGCATAAAACCATCTCTCTCTTTGGCAATTTTTTTGGCAGTTTTAGTATTCATATTGTCTTTTAGTAAAAGAAGTTTGGAGTGAAAATGATGTAAGCAAGAAACATCATATTTATGTTCTCCCTCAAAATCTTTCCTAAATGGAATTTTAGGCTCCCACATAGGTAAATTGTGCGAACCACAGAAAGAAAAAGTTCTACCTATGCCAATTGCCCCAATTGCATCTAAATTATCCGCATCCTGTAGAATAAGAGTTTCAATGTCAGAAACAGTTTTGCCAGCCTTAGTAAATCCATATTCTTCATGAAACTCAATACAGTGTAAAACTTTTGGAATTTTTTCTTTGGGAAAATCAACGGATTTTAATAATTTTGTTATTATGGGTAATGATTCTTTAGGAGAACAGAATTTCCGATTTTTATTTGAAATAACCCGATGAATGTCATGTAAAAAAGACGAGACACCTATAACCATTCGGTCTCCCCCTTCTTTCTCCTGCAAAGTAAGAGCTAGATTAAAAACCCTTTTCAAATGATAAATATCATGCCCGCTCCCTTCTTTTTCAAACATTTTAGAAACTTTTATTTCAAGCAACTCTATATATTTTTTTAAATCATTTTGTGACATTTTATTTCAAAACTTTTTTAACTCTCTCATAAATCATTTCATGAATAACTTCGCGTGGTAGAATTTTATTTTTATTTGCACATTCTATTTTAATAAAATTCGGAACTTCTTTTACAAGTTTGAGCGCACTCTTACGAGAATTAATCAAGAAATTTTCATCCGCTTCATGGACATCTTTACCTTTCTTTAGGTATGCTCTTTTCATTTTACTAGAATCTCTTTCTTTTAAAAGTTCCAAAACTATATTGATTGGCAAAGATAAATAAAATGTGACATCTGGCCTTGGAATTCCAAAAACTTCATACTCCATTTTTTCAAGCCATTTTAGAAAATCATTCCTCCTCTTTGTGTCTTTTGTTTTCCCCCCTTGGTGAATCTGGTTGGCTGATACATAACGATTGGCAATAACAATATAACCTCTCGCGAGCCATTCTCGCATTTCCTTACTGGACTCCCATCTGTCGGCAGCATAGAGAACAGAGGCAATCTTGGGATGAACATTAAGAAAATTATAATACTGTTCAGAAAGGCAATGTCCAATAAATTCCCCAAAAAAATTTTTGTAATATTCCGGGAAATCTACAACTTTTACTTTTAGCTCTTCTCTCCTCAGAGCCTTCGCCAAAAGCTCGACTTGCGTCGCCTTCCCGGACCCATCAGTACCATCTACCACTATTAATTTGCCTTTGTGTTTTTTATTCTTCATTATTAAAATAATTTTTTATTTTTTCTATTAAATCATCAATGTCATTGTAAACAATCAAGTTTATATTTCTATTTCCTACAATCATACCTGAATTTTTTTGTGGAGCATCCTTGTGGTATAAACACAAAATCTTTTTGCCCATCGATTCTGCTTGCCCAATCTCATAACCAACCCCAGTACTATGGACAGACACATCGGCGACAACCAAGTCAGAAGATTTTAACCAATTCATGTCACGATTATAGATTTCTTCATCAGTGATATTCTTTTCCCCATAAGAAGAAAGATTTTGATCACCAACATGCTCAGTCAGAACCTCTCCATATGAACTTAAAAAAGATATTACTTTATGATAAATAGGCACATATTCTCTACCTCCTCGAATAGACCCCGCAAAATATATTTTTATGTTATTCTTTGTCATAAAAATTTTTTTCTAAATCTGATATAAGA
>Ga0172369_10007548_pt1 | contig 12601 bp, 13 predicted proteins | sample LakKiv25m_FD_114539 | JGI IMG/M metagenome (GOLD analysis project Ga0172369, IMG submission 114539) | Freshwater microbial communities from Kabuno Bay, South-Kivu, Congo - kab_022012_11.25m | ecosystem: Environmental > Aquatic > Freshwater > Lake | place: Democratic Republic of the Congo... | reverse complement strand
ATTTTTAGAAAATTTCTGGGACTTCAAATGACATTGCATTTGAAGTTTTGAACAAGTTCAAATCCTGAGAATATTTGAAAAATTATAGCGGGGGCAGGATTTGAACCATGCGACCTCCGGGTTATGGGCCCGACGAGCACTCCAGGCTGCTCTACCCCGCTATATAAATCTGAAAAGATTTTCACTTTTAAAGGTTTCTGAATTTAATCTAAAATTTTATAAACACTTTTCTTTTTTATTTGAGATGGAACAATTAATTTTAGGAATTGACGACGCTGGACGCGGGCCGGTAATTGGGCCGATGGTTCTCGCAGGTTGTCTTGCAGATTCTGTTGCTGAAAAAGAATTTAAAAAATTAGGCGTGAAAGATTCTAAACAACTCACTCAAAAACGACGAGAATTTTTAGAAAATAAAATTAAAGAACTTGCAAAAACTTTTGAGATTGTAATTCTCCCGCCAGTACAAATTGATTCAAGCAACGAAGACGGAATAAAATTAAATGAACTCGAAGCAATCGCGATGGCGAAAATAATTAATGAAATAAACAAAGCGCCTTACAACATCAATAAAATAAAAGTGATTGTTGATTGTCCGTCGACGAGCATTTCAAAATGGACTGATTTTTTAAAAACAAAAATTGAAAATCTTTCAACTCTTGAAATTCACTGTGAACACAAAGCCGACCAAAATCATATTTCAGTTTCAGCAGCGTCGGTGCTTGCAAAATGCGTGAGAGAAAGAGAAATGCAAAAACTAAAAGAAATTTACGGAGAAGAAATTGGTTCGGGTTATACTTCTGATTCTCTGACTATAAAATTTTTAGAAAAACACGGCGAGCGACACAAAGACGCTGGAATTTTTAGAAAAACTTGGATGACTTGGAAAAGAATTTATCGAGAGGATTAATTTTTTCTACACCAAGAAGATCTTGTCCTCTTTAAGGAATCTAAAGCCCTTACTAACTCATTTGCATTAGCAACATAACGCCCATCTTTTTTCCTGACGCCTAACTTTTTTGTAAATTTAATTACTTGTGGTTGATCTTTATATCCAAAAACATATGCGATATCCGTTGTATCAAAATTAGTAAATCCGTTTGCTTGCAAAATTCCTAATCTATGGTAAGCTTGCATTAAATTCAAATAGGGTTTTTCTGGATTATCTAAAAAAGAAGTTCCTTCAATTAAGTTTTGATTATTGCTTGATTTTCCGTAAGGTTTTCTTGTCCAAAGAGAACTTTGTACTGGCTCGGGTTTTTTTTCAGCAGGATGAATCAGTCTCTCGACGACACCACAAGGAATTTGAATTAATTTGTGTTCAATTCCAACTTTTCCTAAAATTTCTTCAGAAAGAATTTCTACTTTTTCTCTTAAACCTTCTAAAACTTTATAAACATTTTGATTTCCATTTGTTCTGATTATAAAAGAAGTGTAATCCCCAAATCGGTAGGGGGTTGCAGTAAAGTGTAAAGTTGAACCATTATGTAATTCTCCAACTTGTTCTATTCCAGATAATCTTTCTTCTAATTTTTTTGCTAAACCGCTTTTTGATTCTCCATTAATTGGATGAATAATAATTCCCTTTCCGTCGTCGCAAACACCATAAAGAGAATGAATTGCTGTTCTTGGAGTTTCTCTTGAAGAACGTCTCAATAAAATTACTGCTTCTCGGGTAGGTTTATCTGCTGCAGTTAAAATCGCTCTGTAAATTTTTCTTTTTATTTCATCAGGTTGATTTTCTAAAAGACCTAACAATTTTTCTGCTTTGGTTCTTTCTTCTGGACTTAATGCGGAAAGATATTCTGCTCTTTCAACGACTTTTGCTCTTTGATTTAAAATTAAGTAATCTTGTTTCAAAGAAGAAGGAATTTGTTCTGCAATAATTTGATCGTTTCTGCCTTGAATTTTATGAATTCTGTTAGAATATTTTTCAGAGATTTCTGCTGTTGCTCTTGCTATTGCTTCTTGTTTTTCATTTTCAATTTCCCTTAAATGTTTTTCTCTTCTTTCCAAAAGTTTGTCTACTTTTTCCATTTTTATTTTAAAAAAATATTCTTTTTAAACCTTTTGTTTGTAACTATAATAAAATGACTACAATTAATTTTTCACAAATGCTTCTCTGAAAGCATCTGGATATTCCCGGACAAAGAATCTTACTTGCTGAGGATCTATTACTCTTTCTTTGCAAGCATCGCTCCACGTTTGAATGAGCGGAAAATCCATCGACAAAATAGATACTCCCATATTTTCTGAAATTAATGCAGTTGCAGAAGATAATAATTCTAAGTCAGTTTCATGAATTCCTCGTCGAGAAGCGAATTCTCTTATTTGTTGGTAATTTCTAAAATAAGTAGAAGCTTGTTTTTCTGAAAAATGCAAAACTCCGCCAGCAGCTAAAAATGTTGCGATAATTTTTAATCGTTCGTATCTTTTTAATAAATCCTGAGAAGCCAAATATTCTCCGACAACCCTCGGGCAAGTATAGACGCCAAGATTAGGCGACAAAAAAGGCAAAAATGTTTTGAAAGAATCTTCTTCTGAAACTTCTTGACAAAGAGTTCCGATAATCGCGCAAGTATCAACTAAGACAGGACCTTTTTCTAAAACTTCGGAAAAATTCAGACGATTCGGTTCCATAAATAAAAAATAAAAAAACCGTATATAAACTTTTGGATTAACTAAATTTATTCTATAAATCTTTAAAAAACCTTTTTGCTTAATCGAATTATGAAAAAAGGTAAGGGTTTCTTTTAATGGCTTACATAAAAAAATTAGTTATGTATGGTTTCAAAAGTTTTCCGAGAAAAACTGAAATTCCGTTCACGCCTGGAATAAATGTTATACTTGGGCCAAACGGTTCTGGAAAATCAAATGTTTCTGACGCGCTATGTTTTGTCCTCGGGCGACTTTCAATAAAATCTATGCGAGCTACGAAAGCAAGTAATTTAATTTTTCAAGGAACTAAAGTCGCTGCACCGTCGAGAGAAGCGTCAGTTGAAATTGTTTTCGACAACTCAGACAATGTTTTTGCAATCGACTCTTCTGAAATTGTAATAAAAAGAATTGTAAGAAAAAACGGACAGAGTTTATACAAAATCAACGACGCGACAAAAACTCGTCAGGAAATTTTATCTTTACTTGCGCAAGCAGGAATTGACCCTAATGGATTTAATATAATCTTGCAGGGCGAAATTCAGAATTTAGTTAGAATGCATACTGAAGAAAGAAGAAAAATTATCGAAGAAGTTTCTGGAATTTCTGTTTATGAAACAAGAAAAGAAAAATCAATCAAAGAACTTGAGAGAACCGAAGAAAAATTAAAAGAGGTTCTTGCAATTTTAAGAGAGAGGACACTTTATTTAAACAACCTCGAGAAAGAAAGACAGCAGGCATTGAAATTTAAAAAACTTCAAGAAGAAGTCAAAAGTTTTAAGGCAAGTATAATATATCAAGAATTACAGGCGAGAAAAAAACAAAATCAAAGAGTCGACGAGGAAATTGAAAAAAGAAATAAAGAAATTGAAAAAATAAAAAGTTCTATTTTTAATCTTGAAACAAACGTAAAAATTTTCGAAGAAAAAATCGCTTCAATTAATTCCACGATTCAAAAACAAACCGGACTTGAACAAGAAAAATTAAATCAAGAAATTGCAAATCTCCGAGCAGAGCTTGCTGGATTAAATGTAAAATTTGAAAATAGCGAGGGAAAAATTAATTCGGTCGCAAGACAAAAGTTAGAATTGCAGGAACTCATACGAAATAATGAACTCACAATTAAAGAACTTCAAAAAGAATCTCCGTCGTTGGGGAAGAAACAAAAAGAAATTGAATCAAAGAAAAATGAATTGGAAAAAATAGAAGAACAAAGAAAAAAATTTTATATGATAAAATCGGAGTTAAAATCTTTGAGAGAAAGATTGCAAGACAAACAAAATATTTTTCATAGTTACAAATCAGAATCTGATTTTCTTATAAAACAAATTGATTCTCTTTCCCTTGAACTTTTTGACAAAAAATCTGACCCGCAAAAATTATCTGAGTTGAAAAGAACTCTGACTGAAAAAAAGCAGGCTCTTGAAGAAATTAATTCCAAAGAAATTTCTATTGAAAAAACAATAAATATCAACGAGCACGAAATCGGAACGCAAAAATCTCTTTTTGAAAAAGTTTCTAAAATGGATATCTGTCCTGTTTGCAAAAGTAAAATTACAGAACAGCATATTCATGGCATAAAGACAGAAACAAATCAAAAAATGAATTTTCTCGACGACGAAATCAGAAAATTTGAAAAAGAATTAAACCAAATTTATGAAAAAAGAAATCTGCTCAAACAAGACATAGAACAAATTTCACTCGAAATTGTAAAACGAGAATCAGACATTCACAAAATTGCGACCATTGAAAGCAAGAAAGAACAAATAAAATTTCTTCACGAAAAAATACAAAAAACAGAACAGGAAATTTTTGAATTGAAAAAAAGACAAGATGTTCTTGAAAGAAATTTTGAAGAAAACGCAAACATTGAACAGAAATACGAGACCGCTCGTGTTGAGATGCAAGAAATTTCTATAAGGACAAACGAGACAGTTAACTCTGAAATAATTTTTAAACAAAGCGAACTTGAACGCGCTAAAATTTCTTTGAGACAACTTGTCAGAGAAGAACAGGATTTTTCCGACGACGCGACGACGATTAAAAGCATAATTAAAGAAAAAGAAACTCTTTTAGAAAGAAGAAAAAAACAAGAAGAAGAACTGAGTAAAAATTTCCAGAAATTAATTTCAGAACGCGACGGGTTTCAATCAAAAATTCGCGAGTCAGAACAAATGTTGATTATGAAAAGAAATATGGTTTATAAGATTGAACAAGAAATAAATAACTTCAAGATTGAAAAGGCAAGATACGACGCAGAAGTTGAAAATTTTGAAACAGAAATGTTGGAATTCCCCGACGCTGAAATCATAAAAACAAACAAAGAAAGTTTGCAAGAACGGCTTGCGAAAACTCAGGAAATTCTTTCAAGAATTGGAAGTGTAAATCTTCGCTCGTTGGAAATGTACGACGACATAAAAAAAGAATACGACACTGTGAACGAAAAAGTTCAAATTATAGCAAAAGAAAAAGAAGGAATTTTAAAAATCATTCACGAAATCGACATCAAAAAAAAGAAAACTTTTATGCAAACATTTGTTAATTTGAATGAAATTTTTTCAAGAAATTTTGCGCAGATTTCTACAAAAGGGCAAGTTAGTTTGGAATTAGAAAATAAAAAAGAGCCGTTCGAAGGGGGTGTTGGAATTTTAGTAAAAACTGGACACGGAAAATATTTTGATGTTACTTCACTTTCTGGCGGAGAGCAAACAATGGTGGCATTATCTTTGATTTTCGCAATTCAAGAATTAAATCCTTATTGTTTTTATATTCTCGACGAAATCGACGCTGCGTTAGACAAAAGAAATTCTGCGCGCCTCGCGGCTTTGCTAAAAAAATATATGCAAAAAGGGCAATACCTTGTCATCACTCACAACGACGAGATAATCACAAACGCGACAAATCTTTACGGGATTTCTATGCACGAAGGAGTTAGCAAAATTATTTCTTTGAGGATCTAATTTAATGGTCGTCTTCTTCTGGAATTGTTTTCCATAAAAATTTTTATTTTCTGCCTCATTCAAAAGACATTGCTTTTGAAGTTCACAAAAATTTTTGTCGATGAGAACATTAAATCAGAATTTTGCGTTATGTTAATTATTTTTGGGTGGAAAATTCTGACGCGGGTCGGATTTGAAGCAAATTGTTTTTTTCGCGGTTTTCTCGTCGGTAATTCTAAAAATTTATATACTCGATTTAGTTTTTATTTTTATGCAAGATAAAATTACAAAAGAAAAATTAGAAAAATATTTTTCTGTAACAGAAACTGCGTTAGCGATTGTGAAAAAATCTGTGATTAAAGGAAAAGAAAAACAAGCCAAAGAAATTTTTGAAATGGTTGGAAATTATATTTCAGACGCAAAACATTTTGAAAGCAAAAAAAATTTCGTCGACGCTTTCGCGGCTTTGAACTACGCCCACGGCTGGATTGACAGCGGAGTGCGACTAGATATTTTTGAAGTTGACGACAATAAATTATTTACAATTAAATAGCGAAGTTTTATAAACGAGTTTTATTAAAATGAAATATGGCTGAAAAAGTTAAAGAATTAAGTGCTAATGAATTTAATGATTTTGTTAAACACGGATTTGTGCTCGTGGATTTTTTTGCAGAATGGTGCATGCCTTGTTTGATGATGGCGCCTGTCGTCGAGGAATTAGCAGAATTATTTGAAGGAGAAATTAAATTCGGCAAAGTAAACGTGTCTGACAACGAAGTTATCGCAGAAAGATTTAATGTTAGTTCAATTCCAAATTTCACTTTATTCAAAGACGGAAAAGTTGTAAAAACTTTTGTAGGCGCAATGAGTGAAGAAGATTTTGAAGAAAAGTTAAGAGATTTGATTGAATAAATTTAATTTGTGAAACTTTAAATAGAATTTTATTAACTAAAAAGAAGTGGCCCCGACGGGATTTGAACCCGCGACACCTAGCTTAAAAGGCTAGTGCTCTAGCCAGGCTGAGCTACGAGACCATACAAGTCAACGCCTGTAATTTCATTAGAAAAAATCAGTTTATAAATTATTCTCAAATTCAAGATTGTTTTTTATATTCACTAAAAATAAAAATTTACATTCCTAAAAATTTCATTAACTCGTAAACTAAAAATGCTGGCCAAACAATTGCTTTTAAAATTCCAAGAACTCCTGTCCAAAAACTCGTCGCAGTTGAAATAAAATAAATTGCAGAACCTAGAAATCCAAGTCCATAAAAACCACCACAATTTCTTTGACAATGGCAAGTTTTCTCTTTTTCTTTTTTGAATTTAAACATAAAAATAATTGGTGAAGAGGTTTTATAAATATTTTGGGAATTAAATTTTTTGATGATAAAAAATTCGTTGAACTTTGAATAAAATCTCGCGTCATATTATTTTCTTGGCGGAGAAATCAGGCGGATTTGGAGCCAGTTATTTTTTCGCGCTTGTGCGCATTTATTTGAAGTAGAATTTAACAAAAGTTTTTATACTACAAATCATTTAATTTTTAATGGGTTCAATTTATCAAGAATACGGAATTGAAGCAACGATATTTATTTTAGTAACTTTAATCTGTCTTTTTCTACTTCATCTTTCAGATTTAACTTCAATTGTTGTTGGAGTTCTTGGAGCAGGATTAACGTATTTAATAAAAAGAGGAAAAGTTACAAAATAAAATGGCTAAAGATTGGTTAGGGGTAAACATTAAAAAAGAAACGAATATTTTTGGTAATTCATTAAAAAAAGAGAATAAGCGAAGACCCATTGATAAAAATATTAGAAGTTTAGTCTGGCAAAAATGTAATGGTAATTCTTTATCTGGAAATTGTTATGTCTGTAACAGGCCGATAACACACGATAATTTTCATATCGGACATAATAAAGCAATTGCGAAAGGAGGCAAAGATAATGTAGAAAATTTAAGACCTATTTGTGCTCCTTGTAATTATGGTATGAAGACGATGTCTATAGAACAATACAAAGCGAAACATTTCGGAGGAAAAAAACCAATTCAGAGAAAATCTAAGAAAAAAAATTTAAAAAGAAAAATTCAAAAAAAAGAAGAAAATCCTCTTGGAAATCTTTTTCAATTACCAAAATCTTCAAAAAAGAAAAACCCCTTTGATTTTTTCTAACCTCAAATTCTTTAAACATCTTTTTCTTTCTTTAATTATGTCAATACTTTTCGGTCCTGCGATTCTCGGCCCTGTTGCAACTGCCGAAAAAGTTTTAGAATATTATCACAAACTCGGTTTAACTGCTTGCGGTATTGCTTTCACTCACAGCATTTATATTCACGAAAAAAAAGACGCGATTGAAATAGGAAAACTCGCGAAAAAATTTCAAATCGAATTAAGCATTCACGCACCATATTTTATAAATTTAAATTCCGCAGAAAAACAGAAAATCGAAGCGTCAAAAAAAAGAATTTTGAAATGTTGCGAAATCGGAAATTTTTTAGGAGCAAAAGAAATAATTTTTCACGCGGGATTTTACGGAAAGTTAGGAAAAAAAGAAACTTTTGAAAACATAAAAAAACAAATTTTAGAATTAAAAAAAGAAATTGAAAAAAACAAATGGGAAGTCGAACTCTGTCCAGAACTTACCGGAAAAATAAATGTTTTCGGTGACATTGATGAAATAAAAAAACTGGTTGTTGAAACAGATTGTGGTTTTTGCATCGACTTCGCGCACGTCCTCGCAAGATACAACAACTACAAATTCGAAGAAATCAAAGAAAAATTCAAGCACTACAAAAAATGGTTCTTACACTTTTCAGGAATTGAATTCGGAGAAAAAGGAGAAAAAAATCACAAGAAAACTCCTGAAAAAGAATGGAAAAAACTTCTTGAAAATCTTCCGAAAGATAATAAAAAAATAATTATCATCAACGAAAGTCCTTATCCAATTGAAGATAGCGTAGAAGGTTTTAAAATTTTCTCGTCGACAAAACAGAATGTAACTCTTTGTAACCAACATTTAGTGTAATTTTAAAATGAGATATATATGTTGTCACCATAAAGTTTATAAACGATTTCCATATTCAGATTTTACAGAAAACAAAGTTTTCTGCAATTAAATAAAATGAGACAAAAAATGAACACAAAGAACGTTTTAGTTTCTTTTGTTACATTAGCAGCTATCTTAGTTTTGGCTACAGTTGTTAGTGCTCATGTTGTAACTTCAGGAGATCTTGCAGATGTTACTGAAGTTCAAGTTGAAGACGTTTCAGCACTTACAGGAAACGCAGCAATTATCGCTGGCGAAAATGTAAGAGTTGAAGTTTACTTCACAGCACTTGAAAACGATACATACGTTACAATTGAAGCAAAACTTGAAGGCGACAAAGTTGATACAAGTGCCATCACAACAAAATTCGATGTTGAAGCTGGTAAAACTTACAAAAAAGTATTAACTTTGAAAGTTCCTTATGAACTTAAAGACGACGTCTCTGATGATATATATCTTAACCTTGAAATAGATGGTAAAGATTATAACACAGAAGTTGAAGACGTTTTGTTAAGAGTTCAAAGACCTTCATTCAATGCAGATGTAATGTCAATCGGTGCTTCAAGTACAGTTAATGCTGGTGAAACATTTCCAGTTGAAGTTGTCTTGAAAAACAGAGGTTATAACAACCTTGATGACGTTTATGTAACTGCAAGAATACCTGCTTTAGGAATTGAATCATCTGGCTACTTGGGCGACATTGTTGCTCTTGAAAGCGACAGTTGTGATGAATGTCACGACGAAGATGAAACAGATACTATAAGTGGTAGACTTTATTTGAAGGTTCCATACGGAACTCAAGCTGGTGTTTATGCATTAGAAGTGGTTGTCAAAAACGACGATACAACAAATACTGAGGCAACTCAAATTGTTGTTGAAAACGCTTTACCTAGTGAAGTAATTGCAACTACTACAACACAAACAGTAGCAGTAGGTCAAAATGCTGAATATGCTCTTTTGATTGTCAACCCGACAAACACTTTAAGAGTTTACAGAATTGTGACTGAATCTTCTGGAAATCTTGCATCAAACGCTAATCAAGCTGTAATCGCTGTTCCTGCTGGTTCAAGCGAGACAGTTAAAATAACAGCAAAAGCAACTGCAGAAGGACAATATAACTTCAATGTTAATGTTCTTGCTGGAGACAAGCTTGTTGAATCTGTTAAACTTAGCGCTAATGTTGAAGGCGGAAAAGTTACAAACCCTATAACTGTTCTTACAATCGTGCTTGGAATTGTATTCCTCGTGCTTGTAATTGTATTAATAGTTCTTGTAACAAGAAAGCCTGAAAAAGAAGAATTCGGCGAAAGTTACTACTAAATTTAATTTTTTTTATTTTTTTTATTAGTTTATAATAAATTATTTAAGGAAGAAAATCTAAAATAGAAAATGACAAAAATACCCTTGACAGATATTTGTGCAGAATATTATTGTTTAAATAATGGAATGACAATAGAAAATTATGTTCAAGAACCTGTTGAAGGACTTGGTGCTGAGGGGATTGTAGAAAATTGTCCAGATAACACAGAAGCAATTACTGATTTGCATTATGGTAGAACTACAAGACAAGGAAATATTCTTCGCGGTAATGCTTTAGTGAGAACCACTGAATTTCAAAGGCAACTAAAAGATTGTTCTAGGGAATTAAAAAAATCTAAGAGAGATTGTTCTTTTGAAAGCGCGGTTTTTGGAGGGATGTTAGGGTATCTTGTGGGGGACGGAATAGACAATACATTAAACGGAACTAATTTAAGTTCTATAGCCGAATGGGTTAGAAATAATTTTTTTATTCAAGGGGCAGGTATTCTTTGTGGAGCAAAATTTTTTTCACATATAGCTAAAGTAGGAACATCTTTAATTGAAATGACTTATCAAAGGAAAAAATAAAATGAAAAATATTTTTCAAAAAACAAGAAATGGTTTAGCAGGTTTGGCTTTAATTTGCTTTGCTGGTTGCGAACAAATTCGACTTGCAAAATCAGGAACAGTTTTTCTTTATGAAGCAGTTTTCAAATCTGGAAATTCAGAACAAGAAAATCCAAAACACGAAGAGCATTTTGCAAGAAAAATTTATGCTGGACAAAGTGATGCAACAACTTTTTATTTTTGCGACAGAGGAAAAATTCAGGTAAGATATTGCGGAATGCCTTGCGGAGAATCTTTTGCAATTTCTGACGACGACGGAAAACAGACATTTTATTCTGCAAAAAAAGGAGTTATTCATTTTCACGGACACAAATTTGAAGTTTTAAATTTTGATTCAAATTCAATAGAATTAGATCACAGCGTCTGTCCTTTGACAAAAGATTAATTTTGCGAAGAGAAAAGTGCGAGTAGTAATTTGAAAAAGTTTTGAATTACCGACGAGAAAACCGCGAAAAAAACAATTTGTTCTGAAATCTGCTCGAGCCCTATTCGAACCCCCGCTCTTTTTTCCGGCCATCTCGCGAAAATTCTCACGATTGCTTACGACGTAAACAAATTAATGCAATCGCAAACTCTCGGCTCCGCCTGATTTCTCCGCCAAGAAAATAATATGACGCGGGATTTTATTCAAAGTTTTCTAAGACAAAATCTTTGAACGAGTTGGTGCAAAAAAGAAAATTTTTGAGAAAACCGCTTAGGTTTCTTTTTATGTATAGCTACTCATTCCATGGGCTTTTTTGTAGATGTCAAAAAGTGTGAAGACAGTTTCTTTTGAAGTTTCTGCTGCAAATGTTCGCAGATGAGTTTTTTCAATCCAGTCGTCTGGCTTTATTTCTAAAATTTCTTCTTTTTTCTTTTCTTCTTTTTTTTCTGATTTTTCTTTTTTATTATAAAATCCAAAAAGTGCGGCAAACGGATTTGAAGAGTCCTCTGATTTTTCTTCAACTTTTTCTTTTTTCTTTTCTTTTTCTTCTAAAAAATAATTTATTTCTTCGCTCAATCTGTCTAAACTTTCTGAAGTCGCGCCTTCGATTAATTTCAAAACATCTGATATGTCTGATTTGTTTAATTCTTGGTCTAATTTTTTTATCTCGTCGGAATTTAGCGCATATGCTCTGAAAGTTACCTCGACTTTTCCGCCGAACGCATAATGTCCTTGCGAACCTTGCGAAACTCTTTGAGGAATTCCGCGGAAATTAAAATCAACAAGTATGCAAGAATAATAATCTCTTTTTACTTTCAAACTTTTGAAGTCCTTCGGCAATTTGCTATTAACTGCCAAATCTCGCACATTTAATTTTGATTTTCCGAGGAGAGTTAGTTCTAATAAAATTGTGTTGAAAGTTTTTATCAAATTAGGATTTCGAATTTTTTCTCCTGCTTCAAGTTCTTGCGCGACTTTCAAATACGGCTTTGCCCATCGAGAATAAAGTTTCAAACTATTCACTTGACTTCGTAAATAATTTTTTTCAAGCTCGTATCTTTTTTCAAGTTCTTGTTTCGAATGTTTCAGCCAACTGTTAAATTCTTGAATTCTTTGTTGCAAAATTCTTTTAACTCTATCGTTCAAATCCAGCTCTTTTCCGTCGGAACCTTTCAAGGATTCGTCTTTAACAATTAAAAATGCGTCGAGAAGAGTTTGAAATCCGCCTTGTCCAAGAGCCATTGCTTTGATACTTGAATTTCCTTTTTGAATATCAACTTTGTCCATCCAAATTTGTTTTAGCGACAACAACGCGCCTTCTACGACGGCTTTATTTTTTGATTCGTAGTCCTGATAAGTTTGTATACGAATTTTAAATTCTTTCAAATCATAAATAATATTTAAGACGCTTCGCAAAACAGTGTTGATGTCGCCGAGAATTTTCGAGCCCTGCTGTTGCATAATTGTCATTCGCTGTCCGAGTTCTCCGAAATGTCCAGAGCCAGGTGAAGAAACAAAATTGTCGACGAGCTTTTCGGGTGCGAGCCCAAAATCTGTAAGTAAATCATTTATGAAAAAATAAATTGGTTCAAGTGTCTCGGTGCTTGAATCAT
>Ga0172369_10007543_pt1 | contig 12606 bp, 10 predicted proteins | sample LakKiv25m_FD_114539 | JGI IMG/M metagenome (GOLD analysis project Ga0172369, IMG submission 114539) | Freshwater microbial communities from Kabuno Bay, South-Kivu, Congo - kab_022012_11.25m | ecosystem: Environmental > Aquatic > Freshwater > Lake | place: Democratic Republic of the Congo... | reverse complement strand
GAGGCAGTTTAAGAATAGTTTATAAAAAGGCATCACAAGCTAAGCTAGACGACTACGTTTTATTTATGACTTTTATAAATGAGAAGACCGGAGAAGTTTTCCAGATGGCTAACTTACCATCCTTTGCGTTGATACGCCCCGAGGAATGGAGAGAGGGCCGTTTCTACATTGAGGACATCGATGTGGCGTTGCCAAGTTTTGTAGACCCAGGTGTTTACAGGGCATTTATCGGCATGACCAATAGAGTTAGGACAAGAAGTATTTATTTAGGTAACATTAGCTTCGAATGAGAGATATAGGCAAGTGGCAATTCATAAGTTTTGTTTCGCGTGGCTTGGCAATGGCCATCGGTCTTGTTCAGACTTTTATCATAGTCAGGCTCTTGAGCAAGGGCGAGTGGGGTCTTATTCAACTTGCTGTCTCGGTGGGCGGGGCTTTGGGCATATACCAACACTTGGGTTTGGCTTCGGCAAGTACGCGTGAAATATCGGCCGCAAAAAGCGACGATGATATATTTAAAATATTCATCACGTCTATAGTTATCAGGTATTTTGTTACTCTTCCGCTTGCAGTAGGCCTATTCTTCTTTGCGCACGATCTTGCGGTTAATCTTTACAAAAACCAACTTCTTGTGCTACCTCTCCAAATATACGCAATATCCCTTTTGTTCCAGGGTTTTCAAAGCATCCTAAATTCTGTAATATCCGGCACAAAGAAATTTAGGAATCTCTTTATCTATCAAGTAGTGATCGCAGTAATAAGCATCCTTTTATATATACCTCTGATATTTACCTACAGGGTGACGGGCTATTTTATCGCGTTTTTAGCCTTTAATGTTGTGAATACCGTTGCGTTGTGGCTTCTTGCCTTTAGACCCCTTAACATCAAGTTTCGACTGCCCAGTTATCCTGAATTTAAGCTTGTATTTAAGGATATATTTACTATTAGCATGGGCATTTACCTTGTAAAAATTCTTGCTACCAACTGGGAGAAGTTAGGAACTAATGTATTAGGGCTGTCTCATTCAACCGAACTTGTGGCAACGTTTGCATTTGCGCTTTTATTTGCCAAAAAGATATTAAGTATTTCAGATGCAGTGACGGATGTAAATTTACCGGTGTTCTCGGACCATTTTGTAAAAGACCCGATCGAGTTCAGGAAGATCTTCAAGGCCAACTTTTCCAAATTGTTTGTAATAATAATTTTTACAGCTACGGTCGCTTGTTTTTGGTCCAAGGAACTTGTTATGCTGGCTCTTGGTGCGAAGAAACTTATAGACTACCAGGACTCACTTTATTTAATACCGCCTCTTCTTTTGGGTTTTGTTTTTTACTCGTTTATTGATATCGTCAAATCTAGCGTTTTAGTACCTGCAAAAATGACTTGGCAGATGACACTTGGCTTTTTTGCACTTTTGTTATCCACGGTTGTAATCTTTGTGCTTGGAACAACTTTTTTCCCCAGCCTCGATGCCATGGCCTGGGCAATGACTTTAGGGGCAGCTGTTGGGTTCATGCTTGTAGCCTACCTGATAAAACTGGAGCTAAATTTTGAGTTTTACAACATTGATCATTTTGTCATTATGCTGGAGGCTTATTTCATCTCAACGCTAAACTACCTTGCATTTAATCCAATAAAAGTATTGTTATTCATCGTGCTTTCAAGCCTGCTTTTAGCCTCGTTTGTGATCTCGGGCGACTTAAAGAAAGAAGATTTAGTAACTATTTCCCAGAAAATTCGCAGGAAAAGATGAAGAACTATTTAAAACTGCTGTTAAAAATAAGTGTTAGTGCTTTATTGATTTTTATTATTTACAAAACAACAGACAAGGAGCTCTTTGTCCAGAGTTTCAAGCAGTTTTTGCCGGTTTATATCCCTCTTGTAGTTTTGTGTTTATTTTTAAATTATTGGATTAGTTCGATAAGGTGGAAAAGTCTTCTCATACATAAGCGGGGAGAAAAGATAACAGTTCCGTATCTGACGTCTTTGTATTTCATCGGGTCCTTCTTCAACAACTTTATGCCAACAAGTGTCGGGGGAGATGTTTATAAATTCTACACGCTAGGTAAAAAGATAAATAACATGCCGGATGCTTTTGCAGCTACTTTTATGGAAAGATTTACCGGAGTAGTAAGTCTGATGATCATCTCGGTTGTAAGCTTGTACAAATATCTAGGCTACGGGGCTGTATTGATGATAGTCTGGGTTTTTTTATCAGTTTACATCGGGCTCAAGGTGCTTTATTTTGCGGCAAAAAAATGGGAAAAACTAAAGAAAATTTACGATTCTTTTGCTTTGTACAAGGGCCAAAACAAGGTTTTAGTGTACGCGTTTCTCACCTCGTTTCTAGTTCAGATAGCGTCGGTGTTGGGTCAATATCTAGTGTTTAGAGGACTTGGCCAAAATGTTCCGGTGCTCTTTGCTTTTGCAGTTATTCCCATGGTTAATCTTGCCGGTTTTTTCATTCCTTCATTAAACGGGATAGGTGTTCAGGATGCGTTGTATATGCAGCTTTTTGTTCTTGCGGGAGTAAAGCCGGAAATTGCGTTGAGCGCCTCCATTCTCTACCATTTCTTTAGACTTGGGGTAAGTTTGATAGGGGGCGTTTTATATGCGCTTGATAAAGATAAATGAACTTGTTAAGTCCCGAATACTTTTACTAACAATTTTTGTATTGTTGTTCTATCTAACTCGTGTACCGCGTTTAGACAGCGATATTATTAACCCTGATGGTGTCAATTGGCACTTTAGATCTGAACAGTTTGTTGTTGCGCTAAAGCAATGTATTTTTGAAAATACCTATCAACACTACCACCCCGGCGTGACGCTTATGTGGATCACCGGAATACCAATTGAAGTTTTTAAACAGTTAACTCAAGTTAAATTGTATTCACAATTCTCCTTCCCGGCTTTTGACTTTATTGCTAAGTTTATGTTGATTAATGTTCATCTGGTTTTATCACTTTTACTTATCTATTTCCTAACTAGGGTAGTGCACTTCAACAAGGCTGTTTTAGTTGTAACGGCGCTGACTTTAGAACCCTTCTTTGCCGGTAATTCGCGGTTGTATCATCTGGATGTTTTGCTTACTTTGTTATTGTTCTTGGGCCTTGTCTTGTTGTGGAAGGTTTTTTTATCCGGAAAATATGTTTTCACTGTTTTAGCTGCTTTTGTTTTGTCGATGGCATTCTTAACCAAGAGTGTTGGTATAGGGGCATGTGTATTTGCACTCGGGTTCTTATTATCATTAGGTTTTAAGAAGTCAAAACTTTTTTATAAACACGCCGGGGTCTTTTTGTTAGTTTATGTCGTTTCCACATTTGTGTTTTTTCCGGCGCTTTGGGTTAAACCGGTGGATACTCTTTCAGGGATATTTAGTGAGGCCGAACGTATAGGTGCGCGCGATGGCCATGGTCAAATCGTTCTTGGTGAGTATACGCGGGACGCGGGTCCGTGGTTTTACCCCGTTGTACTGCTGATGAAGTTGTCCCCCTTTACTCTGGTTGGACTAGTGTTATTTCTTGTTTTCTATCTTCGCAAGAAGTCATCCATCGATGACAAAAAATTTAGTATCTACTTGGGTGTTTTTTATCTAGTTTATTTTTTGGGCATGACTTTTTTGTCAAAGAAACTAGATAGGTACATGCTTGTGATGTACCCGTTTTTTTGTTACTTGTCTGTTGCCGGATACATCAAGATGTTTAACTTCCTAAAGGAGCGTAACAAAAGCGTGTTAGTACCGATAACGGCCACGTTGGGTTTATGCTGCATAACAGTTCTGTTGCCTTTATTTACACTGTTTCCTTATTACTTTACCTATACTAGTCCCTTATTCGGGAGTCCGGTTCGTGCAAATTCGATAATTGCACAAAAACCATTTGGCGTCGGAATGTACGATCTAAAAAGATTTATCATAGAGAAATACGGTTACTATCCAAAGCTTGGTTTTATCGACATTAAACCTATGAAAGCTATTTATCCCAACAGTTTAATTTTTGATATCCGTGTCCAAAAACCAAAAGATGCAAATCTGGTCGTTTTAGGTATAAATGAAGATTTTGTAGAAAAGTCGGCAAGTGTCAAAGAACAATTTATGCTGGACTCCGTTGTTCAGATAAACGGACTAGATTACTGGAGGATTTTTAAACAGAAATGAAACGTAGCGGTGTTATTGGTCTAATATTTGTGGTTGCACTTGTTCTGCGGGTTGTGGGAATAGATCATGGGTTTCCTTTCATCTTCCATCCTGACGAACCTACGATAGTTCGTTCGGCATTAAGCGTGCGCTTTTTTTTAAACCCCGGTCACTTTGATTGGCCCCACTTGTATATTTATGCAAATTATTTTTTGTATATGAGTTTTGCAGCAGTTCGCGAATTTATTACAAACTCTACTTATCATGACTTAGCTTCGAAATACCTCGCAATCATTTACAATGACGAGCTGATCTTTTATTTATTAACACGATTGTTTTCCGCGGTCCTGGGGGCTTTGACTGTAGTACCGGTTTATCTGACGGGTAGAAAATTATTCGGTGAAAAAGCGGGAGTTTTTGGAGCTTTTGCGTTTGCACTGCTGCCGTTTCATATACGGCACTCACACTATTCGTTACCGGATGTTCCTATGGTTTTCTTATTTTCGTGGGTAATATACTTTGCTACCTGTATTTATTCCGAGGGCAAGCTTGACGACTACCTACTGGCAGGGTTACTAGCAGGCTTTGCGGCGTCGACTAAATACCATGGTGGGTTATCGGTCCTGTCAATTTTAATGGCGCACGTAATGTATTTCAAAAATCCCTTAAAAAAATTTCATTTTCTTATTCTGTCTGGACTATTTGCTGTTACAGGATTCATAATCGGAACTCCTTATGCCGTTTTAGATTATAAAACATTCCTTCGAACTGATAGTCCTGTTGGAGCATTGTGGCAATTTACAAACGTTGGTTCCAGAGAACCTCTGGATAGAGTCATAAACACATTTCATAATCTAACTTCCAGAATTCCGGGCGATGTCGGGTACGTTGTTGTAATTAGTTTTATGGTCATTTTGACTTTACTTCTGTACAGACTTATTAAGAAACAGTGGTTACCTACCGATGCCAATCTGTGGTTTATTGTTATTCCTGCATTAATTTTAATTTGTTATATTTCCGGCTTTGAAAAAAGTCGCTCGCACTATATTATGGTAATTTACCCTTATCTGGCGCTCACTTTTGGCTATTGTATAAATGTACTTACGGAGTTTTTCGGGAGAAAGAGTAAAATTCTCCCTAGTATTGTGTTCCCCACATTGTTTGCCCCGCCTTTTTATTCTGCGGTGTTTGCGGCCTTTGTGTTTTATAACGGGGATACTCGTCAGTTACTATATAAATGGGGTAAAGCTAACTTTGATTCACGATTTCCTATTATGTATTCCGACCAGAGTTCATCAGTTGTTTTGAAATCGTTTGCAAAAAATATTTATCGTGTACCGGCGGGCGATATAAATGTTCCTGAGGGTTACCTATACTCTCAGGACGACAGCTTTCCTTTTGAAACGTTGCAGAAGAAGGCTAGAGTGCTAAATTTACTATTTGAAGTTGATAACAAGTATCTTAACGGACCGAATATAAAGTTTTATAGTTATTCTTTATGATTAAAAATATTAAGCTGTTTTTACTAATATTTATTCTGTTTGTCTTAACCAGGTTACCGGGTTTGGGAAACGATATTTTTAATACGGATGTGTGGAAATGGAAACAGAGAAGCTACGATTTTGGAACGGGAGTTTTTACCGGTGACTTTCAAAAAACGCTTCAAAAATACCATCCGGGTGTTACATTAATGTGGGTGGGGGCGATTGGGGTAAAAGTGTACAACCTTTATTACCGCCTTAGCTTTAGTACAAATCCGTTGGATAACAACGTTGCAACGGTTTTTGGCCTTCACGTCGCTCAGAAACTCTTACTCGTATGCGCAATAGGGGTTGTTATTGGGCTTAGCTATTTAGTGTTACGAAGATTAATTGGCGGCAGACCTGCGTTGATCGCAGTAATGTTTTTGGTGTTCGAACCTTATTATGTGGCTTTGACCCGCGTATTTCATCTGGAAGGTTTAATGTCTACGTTTATGGCTGCTTCCGCTCTTTTGCTATACGATTTTCTAGTCAATGAAAAAAAGAAAAGTTTAGTGCTATCAGGTATATTAGCCGGATTGGCAATTCTTACAAAAACATCTGCCATATATTTAATTCCCTTCTGTGTCCTGGGTCTTGCCGTATTTGGAAAAGTAAAATTTAACTTAAGATACATATTAAAAAGTTTTTTGATATGGTTTGGTGTTAATGTTGTAGTATTCATTGCGTTGTGGCCTGTTATGTGGGTACAACCTCTGAACGCCGTCTCAGAACTTTATCGTGGAGTATCTGAAATTGGTGTAGAAACCGATCACGCTCAAGTGTATTTTGGTAAGTATGTTTCAGACCCCGGGCCGCTATTTTATGCTGTCGTTTTGTTGCTTCGTTCTTCCCCGTGGTTAATATTTGGTTTGCTTGGCATAGCTCTTAGTATCAAAAAATTTCCATCAAAAGAAAAGCACTTGATCTTGTATTTAATAGTGTTTGGTGTGCTGTACATACTCCAATCGTCTATACCGTCCAAGAAGCTTGATAGGTATATTTTGCCGTCTCTTCTGGCTTTTTCGTTGGCTTCCGGCGTGTATTTTGCATATTTGTTTGGGAAACTACAGGAGACAAGAAAAATACCCGTAGTGGCAAGCAGTGCAATTTCACTTTTTATACTTGTAGTACAACTTGCCTATCTTCATCCGGAATATTTATCATACTTCAATCCCATGTTTGGCGGCTTGAGAGTGGGCGCTTATGTTCTTGAGCCAAAGTGGATGATTGGTATAAGGCAAATAAACAATTATTTTCTAACAGTTAAGCAAACTGATAAATTAAGTGACGCGCCCGCCGATCAGTCCTACGAAGAAATAATTAAAAACAAAACTGTTGACACTGTACTCTCAGTCGCTTTTCCTGAAAAGTACTATACGCAAATATGGCCTTTCTTTAGGAGAAACAACGAGTGGGCTGTAATAAACGATCTTGCACCTTTAGCAAAATACGCAAAATACTATGTGTATCCGGTATGGGACGATCGGGGGCTTTCTGAAGATAGGTTTGATATAAGATTCTATGGACAGATAAAGTTGCGTGGGGTACCGTTGTATAACGTGTATAAACGCCTGTAGACTTTCTCGGCTGTTGTCGCGTCGGTATATAAGTTTATCCGCTCGGGGCGGATTTGTTCCAAGAGGAACCACTTGCTGAGCAAATTATGAAGATACTCAAAGATAAAGAAATTGTGGACACGCTTTTTGTCAGTGGGGGAATAGTTCTAGGCGCTTTTTTTAGTTATTTGTTGCAGTTTTTTCTTGGCAGGCTGTTAAGTGTTGAAGATTATGGTAGCTTTAATGCTTTGTTATCACTTTCGGTTTTATTAGGCGTACCGGCAATTATTTTTGGTGCTCCCTTAATAAAAATAGTTTCTGAGCTTTTTGCCCTTGGTCGTAAAAGTTATTTATCAAAACTTTTTATGACGTTAGTTGTCTTCAGCATGCTGTTAGGTACGGTTGCAGCTGTGGGCATTTTTCTTTTTAGGAATTATATCTCGGCATCACTTAAGTTGAACAACCCCTTTGTCGTGATTTTTTTTGGCATAGGTTTTATCTTTACATACACCTCACCTATTTTTGTTTCCTATCTTCAAGGTGTTATGAAGTACAAAGTATTTATTTTCTACAGTGTTTTAAACAGCATTTTTAGATTTTTTATGATAGTAGCGCTTGTACTAAAAGGTGGTGGCTTAAACAGTGTTTTTATTGGATCACTTGTCGCATCGGTAGTTTCAACATTGTTAGGATTGCTCCTGGTTAGGGAATTTGTAGGGTTGCCGAGCAATGAAGATATTTCCGACTATTTAAAAAAAATGTTGAAGCTTGGGTTTTATTCACTTTTTTTATACACAGGTCTTAATTTTCTAAACAATGTTGATGTAGTTCTTGTAAAAAGTTTATTTGACGGTACTCACGCTGGTTATTATGCTGCGGTTGTTACCGTAGGTAAAATTCTTCTTTTTGGAGCAGGCTCGGTAACAGTTGTGATGTTTCCAAAGGTATCCGCTTTATATGCCAAAAAGGAGAATTATCGACCTGTTTTCAACAAGCTTTTTATCCTACAGTTACTGGTAGTAGGCTTTGGTGTAGCCATATACGCAGTGTTTTCCAAATACATAGTTACTTTGCTTTTCGGACCGAGATTCGAGCATGCCATAGAATATCTCCCTTTATTTTCCGTATTCATGGGGTTATATGTAGTGATTAATTTTCTCTTAATGTTTCTTTTGGCAATCGAAAAAATGCATTTGACATATATATTAATCCCTGTTGTGTTATTGCAGTATTCTTTAATATCTTTTTATCATGCCAATTTATATCAAGTAATTTATTCAAATATTCTTGCATGTTCAGTTGCGCTGATATTATTGTTTTTTCACAGTATAAAACCTTCCGACTAGATTAAATACTATGGTATATTTACTTCATGTTAGTTAGTATTATTATCCCGGCTTACAAACAAGAAAAAACTATTCGTAAAGATATTACAAATATATATAAAACCATGAAACAGACTAGGTGGAACTTCGAGCTTATAGTTGTTGTGGATGGGTTCTTGGATAAGAGCTATGAGCAGGCCCGGAAACTTAAAAAAAATAATGTAACTGTAATAGGCTATGAAAAAAATCATGGTAAGGGGTACGCGGTTCGGTATGGCATGGCGCACGCAAGGGGCGATTATATTGCTTTTATAGATTCGGGTATGGAAATAAAACCAAACGGCATATCCATGCTCTTGGAGCACATGGAGTGGTATGAGGCAGACATTATTGTTGGAAGTAAGCGGCATCCAGCCTCAAAAGTTTGGATTTCATTGCCTAGAAAAATATATAGCTGGTTTTACTACATGCTTGTTAGGGTGTTATTTAACCTTAATGTGCGCGATACTCAGGCCGGTATCAAAGTATTTAAACGAAAGGTTCTAGAAAGAGTATTGCCTAGAATGGTTGTTAAGGAGTTTGCATTTGATATTGAGATGCTCGTAGTTGCAAAGTATCTTGGTTTTAGCAAGATCTACGAAGCGCCTGTAGAAATAAAACTTGATTTTACTGACAACTCCAAATTTATCAAAGGCTTTGCGATTATATTTGACAGATACGTACGGGGCATGCTGATAGACACTTGCGCGGTTTTTTACAGACTTAACATATTAAGATACTATAATGAAACCAATAAGGAAGCGTGGACTAAATTCAGACTGCCCAGAAAGAAGAAAAATGAAATTCTCAATAATAATTCCCGTAAGAACCATAAACGACTTCTTGCGAGAGTCAATAAGACATCTAAAAAGATTAAAGTATCGTAACTTTGAAGTATTGATCCTGACTGATGAAAGAGAATATTATCCGTTTGATGATTATAGATTCAGATTAATAGCGTCTGGTAAAGTCGGCCCCGGGAAAAAAAGAAATATTGGCGCTTCTTATGCAACCGGAGATGTGCTTGCTTTTTTGGACGACGACGCCTATCCGTCCGAAGATTGGTTAGATATAGGTGCGGAAATATTTGCCGATGAAAGCGTGTATGCACTTGGTGCACCTGCTATAACGCCCACAGACGCGAAATTCAAGGAAAAATGTTCAGGCAGAATATTGCAGTCCGCACTTACCGGTGGTGGAACAACATATAGACACACACCAATGAGGAAAGCATTAGTTGAGGACTACCCTTCTGTAAATTTGTTTGTACGTAAATCGGTGTTCTTAAGTATCGGAGGCTATCCTGCTGAGTTTTGGCCCGGTGAAGACACAAAGATGTGTTTGGATTTGGTCAAAAAATATGCCAGACCGTTTTTATACGATCCTCGGCCGATTGTATACCATCACAGAAGAGATATCTTTGTCCCGCATTTAAAACAAGTTTCTCGTTACGGCCAACATCGTGGCCAGTTTGCAATGATCTTTCCGGAGACCTCAAGACTCCCTTCATATTTTGTACCTTCTCTGTTTTTACTTGGGCTAATGTTTGGTCCTGTGTTTGCTTTTTTCATTCCGATTTTGTGGAACTTTTATACATTTATTTTATTGTTTTATTTATCCATGGTTGTGTTTGAAGGAATTCGAATTACTTTTTACGAAAAGAATTTACTTATGGGCGCTTGTTCGTCTGTTGGTATAATTCTTACACATATTGTTTATGGTTATAATTTTCTTGTAGGGTTAGTAAAACGGCCCAAGTTTGAATTACGTAAAGTTGATTTACACACAGGAAATTATTTAGGAGGTTAGTAAATGGATGATTTAACAACTTATAAAAACCCCGAAGCAAAAGTTATAATAAAAATCATTAATAGTAAGTGTATAAGTGCCGGAACGTGCATAATTAAGGCTCCAGATACCTTTGATCTTGATGAGGGTGGTGTTGTTTATGCAAAGGAAGGTACTTGGGATGAGGCTTCAGATATTATTGCGGGGGCAAAGGCTTGTCCTACTACAGCTATTATTGTTGAGGATTTGAATGGCAAACAGATTTACCCATAAATCGCAATTTGCACTCACACGCTCATCTGCTATACTCGATCGTATGTCATTTAAGATAGCTATTGGTTATCCGCCTATTGAAACTAACAAGGGCGTTCCATTACTTTCTCAAAACAGACAATTTCAGTATTTTAATAATCCTACATACATTTATCCGATGGTCCCGGCGTACGCAGCTTCATTGGCACAGAAACGTGGTTATAGTGTTGCGTGGTTAGACGGTATTGCAGAGAAAAAAACTTTAGAAACTTGGCTGAAAGACTTAAAAAAAGAAAAACCCGATCTTTTGTTGTTAGAGACTAAAGCTCCGGTAATTAAACGCCACTGGAAGCTTGTCAAAGACCTTAAGAAAAAATTACCAAAAATGGTGATTGTTGTTGTGGGTGATCATGTAACTTGGAATCCTAAAGAAACCTTGGATGCTTGTCCGGTTGATTATATTATCACCGGCGGGGATTACGATTTTTTGCTTTCCGATTTGGCGGATTCAATAACACAAAAGACACCGCTTGTTGGCGGTATATGGGGCAGAAAGGGTGACAAATGCGTTAAACTTCCACGGTTTGCAAAGTACGAAGATTCAATAAAAACCGGTAAAAAAGCATATTGGGTTTCAGGTCCACTAAAACTTGAACATAAATTGGATGAACTGCCTTTTATAGATAGAGACCTTACAAAATGGCAACTGTACGCTTATGAAAACGGTAATTATAAATATACTCCGGGAACTTACATGTATTCAGGCAGGGACTGTTGGTGGGGAAGATGCGTTTTTTGTATTTGGGACCAGACACTAAATCCAAAGGGTTCGTATCGCAGATTTTCTCCGGAAAGGTTATTTGCTGAGATCAAGCATGTTGTTGATAAGTACGGTGTTAAGGAAATATTTGACGATGCCGGAACTTTATTTGTGGGTCCACCATTAAAGAAATTTTGTAATTTGCTAATCGATTCCGGATACAACAAAAAAGTTGTTTTCAGTTGTAATATGCGGTTGAATGCTTTGAGCCAGGAATATTACGATTTAATGGGCAAAGCCAATTTTAGGTTTATTTTATATGGTATGGAGTCTGGTAATCAAGAAACGTTAGACAGAATAGACAAGGGGATGAAAGTTCACGAGGTAGAAGAGGGTGCAAGAATGGCCAAAAAGGGTGGTTTAGAACCCCATCTGACCGTTATGCTGGGTTATCCCTGGGAAACAGAGGAAATGGCCAAAGAAACCATAGCTGTAGCCAAAAGATGCTTCCAGAAGGGTTACGTTGACACAATGCAGGCCACAATCGTGATACCTTATCCCGGTACACCGCTGTACGCGGATTGTATAAAAAACAATTGGTTTTCGGTAGACCCTTTGGATTACGAAGCTTTTGACATGCGAAAGCCTGTTATGAAAGTTCCGTTTCCTGAAAAAAGATTATACGAGTTAACACAGGAATTATATTCCTCGTTTTTTACGCCACAGTATATGTTGAGAAAAGTCTTGAGCGTTCGTAGAATGGCCGATGTAAAATTTTTATTGTTCTCAGCAAAAAAACTGTTGGCACATCTGCTTGATTTTGATAAAGAACAACAAAATACAGGTATGTTATCTCCAAGGTTTTGGATTGCTGCAAGTAAAAGTTTGTTTACGCATATTGTTCCAAAAACCGAGGATAAAAAAGTAGAAGTAAAAATCAAAGAAAGTGCTGTCAAAACCGCCGAAGAAAAAGTTACGTATTGACGCAACAACACTGTTTAGTTGAAACTGCCCTATAGAATATGGATAATAAATTTGTGCTTCCAAAAATATCGATACTGATACCTACTTTAAATGCGGCTAGCGTGTTAGAGGCCTGTTTAAATTCTATTGCGCTACAAGATTACCCAAAAAAGCAAATAGAACTAATAGTAGCTGACGGCGGATCGAAAGATAAAACACGCGATATCGCAAGAAAATACGGTGCTAAAGTTGTGAAAAACATTTT
>Ga0172369_10007532_pt1 | contig 12619 bp, 17 predicted proteins | sample LakKiv25m_FD_114539 | JGI IMG/M metagenome (GOLD analysis project Ga0172369, IMG submission 114539) | Freshwater microbial communities from Kabuno Bay, South-Kivu, Congo - kab_022012_11.25m | ecosystem: Environmental > Aquatic > Freshwater > Lake | place: Democratic Republic of the Congo... | reverse complement strand
TGAAAAACTTTCTCCAGATGCAAGAATGATATGGGGAGCTCAAATATCTCCTGAAATGGAAAAATCAATCAGAGTCATGCTAATAATTACGGGAGTAAAAAGTCCTCAAATAATCGGCAGCGATCATATTTCTCCTGAAGAAAAACAAAGGACAGAATATTCAGAAGATTTAGGAATTGAATTCTTGGAGTGAAATGGCAGATAATAATGTCTTATATGATAAAACAGATTCTGTAACAGTGGGAAGACATACTTTTGGAGTTCATACAGATGAACATCGTTGGAAAGGAGATCCTGCTGGAAAAATGGAAGACATGCCTGGAAATTTTCTAGAACAAACAGTTAACTTAACAGCTTGTGAAAATCCCTCTCCAATAGAACAGCTCGGAGTTCAACACAAAGTATTATTATATACTCTAAAAAGGGAAACAACAAATGAACCAAGAGGTTACGCTGAACTAAAACACAACCAACTTGTAGAAAGCGTTCGAGCTTCACCAGAACAATATACTAAAAGGATACAATCTGCTGTAAAAGCAGTATTATAAAATATTTATCTCTTTTTTATTTTATCTTCAAAATATTCTGATAAATGATAAAAGTAATAACCAAAACCTCCCATTAATAATATTATTACAAATGAAACAAAAAAGCTAGTTGTTATTGAAATAAAATCATATTGTTTTAGAGGTATTAAAATAACAATAAACCATAATAAAACATTCAAAAGTCCGCTAAATAAAAAGAATCTTAGTACAAATTTATGTTCAATAGTTTCATAATCTTTCCCAAATATTTTTTCAGTAATGTAAATAATAAAGGGCAGTACCACTAATACACAGAAAACAAAAGTATTTTGATATTCTGCTAAAATCTTTAAAAAATTTATAACATTGTTAAAAGAAGAATTATAAAAGAAATAGGAAAATCCAAGCAAGACAATAGCAATAGGTATGAATATTAATAATAAACCTAAAGAAACTGCCCATGAAAAGAAAACTATTTTCAAATATCCAATAACATAATTTAAAATAACCTCTTTAAGAGTGGCCTTTGTCTCTTTCATATTAAAATTATTAAGAATATCTGATTTTAATAGTTTTACTTATTGAAATCATCTCTTCTTCTTCTCAACTTTTTCGCGAGAATTTTCATTATTCCTTAACTCATTCAAACCCATTGGCAAAACCCATTTTCCATCTGCATTTGCCATTGTTGATGGAATAACCATCATCAATGTATTATGCTCTGTTCCAATTTCTTGAAATGTTTGCAATTCTCTTAATCTTAATGCACTTGAATTTTGTTCATAAACTTTTGAAGCCTCTCCAAACTTCTTTGATGCTTCAAATTCTCCAAGAGCTTTTGTTATTCTTGCTTCTTTTTCTCTTTCAGCTTCAGCTTGTTTACTCATTGCACGAATAAGTTCACGAGGAAGTTCAATATTATTTATCTGAACAGCCTTAACTTCAATTCCCCAATCTTTTTTATCCTTTGAATTTTTATCTTCAATAGCATCATTTAACATTGAAAGGAGAGTATTTGCAATATCCATTCTATCACTCAAACTTTCTTTCATTGTTTTATTTCCAATAATTTCTTTTAATTCAGAACTAGCCTTTGCTTCTAATTGATGTTCAAGATTTTCCACATTCAAAATAACTTTCTCAGGTTCTTTGACAACATAGAAAACAACTCCATCAATCTTTAAATTAACCTGATCTTTTGTCATAACTTCTTGAGCAGGAAGATTTATCGTTGTTTGACGAGTATCAACTCTTCTATAATTCTGTATCAAAGGAAAAACCAATCTCAAGCCAGGATTCATTATTCCAGTATATTTTCCAAGAGTGAATTTAACACCTCTTTCATATTGATTAATAACTTTCAAAGAAACCAAAATAATAGCCAATACAATTCCTGCTATCACCCAAACAATAATTGGTATTACCATAACTTAAATTAGCTAAATGGCTATTTAATCTTTATACCTATTTTTTTATTATCAGTGAGTAGAGATAATAACAAGAGTACTATGAAAACACTTAAAAACCTAATATCTTACTAATATTCATGGAAGATGAAAAAATAAGTTATGGAACAAGGTTCAAATCATTTGTTTCGCAATGTACAAGAGTTTGGCATTTATTGAAAAAACCAAACAAAATTGAATTCACAACAATTGCAAAGGTTTCTGCAATTGGTCTTGGTTTAATAGGAGTTATTGGGTTTTTTATTTCTCTAGGAATGAAACTAATCAATCTTGGTGCTTAAATCTAAATAGAAATCTTTATATACCTTAATTTTTAATAATTATTATCTAGTTCTTAGATATTAGGAGCTAGTTGGAACAAAGGAAAATGATTTTCATAATAAAGGTAACAACAAACAAAGAAGATAGAGCACTAGAGTTAATCTCTGGAAAGATTCATAAACATCAACTAAGAGTTTACTCTCTTGCAAGACCTCATGGCCTTAGGGGTTATATTTTTCTAGAGGGAGAAGACAGAGAATCCGCAGAAGAAGCAGCATATAATCTTCCCTATGTAAAAGGAATTGTTGGAAAAACAGTTTCCTATGATGAAATCAAAAACATGATTGAACCAGTTCTTGAAGAAATCAACATTGAAAAGGGAGATATTGTAGAAATTATTGGAGAACCATTCAAAAAAGAAAAAGCAAAGGTAGTAAGAATTGATAAAACAAAAGGAGAAGTTGTTGTAACACTGTTGGCTGCAGTTGTTCCAATTCCAGTAACAGTAAAATTAGATAATGTTAAAGTAATAAGAAGAGAAAAAGAAGAACAAGAAGCAAGAGACGCAGAGGAAACAAAATCAGAAGATGGAGAAGATAGGGATGATAGCCAACCAAAGATTAATAAAGAGGAATATAATGATGGACTAAGCGGAGGATTAATTCCAGATGATTATTAAACTATTAATAGAAGGCGGAGATATGAAACCAGGGCCTGCAATAGCTCAGCAATTAGGTCCAATGGGAATTAATATGGGTAAAGTAATTTCTGAAGTTAATACTTCCACAAAAGGATTTAAAGGAATGAAAGTTCCAGTTGAATTAGATGTTGATAAAAAAACAAAATCTTTCACCGTACATGTTTTCTCACCACCAACCGCAGAACTTCTTAAAAAAGAAATGAATCTTGAAAAAGGATCTGCTAAAATAAGTGAACAAAAAGTTGGAAATGCATCTATAGAAGATATCATAAAAATAGCATTAATAAAACATCAAAATATGCTTGAAAAAGATTTGAAATCCGCAGTTAAATCCGTCCTAGGGACCTCAAAAGCAATGGGAGTTTTTGTTGAAAGCAAGGATCCAGTAGAAGTTATAGAAGAAGTTAATCAAGGCAAATTTGATAAAGAAATTAAAAACGAAGTTTCAGAAACAACATCTGAAAAAAGAAAACAATTAGACAAGTTCTTTAATGATATTAAGAAAGCCCAGGAAATGAAAGCAGAGCAAGCTAAGAAAGCAGCTGAAGAAGCTGAAAAGGCAAAAGAAGCAGCACCTGCTGCCGGAGCAGCAGTTAAAACAGAGGGTGCAAAGCCAGGCGCAGGTTCAGCAGCAGCAAGCACAAAAGCAGCACCTGCTACAGGTGCAAAAGCAACACCAGCTGCAAAACCAGCTGCAAAGAAAAAATAATTTAATTAGGTTTATAAAGACCTTGATTTTAATAAATTCAAGGGGATATAGTATAGCCTGCTTAGTATCCGAGGTTTGGGACTTCGTGGCCCAGGTTGAAATCCTGGTATCCCCATTTATACTCTAAAAAACAAAAAATTTACAAAATGGTAAAAACAAAAAAAGTAAAAGCATCAGGAAGATTTGGAGCAAGATACGGAAGAAGTGTCAGAAATAAAATTGCAGAGATAGAATCTATCCAAAGAAAAAAACAACCCTGTCTTTTTTGCAATGGTGTTGCTAAAAGATTGTCTAAAGGAATTTGGGAATGTAAAAAGTGCAATAGAAAATTTGCATCAAATACTTATATAGTTAAAAAACATGAAGAGAAAAATAAACCTTAGTAAAATTTAATAACTCCTAAATATACAAAATAACATGGCAACCTATAAATGTTTTAAATGCGGAAAAAAAATAACAAATACTAATCTTGAAAAAAGATTTCTATGTCCTAGCTGTGGTTCAAAGATTTTCTACAAGCCAAGAACAAATGTTGTTAGAATTAAAGCAGTATAATTTCTAAAATGGAAATTGATAAGGAAACTCAAGAAAAAATACAAGAATTGCAATCCTATGAGCAAGGCTTTCATAGTCTTCTAGTTCAAAAACAAGCATTTCAAATAGAATTAAATGAAACTGAAAACGCATTTTCTGAAATTTCAAAATCTCCAGAAGAAGTATTCAAGCTTGTTGGTAATATAATGATTAAAACAAACAAAGCGTCTCTAGAAAAAGAACTAAAACAAAAAAAAGACCTCCTTAGCCTAAGACTAAAGTCTATAGAAAATCAGGAAAAACCGCTTTCAGATCAGCTTGAGGAACTTAGAGAAGAAGTTATGAAAAAAATAAAATAATTCTTCGTCAATTAACTTACTATTTTACACCATAGAAATATTTATAAACTAGATAAATTAATTTTAATCCATGGTGTTCGATAAAATAAAAAGAGTGTTCAGTGGAAATGAGCAAGAACCTGAATATGTTGAAATTGACCTTGGCAGAGAAGCTAAAAAAGCCAAAGTTCTTGTCAGACCATTTGTTCTAAAAACATTTGAAGATATAACTCCTGTTCTTAATTCATTAAGAGAGGGTTATACAATTGCAATAATTGACATCAAACCATTAAGGACAAAAGATGTAATTGAACTAAAAAGAGCAATATCAAAAATAAAGAAGACAGCAGATGCTCTTGAAGGCAGCATAGCTGGATTTGGGGAAAACATAATAATTGTAACACCTTCATTTGCAGAAATACACAAATCTCAGGTTGAAAGACCTCATAGAAATCCTGAAGAGATGATGTAAGGCCAGTTTATTCTATATTTTAATCAAGAAAATATTTTGCAGGAATTCCAGGACCAAACAAGCTTATGGAATTATGTATACGCGAACCTATTTCATTCCTCATCATCGAATAACTATCTCTTCTCCATTCATGTAAACTTTCTGGTTCTTCTATTGGAACTCCCTTTGTGTCTGTCATTAAAGCACTTTTAAAATCATATCCTCTTTTTCTTTCAGCCTCATATCTTGTAGTAGCCCTTGCTCTTCTCATGTGATCTCTAGATGCAACTATTGCAACCCTATCCATTCTTTCTAAACCAGTTTCTAGCAATTGTTTAACAACCTCTTCTGTACTAAAATACTCTCCATCTCTAGGTTTTACAACATGCAACTCTCCTAAAAATCCAATTTCTTCCAATGCAACTCCAATCTCCCATTGCGCAAAAACAGGTAATTTAATCCCCTTGCTATGATAATCACATATAACTTTTGCTAAACCAATATTAGTTGCTCCAAGAGTATAAATCTCAGGGCTATATTGAATTTTACGTGATGGTATTGTTTCAGGCTTTCCATCTTTTCTTTTTCCAATCCCACAGGAATATGCTACAAAAGCCTGACATTGTTTTAATTCATCTATTGTAGCTGGAACAAAATCAAAAGTTGTTGAAAGTATAATTGCATCCAAACAAACCTCTATTTCCCTAGGAGCAATTCCTTGATTTCTTAAATAATCATAAAAAAATTTCATATGCCCTTCAAATTCCTGTTCTCTATCCATATTAAAATCCGAATAATAAAACTATTTATAAACTTTTAGCAAAACAAAATCTTTAAACCCTAATTACTATCCCTATCTATGAAAGTCTTATACATTCAATCCAAACTAAGAAATTTAAATCTAAATTTAAATAAATCTGAAATATTAGGGCTTCCAAAAAAAATATTCCTAGCCTACTCAATACAATATAAAGACCTGGCAATTTTAGTAAAGAAACAACTAGAGAAAAATAATATAAAAATCTCTGATTTTCAACAAGTCCTAGGTTGTTCTAAAATAAATACTAAAGACCCAATTCTTTTCATAGGAAGCGGAAGATTTCACGCATCTAATCTATATAATCAAACAGAACAAATATATGTTTTAGAAAACAGTAAGATAATAAAAATATCCTATGAAGAAATAAACAAAATAAAACAAAGGAAAAAAGCAGCGCTCTTAAAATTTCTAAATGCAGAAAACATAGGCATAATAACAACAACAAAACCAGGGCAAGAAAATCTTAAAATAGCCTTAAAATTAAAAAAAAGTCTAGAAAAAAAAGGAAAACAAGTTTTCATGTTTATATCAAATAATATAGACATAAATCAATTTGAAAACTTTCCAATAGATTCTTGGGTTAATACCGCCTGTCCAGGACTTGCAAGTGATAATCCTAAAATCATTAATTATCAAGACATAATTAAATTTTGATAGCATATATTCTAAATCAATAATTATTATAAATAAATTATCAAATCAATTTATATGCAAAGCCAGCTTTATAATATATCCAGGGGAGAATTCATTAGAAGAGCCTATGGCCAAGATAGATTCGATTTACCCTCAATTGAATTGCCTATTAAATTAGTAATGGGGAGAATAGGAGCAGAACTAGTAAGATCTGATAGAGGTAATAGAATTGGTGATGAATTTCATGCAATTTATTTTATTTCCCCACAAGCTGTAGCAGTACGATTTGATGCAGATATAGCAATTAAAATTACCGGAATAGGAGCTACAGATACATCTCTTAACGAAACTGCTAGAAGACTTGAAGAAGCCTTCAATCATAAAGAAATATCTTAAGTTTTACAATTATTAGCAATAAACTTCTCAGTAACCAATTAAAAAATAAAAAAGTAGTAAAAATAAAAAAATAAAATTTAATCCTTTGCTATATCGAAAACCGATTTTAAAGCAACGATTATTGTAGCTGGAACAAACAGAATTAATAATGCATTTAATATGCCGTAAAGTTTGCTTCCTATAAATGCAACAGAGCTAAAAGCACCAAGTGCGTTTTGTCCCATAGCTGAAACTATAACAAGAGCTAGTCCTGCTAGTAAGAATTTTTGAGATTCTTTATCAGTTACATTTAGTAGTCCAACAAGTATACCTGCAATAACAAGTACTGCTAACCAAAGGTTATTTGCAGAACCAACAAATCCTAATATAACTGCTAGTATCACTCCAATAAGGAATGACCAAGGCCCTATCATTTTTGATATTGTTTTTTTAGCCATTTAACACCTCCTTCCAGTTAATCTATACATTCTATAATATACAATATTAGCATTATAAATGTTTTTATGCCCCTTATATTAGCCAATTTAATTCATATTATTTAAAACCATAAAGTTTATAAATGTGTTATAACTCCAAAATTATAACAAAGATGAAATACAAACTACTATCAACAGTTTTATTTACGCTAATCTTAGCAATTGCAGTAGTTAGTGCATCTGTTACTTCTACTATTTCAACACCTGCTGTTTTTACAAAAACAAGCACTCAAACATCTTTTAGTGTTACAAATAATGCACAAGTTCCAGTTAATATACAAATCACACTTCCTTCAACAATAGATGATGGAAATGGCCATATTCTTTCAATATCTTCTCAATCTCAATTAGTCTATAATAATTTAGCAACTAATCAAAATACCGGCCTAATAACCCTAATCTATTCAGGAGACACTACTAACTTCAAGATTGGAGAAACTTCTTCAAACATTGTAGTTCAAACAACTTCAACCATAAATTCAAGTGATTTTGCAATCCAAACAATGCCTTTAAAATTTGTAAATGACTTTTGTAAATATGGTCAAAATGGTTCTTCTTTAGCACTTTCTAATATAGACATTAAGAATAATGATGGTGACGACTTAGAATGGAATCCATTAGATAATATTGAAATCAAAGTAGAAGTTGAAAATAATGGCGATGATACCATCAGCGGAGTTTATACCGAGATAGGATTAATAGACTCAAAAGGAAAAAACATTGTAGCAGATCTTTTAAATTTAAGTGATAAAAAAATTAGCATAGGTTCACTTTCAGATGGAAAAACAAAATCAGTTAAATATATTTTCCAAGTTCCAGCAGATTTTAAAGAAGAATCATATTCATTAGTTTTTAAAGCATATAAAAGTGGAAAAGAAGCAGCTAATTGTTCATCTTTTTCATCAGACCTTGATTCAGGCTATTTCCAAGAAATAACCGGCACAAGACAAACAGATGAGAAAAAACAAGTTGTTGTTAGCAACATACAAGTTTCTCCAGAAGGAGTAGTTGGCTGTGGAGATAAGATTCAAATCTCAGCAGATGTTACAAACATCGGAGATACTGATTATGAAGACCAAATTAAAGTTACTTTGTATAATCAAGCTCTTAAATTAGACACAGAACAAATATTAAGGGGAGACTTAAATCAGGGTGACACAGAATCAGTTGACTTTGCATTTGATATTCCAGCTGATGCAGCTGAAAAAACCTATACTTTAGAATTTAGAACTTACTATGATTATAATAGTGGAGATTCCTATGGCATAACCTCAAGCGATAAATTTGTTCAAACAGTAACAGTAAAAGGCAATTGCGCTGCATCTCCAACAACAACATCAAAATTACAAATAAGTGCAGAATTAGATTCAGAAACACCAGAAGCAATAGCTGGAAAACAAGTTATGGTAAAATCAACATTAAAAAATACAGGAACAACATCATCTGCCTATACAATTTCAGTATATGGAAATAGTGCATGGTCAAGCCTAGTATCAATTCAACCAGAAACAATATCCTTAAACGCAGGAGAATCAAGAGAAGTCTCAATAATTTTGAACATTGATTCAGCAGCTCAAGGAGACCAAGAATTCACAATAAAAGCAACACCAACTGGAAGCTCAACAGGCACAGTAGAACAAAGAGTTGCACTTACAATTTCTCAATCAAGTGCTCAATTTGGCTCAATTGCAGATCATCTTAAGAAAAACTGGTTTATCTACATGATAGTGCTAGTTAATGTAGTTCTTATAATTGCAATAATTCTTGTAATTAAAAGAATGGTTTCTCCAAGAAAAAGAAGAGAATTTGAATAATTGTCTTTTTATCTAGTCTAGTTAGTTTCATTTATTATTAGATTAACTCTTTTAAATTTAGCTTATCCTAGCTTCATTCTTGAATATTACTAATATTATTAATAATTCAAAGATTATCAACTTGATTCATTAGATATTTAAATATGTTTTTTGTCTTATTATTATGAAAAAAAGGAAATCAAAAAGATCTAAAGGGATAAAAAATGTTAAAGAAATCAGTCCAATTAAAGATACAAACCAGGTTAAATTAAATATAAACCTTTATTTTCTTGCCCTAAGGTATCTAATCCTCCTAGGTTTGATGTTTACCTTACCATTTATATACGCAATCATTACGCCAATAACAATACAGTCCTTAGTTTTTCTATTAAAACCGTTTTATAATGATGTGGCAATGCTAGGAAACATAATGGTGATAGATTATAAGTACTTCATTCAAATAATTCCTGCATGCATTGCAGGAGCAGCCTACCTTCTTTTATTAATATTAAATCTGACCATTGCAATGTCAATTAAAAAAAGAGTTCTTTCATTGCTATTCTCCATATTAGCACTATTCATCATCAATATGTTAAGGTTATTGCTTTTCTCTTTCCTATACACATCAGAATCTCCTTTTTTTGATTTTACCCATAAGTTAGTTTGGTATTTCCTAAGCACAATATTTGTAATAGGAATTTGGTTCCTAACCACTAAATTATTCTCAATAAAAGAAATACCAGTTTATACTGATGTTCAGAATTTAATTAAAAATATAAAGAAATGATTATTTTTTTAAATCCAAGTTCTATCCTAGAATTCCTTTAAGAGGATTATTACTCTTTCTTTCAAATAAATCCATGTATTGTTTAAGAATCATTACATCGAACTTTTCAGTTACTTGAATGACTTCGCAATTAGCATAGGTTAATTCATAACAATTCTTACCAGTCTTTTCTATTTTAGTTTTATTGCCACTTTGTATTACTATAACAGTATTATTAGGATTTGTTTTACAAGTAGCATAGGTAGTGTTGAATTCCTTAGCATAACTTTCATTTGTGCTAGCTCCCTTAACATCTAATTGAGCAAAACCACCCAAGAATCTTGCAAAATTAGCCATTGCAATAACATTATCACTGCATTTTTCAACTTCAGATGGCACAGAAATATATGTCTTAACGTTTCTAATAACTTTTAATTCTTCAGTAGATATATTGGCTTCAATATATTCCAGTTTCCTAGGATCACTTCTTAAATCCAGTTCATAGTCCTGAACTATTGTCCCATTGGGATCTATCATTGGAATTACAGTATTATAAAAAGTAACTTCTCCGATTTTATTTTTTGTAAAATCTAAATTTATATAAGTAAATTTATTAATATAGTTTTTAATTACAAATGGAACTAAAAGAATTATTGCAACAAAAACAACCATTAAAATTATAGCCATAAGCACCTGCTTATTTTGCCTTTTTCTCTTCATTTCATCTTCTGGAGTTTTAATCTCTTCAGTTTTTTCTTTAACCTCTACATCCTTTATATTCTCTTTTTCATCCTTATTTTTCTTCTTCATTATATTCCTAAAAGTTTAAACAAAAATGCATCTGCAAATTTTGTTTGATTAGCTTCATACGCCTTTATAAAAATACAATTTTGTTCTTGATAAATTCTTTCAGTCTCATTTTTAGAAGGCTCCTTTATGATTATAATATTGTTTGAGCAGTCTTTGATTGGATAATTCCCACTACAGGTCTCATTTTCTAAGCAAGCTCCGTTTGTTTTTAGTATAAAAGGATATATATTCCTATAGATTTCGTTATTCGGTTGTCCGGATTCAGTATCAAAATATACTACTGCTTGGCTATATTTAGCAAGATTTACCGAAGTCTGAACAGTAATATTTTTTGTTTCCTCAGGATTATACTGTGTTGAGAACTGTTGATTGTTGTAATTAAATACCCAATAGCCATCTTGACTATAGAATTTAACATTATTGTATTTGATAAAACTATTACCACTACTTGATTCATTATTCATTATAGCATAACCACCAGTGCTTAGAACCATTAATCCAACCATGACTATTCCAATTAGTAAATGATTTCTCTTTTTTCTTTTTTCCCCTTGCTCCTTAGTTTCTATTTTTTTCATAAATAATACCAGATTTCACAATTTAAAAACCTTCTGAATGAGTTTAAATTGTGAAATAAATACCCATTTTAAAAAATATATTGATAGGTATCTCAACGACTAACTCTCACTTTTCTACAAAAAACTTTGAATAATTTTCTATATAAAATCCTCCTAAAACCTTGGTTTCTTTATATTAGACTTCCAAGTGAGTCTTAATAAAAAAATAAAAAAGAAAAGAAAAATAAAAGTTTATGTTTAACTTAATGCAGGTCCAATTTCTTGAACACCAACATCAGTAGCAACAGTTCCAGTAATTAACTTAGATAATGCTGCCTTTGTATCGTCAGCATTATAACCAGCAACTAATGTAGCAACCTTTGCAGCATTGTATGGTGATGTGAAAGTCTTTATTAAGTACTTTCCAGCGCCAACAGTTGTAGCAGCAGTGAATGCGTCTCCGCACATAACATCAGTTCCACCTAGTAATTGAACAGCGACTTGGTTAACACAACTTCCTCCAACAACAACTAAGTTCATATCTTTGAATGATGCATTATCAGTGTCCTTGAACACTTTGATACTTGAATCACCGCCAAGAGTAGCACTTGAAGCAGTTAAGAAGAAATTACCATAAGCTTCTTCACCATGATATGTTAATGTAACAACATCTTGGTCTCCACTTTGGTCATAGTCATATTGAGTTGCAAGAGCAGAGTATGCATAATTTGTATATGTCTCTGAACTTCCAGTTTCAGTATCTGTTCCACCAGCACCGCTTACAGTTGATACTTGAACCTTTGGAGTTGAAGTCCATCCTACTCTAACAGTAAGATTCTTTCCAGCACCTTTGTTTTCGTTTTTATCTTCTTCAGAAAAAACTATATCAAAAGAAGAGGAGTTATGTCCTGTAGAATTAACAAGAGTTGTGAAGTTAATTCCTCCAGCAACACCTAACTGAGCAGTTGCATTTGATACTTGGTAAGGCAAATAAACTTTCATACCTTCTTTTGAATAAAGGGTTTTGAAACTTGTACTTGAACTACCAGTCAAATTAACCTTCTTATCATTGTATTCAACAGTGTTAATAGTTAATTCAACATTTCCCAGAGTTACAGAATCTGCAGCTTTAGCATCTTTCTTTGCATCTACCCATTCATTACCTTTTCTATATCTGATAGTTGTTTTATTAGTACTATCTTGATATGTAAATGTAGCAGAACATAGGTAAGATTCAGCGTCTTTTCCGTCAGTCCATGAAGCAACGAAATATTCATCGTCATCTCCGTCAAAGATAAGTTCAGTGCCTGAAGCAGTTTTCAATAACTTTGTTGCCTCACTTCCTATTCCTTGGAATAATCCAGCTGAACTACCATATAATA
>Ga0172369_10007531_pt1 | contig 12621 bp, 14 predicted proteins | sample LakKiv25m_FD_114539 | JGI IMG/M metagenome (GOLD analysis project Ga0172369, IMG submission 114539) | Freshwater microbial communities from Kabuno Bay, South-Kivu, Congo - kab_022012_11.25m | ecosystem: Environmental > Aquatic > Freshwater > Lake | place: Democratic Republic of the Congo... | reverse complement strand
GGTAGAATTCTTAAAGGGAAGCGAAGAAATTGAAATTCTATTTAATGGCGATAATATAATAACAGTTGATCCTCCAATATTTGTTTATCAAAAAGTGGTTGAAACCGAACCAGGTTTTAGAGGCAATACAGCTACTAATGCATTTAAACCAGCTAAGTTAGAATCTGGTGCAACTGTACAGGTTCCACTTTTTATAGATGTTGATGATCTATTAAAAGTTGATACTAGAACACACGCTTATGTAGAAAGAGTAAAATCCTAACTGAAGGAATATATAAAATGGATCTAAATCTTATAAAAAAACTTATAAAAATTCTTGAAGCAAGTGAAGTAACCGATCTTGAAGTTGAAGAAAACGGAACACGTGTTAAACTTGCAAAAAAAGTTAGGGTAGCGCAAACAATTGCAATGCCTCAAATAAATGCTGCGGCTCCACTCAATCAATCAGCTTCAGTTACAGTTACTAAAACAGAAGACAATAAATCTGTTGAAAATAATACAGGCTTGCACGAAATTAAATCGCCGATTGTTGGTACATTTTACAGAGCACCTGCACCGGATGCTGATGCTTACGTTCAGGTTGGTGATACAATTGCTGCCGGTTCAGTTTTATGTATTGTAGAAGCAATGAAGTTGATGAATGAAATTGAAAGCGATGTTAGCGGAAAAGTAGTTAAGATATTGGTAGAGAATGGTAAACCGGTTGAGTATAATCAACCATTGTTCCTGATCCAGAAAAGTTAATCCAAAACAGATTGAGATATTGTGTTTAATAAAATATTAATTGCTAATCGCGGAGAGATTGCTCTCAGAATAATAAGAACCTGTAAAGAACTTGGTATCAGAACAGTTGCTGTTTATTCTGAAGCAGATAAAGAATCACTGCATGTTACATTTGCAGACGAAGCTGTTTGCATCGGACCTGCTTTAGGAAAAGAAAGCTACTTAAAAATTCCTTCAATAATTTCTGCCGCTCAAATTACAGGTGCAGATGCAATACATCCGGGTTATGGATTTCTTGCTGAGAATGCAGATTTTTCTGAAATATGCAATGAATCAAATATTGCATTTATAGGTCCATCACCTCAAATGATAAGATCAATGGGTGATAAATCTTTTGCAAAAGATACAATGAAGAAAAATGGTGTACCTGTTATACCCGGCAGTGATGGTGTTATAACTGATATTGCAGACGCAATTAAAATAGCACATCAGGTTGGATTTCCTGTTATTGTAAAAGCATCAGCAGGCGGCGGCGGTAAAGGAATGAGAATTGTTTGGGAAGAAAAAGATTTTGAAAAAGCTTTTCAGACAGCACAAGCTGAAGCAGGTGCAGCGTTTAATAACTCGGATGTTTACGTTGAGAAATATTTAGAAAATCCTCGCCACGTAGAAATACAGGTAATGGGTGATAAGTTTGGTAATGTTTATCATTACGGCGAAAGAGATTGTTCTGTTCAGCGAAGACATCAAAAACTTATTGAAGAATCACCATCACCTGCACTTGATGAAACATTGAGAAAAAAAATGGGTGATACCGCAGTGCTTGCTGCTAAATCGGTAAACTATCTTGGTGCCGGCACAATTGAATTCTTATTAGACAAGCATAAAAATTTTTATTTTATGGAGATGAATACAAGAATTCAGGTTGAGCATCCGGTTACAGAAACTGTTTATGATGTTGATCTTGTTAGACAACAAATACTTGTTGCTGCTGGGCAAAAAATTGATACTCCGCCAAATCCGCCTTTTGGGCATAGTATTGAATTTAGAATCAATGCAGAAGATCCAGAGCATGATTTTAGACCTTCACCAGGAAAAATAACTTCGTTAAATTATCCGGGTGGTTTTGGTGTTAGAGTAGATTCCCATATTTATCAGTCTTACTCAATTCCACCTTATTACGATTCGCTTGTTGCTAAACTAATAGTTTGGGGAAAAACCCGGGAGCGTGCGATTGCAAGAGGTAAACGTGCTTTAGAGGAATTTGTAATTGAAGGAATTAAAACTACAATTCCATTTCATCTAAAAGTTTTAGAGGATCCTAGATTTATTAGTGGTAATTTTGATACAGGCTTTTTAGAAAAGTTTAACACAAATAATTAATTCTTTTTACTGAAATTTTTTTGAGGATAAAATGAACATTCCAAATAATTTAAAATATACAAGAGAACACGAATGGGTTCTTGTTGAAGGTAACATCGGAACAATAGGAATAACTGATTATGCACAGGGCGAACTTGGCGATGTTGTGTTTATTGATATTGATCCGGCTATCGCTGAAATTAAAAAAAGTGAATCTGTTGGAACAATTGAAGCGGTTAAAACTGTTAGCGATATCTTTGCCCCATTTTCTGGTAAAGTTGTTAGTTTAAATGAATCATTAAAAGATAGCCCGGAATCAGTTAACTCTGATCCTTACGGAAGCGGCTGGATGCTTAAGGTTGAAATCAGCGATGCTGCTGAACTTAATGATTTACTTGATGCTGCAGGTTATCAGGCTTTAATCGGTCAATAATATATTTCTTTGAAAACTTTTAAAACAAAATTCGGTGTGCCGAATTTTGTTTTTTTATTTTAAATATAAATTAACTTATGAACCCACACGAAAAAATTTTGATTATTGATTTTGGTTCTCAGTTTACTCAGCTTATTACAAGAAGAGTTCGTGAAGCAAATGTTTATTCTGAAATCCATTCGCATTTAATTACTTTACAACAGGTTAAAAAATTTAATCCAGCAGGCATTATACTTTCTGGCGGACCGATGAGTGTTTATGATACTGATGCTCCTGATCTTGAAGATGAAATATTAAAACTTGGAATTCCTGTTTTAGGAATATGTTATGGTTTACAAATTATAAGCAAAAAACTTGGCGGCAAAGTTGAACCTGCAAAAGATCGCGAGTATGGAAGAGCAACTTTAAATGTTATATCATCATCACCGCTTTTAAGTAATGTAAAACCAAATTCAACTGTTTGGATGAGCCATGGTGATTATCTTACAGAATTGCCTGATGGATTTAATGTTGTTGCTAAATCAGATCATTCACCAATTGGTGCTGCAGAAAATTCTAATAAAAAAATATACGGAGTTCAATTCCATCCCGAAGTTGTGCATTCTGAAGAGGGCAGGAAAATAATTCATAATTTTTTATTCAATATCTGTAATTGCAAAGGTGACTGGACATCCCACAATTTTATAGAAAATAATATTGCTGAAATAAAAACTAAATTTGGTAGTGCAAAAGTTATTTGCGCCCTTAGCGGTGGAGTTGATTCTACTGTTGCAGCAGTACTCGTTAAAAAAGCAATCGGTAATAATTTAATTTGCATACATATAGATACAGGCTTGATGCGTAAAAATGAAAGTGCAGAAATAGCCAGAGTGTTTGACAAAAAACTTAACTTAAATCATATTCATATTGATGCTTCAGAAAGATTTTTAACCAAGCTAAAAGGCGTTTCTGATCCCGAACAAAAACGTAAGATTATTGGTAATACTTTTATCGAAGTTTTTGAAGAAGAAGCAAAAAAAATTGATGGTGCAGAATATCTTGTTCAAGGTACTTTGTATCCTGATGTAATTGAATCAGTATCAGTTAAAGGTGCTTCAGTTACTATCAAAACTCATCATAATGTTGGCGGGTTACCAGAAAAAATGAATCTAAAGCTTATAGAACCCTTTAGATCTTTATTTAAAGATGAAGTTAGAAATGTTGGCAGAGAATTAAATATTCCTGAAGAATTTATTGAACGTCATCCATTCCCGGGTCCCGGTTTAGCTGTTAGAATTCTTGGTGCGGTTGATAAAGAAAAACTTGATATTTTAAAAGAAGCTGATGATATTTATATCAACGCAATTAAAGATGCAGGAATTTATAATGAAATATGGCAAGCCTTTGCCGTGCTGCTGCCAGTTCAATCTGTTGGTGTAATGGGTGATGCAAGAACTTATGAAAATGTGCTTGCTTTACGCGCTGTTACTTCGGTTGATGGTATGACTGCTGATTGGTATTGGTTTGATCATAAATTTTTGGCAGATGTTTCAAACAAAATTATTAATAAAGTACGCGGTATTAATCGTGTGGTTTATGATATTAGCTCTAAACCGCCGGCAACTATTGAATGGGAATAATTGGACGAACAAAGAATAAAATATAAACTAAAACTTGCTTCAGCTTTTGTTGCTGAAGGAAAAAATCTCCATGCAATTCAAATCTATAAAAGTTTGATTGAAGAAACACAACGTGAAGATGTTTATTATATGCTGGCGGAGCTGTATGAAGATATGAAGTTTATTGATTCCGGTGAAAAGATTTTACGGGATTTGTTGGAAGCAGGAAAAGATAAAACCGGAATTTGTATGTACGTGGGGCAGTACTTTTTAAGGAACGCAAAATGGATTGAAGCTATTGAGGTTTTAAATTCCATCTCGCAGCTTGTTCACTCTTCAAATTTTCTTATTGGCTACTCTTACTTGATGTTGAATCAATTTGAACTATCAAAAGAATATTTTACAAAATATATTTCTTCGGATGAAAAAAGTGAATTGAATCAAGAAGCAAATATTTATCTTGCAAAAATCGAGTATGAGTTGAATGATTATAACTCGGCACTTAACTACGCAAAAAGTGCTCAATTTGTTTATTCAGATTTTTGGGAATTGAATCTTATACTTGCAAAAGTTTATTACTCGCTTGATATGATAACACACGCTGTTACACCAATTGAAAAAGCATTAAAGTTAAATCCTAAAGATGTTGTAGTTTTAGAATTTGCAGGCAAGATTTACTTTAAACTTGAAGACTTTAATAAGGCTGAGCGATACTTTTCTGAATGTATTGAACATAGCGGCGAAATCTCGGCAGAGATTTACACATTGCTGGCAAAATCATTTGTTAAACAAAAAAAATATAGCGAAGCAGAATTGTTCTTTACTCTGGCTTTGCAGGTTGATCCTGAGTATCAATCTGCAATTGCAGGCAAAGCAAATTTGAAAAATTAATTATGAAGCATATCATACTTTTTATATTAGTCTTATCCGGCAACCTGTTTACTCAAAATTTTTCTGTTGATAATGATAAAGATTTTGAAAAAGCACTATCGTTTTATCAATCAAAAAAATACGATGATGCATTTTTATTATTTGATAAAATATCAAACAGAAAAGAAAACAATACAAAGCAATCTATATCAGCATTTTTTAAAGCTAAAACTTTACATGAGCAAAAAAAATATTCTGATTCAGAAAAAGCAGCAAAACTATTTTTGCAAAACTATCCGGGAAGTAAATATGCAAATGAAATTAAGAGTTTAATTATTGATTGTTCTGTGAGGTTGAATGATTTTGAAAAAGCATTTAACGCTGCTTTGGAATTTCTTGATAATTCTTCATCTATAATATTTACCAAAGAAATTAAAATTACTGCTGAAAAAATTGCATTAAATTATTTAACAAACTCTTATGTAGAAAAATTATCCGGCAAGTACGAAAACTCATCATTAAAACCGTTTTTACTTTTAACTGCAGGTAAATTGCTGCTTGGTGAAGGTGAAATTGCTAATGCCTCAAAAAAATTTACAGAAATAACTACTAAACATATAACCTCTGAAGAATATGTTGAAGCACTTAATCTGAAAAAACAATCCAGCAGTTTTAACTCTAAAAGTGAATTCCCGATGGTTGGCATTGTGCTGTCTTTAACTGATCAAAACGGCAGAGAAATTGAATCAGCAAGCGAAATATTAGAAGGCATTAAGTTTGCGTTTCATCAGTACAATATAAAAGATTTGGATAAAATTGGAATTTTGGTTAGAGATATTGAAAGAGATAAAATTAAAACGACTGAGGTTATAACTGAATTTATTGAAAACAATGATGTTAGATGTTTGATTGGACCGGTTTTTAGTGATGATGTAAGAAATGCGTTAGTTGAAATTGATAGATCTAACATTTGTTTAATTTCACCAACTGCAACGGACGATGATTTAGTTACTTTGAGTGATAATTTTTATCAAGCTAACCCATCCTTAACTTCACGCGGAAAAATATTTGCACAGTATTTATATTTTGTTGAAGGTAAGCGGAAGCTTGCTGTTCTAAATTCTATCGAAGGTTATTCACCATTGCTTGCCTCAAGTTTTACGAAGGAATTTGAAAATCTTGGTGGAAAAATTTTGGCAAAAGAAACTTATAGAAGTAAGAGTTATGCGTTTTCAGAGCAGCTCAATCGTATTGCTTCAATCAGAAATTCAATTGATGGAATTTACGCTCCAATCTCTGATCCTAATGATGCGGCTGCTATTCTTTCTCAAATGGTTCAAACAGGTATGGATGTAAATATTTATGGAAACCAGGATTGGTTTTTAGGTAAAGGATTTGAATCTTCATCAACAAGTGCAAATAAATTAACGTTTGAATCTGATTACTTTATAGATTATTATGACCCTGATTTTAGGGCGTTAAGTAATGATTTTAAAAAGATAACGGGTAAAGAAATAAATAGAAATGTTTTATACGGTTATGATGCAGCAAAATATGTTTTAACTGTTATGCGCAATATTGATCCGACAAGAAAAAATGTAAAGTACAAAATAGAATCCGGGATTAATGTTACCGGATACCATAATAATATTTCATTCGATCAGGAACGCGTTAATAAATATGTAAATATTATTCGTTATAAGGATGAAGTGTTTGAACTTGTAGAAAAATTTAGATCTGGCAAATAAATTAAAAGGGGATTATGGCAAAAGTAAAAGATTTACCAATTGATGATCGTCCAAGAGAAAAATTACTTTTACGCGGTGCTCAAAATCTTACTGATGCAGAATTGGTGGCTATATTATTGCGTACAGGTACAAAAGGAAAATCGGTTATAACAATAGCTCAGGATATCATAACAAAAGAAAAAAATTTAGCTCAGCTTGCTGCAAAAACATTATCTGATTTTAAGAAAACATCTGGAATTGGAAATGATAAAGCAGCAACATTGCTTGCAGCATTTGAAATAAGCAGAAGAATTTTATCTCAAGCAAAATGGTTCTCGCAAAAAAAAATAACTTCGCCTGCTGATGTTGCAGAAATTTTTATTCCGCTGCTTAGAGATGAAGTTAAAGAACAGTTTGTAGTTGTTTGCTTAAGCAGTGCAAATAAAATAATTAAGCACGAAAAGATTTCGGTGGGAAATTTAAACTCAAGTGTTGTACACGCAAGAGAAATATTTAAAGCGGCGATAGAAAATAATTCGGCAAGTATTATATTAATTCATAATCACCCAAGTGAAAATCCAGAACCAAGCAATGAAGATATTTCAATAACCCGTAAAATAGTTGAAGCAGGAAAAATAATGGACATACCGGTTTATGATCATATAATCATAGCTGGTAATAATTACACAAGCTTTGTTGAGAGGCGTCTAATTTGACGTCTAAATATGTAACATAGATTAATATTTAGGTTTCTTTTAAATACATTTTTTATATAAATTTCGGAAAGATAAATATTGAATTCAAAGCAAACTATTTTATTCAATCAATCAATAACCAATATATTCGGAGGTATCGAATGAACGTAACAAAATCATTGAGAACTGCCGTAATGATCGGCGGTATGGCACTTACTACTGCGTTCTTAAGCGGATGCGGCGGCTTAGACGAAGCTCAATTAAAAGAGTTGAGCGATCTTAAAAGCGAAGTATCATCTTTAGAATCAGAAGCAAATTCTTTAAGAGATCAGAGAGCTAAACTTGAAGCTCAGGTAGAAGAAACAAACAGAAAACTTGCTGAATGTGAAAAACAAAAAGAAGAAGCAAGAGCAAATCTGGAAAAATTACCCAAATAATTAATTAATGATTTTTAAAAATTTAGAGGATGTTATAATGAATCTTAAAATAAAATTATTAGGCATAGTTTCTCTGCTTCTTCTATTTACTGCTGTTAACTTTGCGCAGGAAATGACAGAAGAGCAGTGGGAAGCTGAAATGACTTCTTTCAAAAACAAGAAGGCTGCATTAGAAAGTGAAATTAGTGCTCTTAAATCTGATATTGACAACTTAAAAGCTATGAATCTTCAGGATCCTGAAGAATGTATAGATGAGTTGTACCAGATTGTTGGTGCTACAAGAAATGACGTAAATAATTATAGAAAAGCTGTTAACGAATTAGATGGTAAGATCAAAAGAAAAGAAGGACCAAAATCTGACAGACAAACTGATCTTAATACATTAAAGACAAACAAAATTTCTGCATTACCAGAATTCTTCAATAAAGTTCACAATCAAATGCAAAAAGATTTAGACAACTGGGTTGACGCTCCTAAAGATATGAACTATACAGTTGTTAAAGGTGATTGTCTCTGGAACATTGCAAAGAAAAAAGAACATTATGGTAACGCTTTTGCATGGCCAGTAATTTATCAAGCTAACAGAGATCAAATTAAAAATCCTGATTTAATTTATCCTAATCAGAATTTTACAATTCCTCAGTTAACTGAAGAAGAAAAAGCAAAATACGAGAAACTAAGAGTAAATTATAAACCAGCTCCTGTTCAATAATTGAACTCTTACTTAATCAGTTTTAACAGCCCTTATCTTTGTTGATGAGGGCTTTTTCTATTTAAACTTAAATTAACGAATATATGACTGTAGCAGAAAAAAAAATAACACTAACAGGCATCGATATGCTATCACTGCTTGGTGTTAATGATGCAAATCTTAATATACTTGAAGATAGATTTAACTCAACAATTTCAGTTCGCGGCGATATAGTAAACATTAAAGGTGTTCTGGAAGAAGTAGAGATTGTTGAAAAAGTAATTAAAGAAATGGCTTATGTACTTAATACAAGCGGCAGATTAAATCGTAATGATGTAGATACAATTCTTAATCTTACTGTTGAAGGTAAAGAAGTTATTAATGAAGAAGATTTTGATTCGATTGTTTTATATACAAAGAATGATGTTGTAAAAGCTAAAACACCAGGGCAAAAACAGTACTTTCAAATTGCAAATAAAAATGATATTTGTTTTGCTATTGGTCCTGCGGGAACTGGAAAAACTTATCTTGCTGTTGCACTCGCAGTTTCAGCCTTAAAAAAAGGAATTGTTAAACGTATAGTTCTTGCTCGTCCCGCTGTTGAAGCTGGAGAAAGTCTTGGTTTTTTACCGGGCGATTTCCAGGAAAAAATTGATCCCTACTTAAGACCTTTATACGATGCTCTCGATGATATGATTCCGTCTGAAAAATTAAAAGGATACATAGAAAAAAGAATTATCGAAATAGTACCGTTAGCATATATGCGCGGCAGAACATTAAATAATGCTTTTGTAATTCTTGATGAAGCGCAAAATGCAACTGATGTTCAAATGAAAATGTTTCTTACAAGATTAGGCGCAAATTCTAAAGCCATTATTACTGGCGATATTACACAAATTGATTTGCCAATTAAAACTAAAAGTGGATTGATTCAAGCAAAAGAAATCTTAAGCGCTATTACAGGCGTTGGTTTTGTTTACTTTGATAAGGAAGATGTAGTAAGACACAAACTTGTTAAAGATATTATTGATGCGTATGATAAATTTAATGGAAATGGGAAATAAATTTTAGCTAACTAAATTCAGGTAGTTTTTTACTTTCATTCCAAAACTTATCCATTTCTTCAAGGTTTGATTCTGTTATCGCTTTACCGGTTTCTTTAACTTTTTTCTGAACATAATTAAAACGATTTATAAACTTTTCATTCGTTCTGCGCAAGGCATCTTCAGGATTTATGTTTAGAAATCTTGCATAATTTACCATTGCAAAAAATACATCTCCAACTTCTTTTTCTAATTTCAAATTTATTTCATCTTGATTTTTGGAATTAGGAGTTTGAGATTTAATCTTTTCCATTTCATGCATTTCTTCAATCTCTTCAATCACTTTTTCCCAAACATCTTCTTTCTTTTCCCAATCAAAACCAACTTTGGCTGCTTTTTCCTGCAAACGATTTGCTCTTTGTAAAGCTGGTAAAAATTTAGGAACACCATCAAGTACCGATTCTCTTCCTTCGCTTAATTTTATTTCTTCCCAATTCTTTTTTACTTCATTAGAATCTGATACCTTAACTTCACCAAAAACATGAGGATGCCTTCTGATAAGTTTTTCTTGAATCGAATCAATTACATCATTTATGTTAAAATGATTTTGCTCTTCTGCAATTTGAGTATGAAAAATAACGTGCAATAATAAATCACCAAGTTCTTTTTTTAATTCTTCATAGTTTTTTTGATCAATAGCTTCAACAACTTCGTAAGCTTCTTCAATAGTATTGGATTTTATTGAATCATTTGTTTGTTCTCTATCCCATGGACATTCTTTTCTTAATCTTTTAACAATCTGTACAAAATCAGTAAATTTGCTCTCAGTCATCTGAAATCCTTTTTAGTAAATGTTTCGGATCAAATTTAATGAAAAATATTTTATCCATTTGGAGATTTTATGATAGAAGAAAAAATTAAACAGCTTGGATTTGAAGTTCCTGAAGTTGCAAAGCCATTAGCCGCATATATTCCTGCAAAACAAGTTGGTGCACTTGTTATGACTTCAGGACAAGTTCCACTTGTAAATGGTGAAATTAAATACAAAGGGAAAGTTGGAAAAGATTTATCTGAAGAAGACGGAATTAAAGCTGCACAGGTTTGTGCATTAAATTGTTTAGCTGCGGTTAAGTCTGTTATTGGAAATTTAGATAGAATTGTTGAAATTGAAAAGTTAACTGTGTTTGTTGCAAGTGCAGAAAATTTTACAGCGCAGCCAAAAGTTGCTAACGGTGCATCAGAATTGATTGGAAAAATATTTGGTGAAGCAGGAAAGCATGTAAGAAGTGCCGTTGGAGTAACAGCATTGCCTTTAGATTCCGCCGTAGAAATTGAAATGATTGTAAAAATTTCGGATTAAAGTTTTAACCAGTTATAAATTATTTTTGATCCAAATTCTGTTAAGATTGATTCAGGATGAAATTGTATTCCTTCTAAAGGAAAAATTTTGTGCCTAACTGCCATAATTATGTTATCATTAGTTATGGCAGAAATTTCCAGAACATCAGGCAATGAATTATAATCCACAATTAAGGAATGATATCTCATTGCATCAAAATTTTGTGGAATGTTTTTAAATATTGTTTTTCCATCGTGATTGATTTTTGAAACTTTACCGTGTACAGGATCAGTTGATTTTATTACTTTACCGCCAAAAGCGGTTACAACTGCTTGGTGACCGAGACAAACACCAAGTATTGGAATATCTGAACCAAATTTCTTTATAATATCTAAAGAAATTTTTGAATCTGATGGATGTTTAGGACCAGGTGAGATTAAAACTTTATCTGGATTTAAATTTTTAATCTGATTTAGATTGATTTCATCATTTCGTTTAACAATAATTTTACAACTAAACTTTCCTAAAAGTTGCACAAGGTTAAACGTAAACGAATCATAATTATCTATAACTAAAACTTTCATATAATCAAAATAAAAAAAATACTTGTGATTAAGATTATTTTAAGGGAATTATCTAAATTAAAACGTCCAAAGCATAGTAAGATTCATTGACATTAAGTCAGGATTTATATAAAATCGAAGTGAAAATTTTGAGAAAATTATGAAAAAGTATCTTTTAGTTTTTGCAATAATAATTTCGTCATTAACCAATGCACAGTTTAAAGATCCTGTATTTCCAACAGAAACACCAAAAGATGGAATTACAGATAATTCATCCAATTTAATTTTAGGATTTATCAATCCAAGTAACTTTAGTATGCATCATTCATTCGGAATGTCTTATTCAACATTTGGCGGCGAAGGAATAAGTCTTGCAACGTACACAAATAGTATGATGTACAAATTTTCTGATAATATGAATTTACAGGTTGATGCAAGTTTTGTTACAAGTCCGTACAGTTCATTCGGAAAAGATTTTAACAAATCCATTCAGGGATTTTACATTTCAAAAGCAGCATTTAACTACAAACCGTGGGACGATGTTTCTATCTCGGTTCAATATCGAAGCTTACCTAACTCTTACTTTTATAATCCATTTAATCGTTATGGTGGATTTGGCAGTTCTTACAATGGTAGTTACTTTGATTCTGGTTTTGGTTCTTTTATGTATTAACATTTGAGCAAAGTATTGGCAGAAACAGAAACGAAACAAAACTCTAAATCTCACCAGAACAAACAAGAAAAAAATACAACCCTTTTCTTTATTATTGCCTCTGTAATTTTATCATTTTTTTCAATTTTTTTATTGTATTCGGTTTTAGATAAAACCGGAGTTATTTCTTTTGGTGAAAAGGAAAAAGTAAAACCAAAAAATGTTCAGCAGCTTATACAGGTAGAAGTGTTAAATGGCTGTGGCGTTGCAGGTGTTGGCGATGGTTTGACCGATGTTTTAAGATCTAAAGGAATTGATGTTGTTAAGACTGGTAATTACAGAAGTTTTGATGTAGATAATACTTTTATTGTAGATAGAACCGGGAAAATTGAAACAGCAGAAAAAGTTGCTGATTCATTAAATCTTGATAAACGATTTGTTATATCTGAAAAAAATAAAAATCTTTTTTTAGATCTTACAATTATAAT
>Ga0172369_10007527_pt1 | contig 12624 bp, 13 predicted proteins | sample LakKiv25m_FD_114539 | JGI IMG/M metagenome (GOLD analysis project Ga0172369, IMG submission 114539) | Freshwater microbial communities from Kabuno Bay, South-Kivu, Congo - kab_022012_11.25m | ecosystem: Environmental > Aquatic > Freshwater > Lake | place: Democratic Republic of the Congo... | reverse complement strand
GGGGAATGTGCGGGAATTAAAGAACGTGATCCAGGGGATCGTGGTGCTCCAGAACACGAGGGTGATCATGCCGGAGCATCTGCCCCTGGAGATCAAGGGGCCCACCGCACCCAAACAGGGAAGGGGACAGAACGGCTTTGTCCTGCCGGAAGGGGGGCTCTGCCTTGATGAATTCGAGAAAGACATGATCCTGCAGGCCCTTGAACGGGCGGATCATAATAAGACCAAGGCGGCGAAGCTGCTGCAGATCAGCTACGATTCTTTTCGGTATCAGTTGAAGAAGTTCGGTCTGGAGTAAAAAAGCGGATCCGGAGTCATTCTGATTCCTCAATGACGCTTTTGGCAATCATTTTTACCTGAAGCAGATCAAACGGTTTGGTAATAAACATATTGGCGTTCTTTTCGATGGTTTTTGTCATCGTATCGTTGATGATGCCTGCAGTCATCATGATGACTTTCGTCTTCGGGGAGGTTGCCTTGATCCTTTTGAGGACCTCTATCCCATTCATGTCCGGTAGAAAGACATCAAGAAAACACAGATGAAAATGGGATGAAGCAATTTCTGACAGGGCTGCTTCGCCCGTTTCCACCGTGGTGACCTCGGTTACGTCGGTTTGCAACGCCTTGCCGAAACCCTGGAGCAGCAATTGTTCATCGTCAACCACCAGGATCCTTTTTGTATTCATCTCTGCTAAAACTCCCTGTTCTCCACTGTCTCATTCCTATATTCGCCTTAACCATTTAAAATACTTCGCAATGAATGTGCCACGATGAGCCGGCACGTTAAAGTCCCGTCATTCAGCAGATTTGTGCTACGAAAAAACGAAAATTTCCTGCGGGAATTCTTCTCGGTTGGTGAAATCCCCAGCATGACTTGGTGATTTCACCAACTTCCTTTCGGGATGCAGGCGACACCTACTGTGTAATATTTTGAATTCAATAATGTTTTATAAATAATAGGGGTGGCATGTTGATTGCTTTTCCATGGATAGTTTAACTTGCGACACCGGCTTGCCTCTCGTAGATGTTGTGAGATGCTGTGATCGGATGATGTGGGCTGAGAACAGAAGGCAGCAGGTAGAAAGCTCCATTCATAAATAATGTATTTAAGATGATATGTAAGGAGGCTGGGCGATGAGGGTTAAGAGATTATTGGTAATGCTGATGGCATTGGTGTTAGTGCCATTGGTCTCTCATGCGGCAGATGTGAAGTTGTTTACCAGCTCTACCCAGATGCTCTGGTATCAGGACTTGTTGTCTGACGAGGGCAAGCGAGAAGTTCAGGAGTATTTGCGGGTGAACGTGACGAAGCTCGACAAGGAAGGGAAGCTGAACATTTACGGATACGGTCGGGCGAACAAGGTTCTGTCTTCGCCCAGCGAGGATCTGCAGGGGAGGCTGTATTACCTGTACGTGGACTATCGGGATGCCTTCAAGGAGCACCTTGATTTGCGTGCGGGCCGGACCTATGTGAATTCTGCGGCGCTCTCCGGGACGGTGGACGGGCTGTATGCGGATGTGAAGAACCTGGGTCCTGTGGGGGTGACGCTGTTCGGCGGGCGTCACGTGATATTCGACGACAAACGGGATGTGGGGACCAGGGGGGACGCCCTTACGGGGATGAGCGTCTATTTGGACACGGTAAAGAACACCCACGTCGAGGTGAGTTACGGCAGGAAATACGGGGACACGGATGTGACGCGCGAGAGCGTGGGACTGGATTTTTCAACCACGCCCCACCAGATGGTGAATGTATATGGGCGGATGAAGTACGATACCTTTGCGGAAACCTATAATGAGATGCTCTTTGGCGCGAAGATGGCCCCTTTGAAGGATTTGACCCTGCGGGGCGAGTACTACCGGAGTTATCCGACCTTTGACAGCGTATCCATTTACAGCATCTTTTCCGTTGAGAAGTACGAGGAGAAGAGCATTACCGCCGAGTACGAGTTCAGCAAGAACTACCGTGCGAGCGTCAAATATGCCAAGGAGAATTTTGACAGTGATGCCGACGCGGATGTGTTCGAGATCGGTTTTGTTGCCAAGCCGATCAAGGATCTTACGCTCAATGCCAGCTACGAGAAGAGAAGCGGTTATGCCGGCCAGCTGAGCGGGCTTCGGTTCTATGGGGAATACAAGATAAGCAAAGCGGCGATTCTGGCGGGGATGGATTACGATGATTTTCGGAGAGAAATCTCCCGCGAGGGGACGGCGAAGAAGTTCTGGGCCGGCGTCAATTATGAATTCTCCAAACTCATCAGCGCCGTATTGAGGGTTGAGGACAATGTCAACTTTACCTATGACAACGGCTATCAGGGTTATGTAGCCGTCCAGATTAACTATTGAACTTGTGAGGGGAGACCATGATAATCAATAAGGCGTTTAAAATAGCAGTTCTTTCCACGGCCTTTCTCCTTGTGCTCGTCTGTCTCTCATTCGCCAGGACCGACCACAGAGACTATAGAAACTCGAAGCTTGATGAATGTCAGGACTGCCACAGCGGCTCCGGGGTGATGAGCAACCACGGCGCCTTTTTTGTGAAAGAGCATAGATTGCTGGCCCAGAAGGGGGGCAGCAATTGCGCGGATTGCCATCAGCAGTCCTTCTGTACCGACTGCCACAAGGGGGGTAACATCGATGCCGATTTGACCAGGAGCCTGTCCCGCAGAGGGGAGACCATGCCCCGGACGCACCGGTCGGATTTCATTTCGATCCATTCGATAAAGGCGGCGGACAACCCCCAGACCTGCAGCCGCTGCCACGAGGCGAATTTCTGTTCGGACTGCCACGGCAAGACGCGGCAGAAGGGGAGCATGAGGATCAAATCCCACCGTCCGGCGGGGACCGGCTCGCAGATCTACAGCTGGAATTCGGATCATGCGGCGGAGGTGCGCAGGAATCTGCAGTCCTGCGAGAGCTGCCATCCGGATGCCGATGTCTGCGTGAAGTGCCATAGCTCGGGCAAGCAGAATCCCCATCCCCGCAACTGGAGGGATATCAGCAAGAGATACAAGAATGAGAGCAACGGAAGGACATGCAGAAAGTGTCATATAACATATTAATGAAATCTCATGAGGAGGAGGAGGCAATGAACAAGAGATATGTAAGTTTCGCTTCGATGATGACGCTCTGCTTATTGTTACTGCTGATCAGCGGCTGCGGCTCGTCGGGTAACAAGGAGGGGGCCAGCAGCATCTCTGCGACCAATGTGGGCGATACCGCCTGCGTCCAGTGCCATAGCGCCAACACGGAGGCTCTGACCGGTCAGGGGCTGATCGCCCAGTATGTGAACGGCTCACCCCATAAGGATTCCGCCCACGCCAACAACGGCAACGGGTGCGAGGCCTGCCACGGCAGCGCCTCAGGGCACCAGGGCAAGGGACCGATCGCTTACGTCAATCCTTATGACAACAGCGGCGCGCGGTGCGCTGACTGCCACAAGGGCAATTACGCCGGCAACTTCAGCACCCAATTTGCCTCATCCAACCATGCTTCTGTGACGATCGAAGAAAGCGCGGGCTGCGTCCGCTGCCATACGCACGAAGGTGCGGTCCTCGGCGGCATCGCCGGTTTGACGGGCGACCTGACGGTCATGGACAATAAGTCCTACCAGACCATTCCCATTCCTGCCAAGGGCTGGTCGCAGTTCAAATGCCAGACCTGCCACGAGCACGGCGGAGGCCTCAGGAGCGTCATGGCCCGGTACAACAACCCATTCAAGGCCGACGCGGCCAACGGCACGGTTGTCTCGTGGGATCCGAACAACAACCGCGAGCATGACCAGTACGACCTCTGCACGGGCTGCCATACCATGACGACCAACACCTACGGAACGGGCGTCATCGGCAGCAACGGCAGGGAGATCTCCGGTTCCCTCTATATGGCGTCGGGTACCCCCGCCCATGCGGATACGGGCAAGCCCGCCACGGTGAAGGCCGGTCATCATGAAACGAGTTGGTATCGCCTGATCGCCACGTCCCACTATGACAATCCGGCGACCGGTTTGGATAAGGCTGATAAAGCCCTTTCCACGGGCAACGTGATCGAAGGGTATGTCCTGCGCCAGAACAAGGAATCTGTCTGCTACGACTGCCACTCCCACGAGGCAAAGGCAGGGACGCGGTACGGCCAGACCACCACGTCGTCGATCTACACCGACTGGGCCCAGTCCCCCCATGCCGGCGGATTGCTGAAGGCAAAGTACAGCGCGGCCGCAGGCAAATCCGGGGCCGCCCAGGTCGACTCCGTCATGATCTCCGGCGCCAGCTCCGCCGAGGGGAGCACCAACTATGCCGCGGTGGATGCCTCCGGCGCCGCGATCACGATCACCCGGAAGACAAGCGCCGGCGATGCCTGGGCCCATTATCAGTGGGAAAGGACATTGAAGTCCAACGGCACGGACGACCGGGGCTCCTGCCAGAAGTGCCATACAGCGACCGGCCTCTCCAATTATCTTTCCAATCCGGCCAAGTATGATTACAAAAACAATAATTTCGGGCATCTCGCCGGCTGGGTAGGCGCATCGGCAGGCAAGGCGACGACGCCGTCGGCCCAACAGGAAGTCCTGTACTGCTGGGGCTGCCACAGCTACGCCGGGGTAGGAACGCTTCGCAAACCGGGCGCCATCACCGCGGACTATAAGTTCCAGGGTGCGGCAGCGAAATTCCCGGATATGGAGGGATCGAACATCTGTCTCGTGTGCCATTCCGGACGTGAGAGCGGCGAGTCTTTGAATAGCGTTGCGAACTTCGCCAATGCCTCGTTCGTGAACTCCCATTACCTGGCGGTCGGCGGCCTGATGTTCGTGAAGTCCGGCTTCACCGGCTTCATCGATGCCAATACGCCGCTCGGAACGAGCACATACGGCAAGTCCATGACCTCCACTGAGGACGGCGGCGCCGTTTCCAGCACCCACAGGAAACTGGGGACCAAGGCCATCAACAACGACAGCCACAACCCGGCTGCCTTTGTACCGGGCAAATTCGACTCCAACGGGCCGTGCGTGACCTGCCATATGCAGGGGACCGGACAGTCCACGCGGAAATCGAGCCATACCTGGGAGATTAACTGGGAGGCCTTCAACGAGGTCTGTCTGAAGTGCCACGACGAAGAAGGCGGGGTGCCGCTGGGTCCGACGAACTACAAGACCCTCTTCATCGAGGAGCAGGCCGAGTTCTTCAAGACCGCCTTGGAGCTCGCATTTGAAGAGCTGAAGCAAAACTACCAGATCGAGTTCAGGCCTGCGCATCCCTACTTCTACGACCTGAACGCCGGTGCCACGGCTGTCAAGGACTGGACAAGAAGCGGTAGGCTCAGCCAGGCCGACGCGAAGAAGCTGATGGGTGCCTGCTTCAACCTCAACCTGCTCGAGCATGAGCCGGCTGCCTATGTCCATGCAAGGACCTATGTCCGCAGGCTCCTTTACGACACGATCGACTTCCTGGATGACGGGAAGATCAACATGTCGGTGGGCAAAACCGCCATCGCTTTCAATCCCGCGAAGTATGTGAAGGGTGCGACGGCTGCCCCGCCCACGACGGAGTTCTACAAATACCTCGCTGGCTACAGCCGCTCCACGCAGGCGTGGAACGCCCTCGAGCGTCCATAGCTTTCGCAAGCGGTAAGGCGATAACCCGATAAACCCGCCCCGCCTGGAAACAGGCGGGGCTTTTTTTGTTTGGATCGTCATCCCTCGGCTGCCTGCCCCATCGGGCAATGGCTGTCACGGGTCCGGGCTGGTCGGCTGCCGGGCGATACCGATGAGTGCCGGGAACGGATTGCCAGGGCGGGGCGCGGATTCTCTTGTTCCCTGGGGAGCGGACTGTTGTGATGGGAAGAGGCTATAGAGGTACTGACACGTGACCCATGAAAGGGTATCCCACTGCGGGCGGCTCTGTGCGGGTATTTGATAAAGCAGGGGAGGGTGGAGGTTGGCTCCATCCCTCCCCTCAGGGGACGATCCTGTCGTGAGTTTACTTCACGACCCGGATGCTTTCGGCGAAGAGGATCTTGTCAAAGGTCTTCTTGAGGGTCTTGCTCTCGAAGTTTTCCATGGGTTTCGAGTCGGGGAATTCGACGATGTCCCCTTTGCTGAGCTTGGTCTTTAGGGCGGCAATCCAGAGTTTCTGCCCTTTTTCCTCTACCTCCAGGTAGGTGTAGCTTCCCGCGTCCATCGTCTGGAGGACCTTCCCCCTGTGGCCGGAGCCGGCGGGTATTTCCTTCAACCTCAGGTTTGCGTGGGGATCGCCGCTCGAGGGGGCGCCGACAGGCGGGTGCTGGGCAGGCAGTTGCGGCGCCACTTGGGGCTCAGCGGCCTTTGATTCAACTGCCTTCGGGGCCGTGGCCTGGGCCGCAACCTGTGGGGCAGGACCTTTACCTGCTTCTTCCGCCTTTTTGCAGCCTGCGGCCATGACCAGCAAGGCGGCAATGAGTATGAGAATTGTTTTTTTCACAGAGACCCTCCTTATGAGTGTATTTTGGGCAGCTCCTACCACAGAACCGAATCCTTTTTCAATGGGATAAATTCCATCTCTTGATCCTCCCCGCACAAACCCTCTCCCCGTTAAACAGGATAACGCCCTGATGCCGCAGGTCAAGAAAGTCCTTGACCCTCCGGACGATCATGGAGTAATTTTTAGCACGGTCTGCAAAACCATACCAGACGCGCGCATACGGAGGATCAACATGTTTAAGTCATTGACTGCCCGGGCCATCATTCCGGTGACGGTTTCCGTCACCGGCTTCGTCGTCGTCTGCTGTATCCTTCTTTACTCGCTGATGAAGGCGGATATGACAAGCGACGTCATCCTTCTTGAAACCAATCAGGCGCAAATGATAGTCAAGTCGACACGTTATGCCATGCGCCACGACGATCGGGAATCCCTGGCCAATATTATCGACAATATCGGCACCCAGCAATGGGTAGAACACGTGCGGATCTTCAATAAGAAAGGAATCATCATGTTTTCCAGCAACCACAGCGAAGTCGGAAAACTCCTGGACAAGAACGCTGCAGGCTGTATCGAGTGCCACAGCGGCGCCGTTCCCGCCGCCACCCTGGGGGATATGAAGCAGGCGCGTCGTTTCACCAACGATAAGGGAAAAGAGGTGATCGCGATCACCGCCCCCATTTATAACGAACCGGACTGCTACCAGGCTGCCTGCCATGTCCACAAGGCGGGGCAGAAGATCCTCGGCACGCTGGATATCGGCCTTTCCGCCGCGCCTTTGATCAGGAACCTTACGGTGATGAGAAACCGTATGGTCATCTTCAGCATCATGGTCCTTCTGGTCACGGTGGGGGGAGTGGCGGCCCTTCTGCGGAGGTATGTCTTCATCCCGCTGAGAATGCTGATGGATTTTACTGAGAAGACCGTCCAGGGGATAGAGCAGGAAATTCCTCCCTGTGGAGGCGAGATCGAAAGGCTTGCCGGTGATATCAGGTGTATTGTCAAGGAGTTGAACGGCCTCCGGCGGGAAATGGCGCAATGGAAAAAGGAGGAGTAAATCACCCGGTACAGCAAAGGCTTTCCCCGGACTTCAGAGAAGGCTACGCCCGGCTCCGTCAGGAAACGCTCGCCCATATCCGCGCGCTGCAAAGAAAATTTACCGCAGAGCTTTTGTCTGCCTCCCTTTTTCTTCTCCTGAGTATCGCCGCGTTATACGATTTTTCCTTTTTCCCTTCCCTCCCGGAGGGTGTAAGGGCGGCGCTGGGCAGACCCCCTTCCGTCACTATGATCGGTACCGTACTGGTTATTTATGTATTTTCCGGCATCATCCTCATCCTCTCCCGCATGATGATCGGTTCCGGCAGGTATGACGGGATCGGCCATGTGGGTTTTATTGCAGGGTTTTATCTCTTTTACCATTTTTCAGGCAAGCTTCCGGAAAACTTCTGGGCGGTGTTTGTTTCGGGCATGACGATCTTTGTGCTGGAGAGCTACCACCTGTGGATTTACTGCTCTGAGGAAATCGCAAGGGAGAGGGAAGTGCTGGCATCGCTTGAAAGAAAATCAGGGGGATGAGCGGCAGGGGGTGATTCGGAAGGGAGGATTCGCCAGGTGGCGAATCATACCGCGGGCGGGATGAAAGTAGTGATTTTTATGGGCGGGATTCTTCCTGACAGCAAGGTCCCGCCCTTTGCTTTGGGTGAGAAGCCGAACTATTTGGTCAATATCTCGACCTTGGCCCGTGTGTTGATCTCGTTGAGCCAGGCATCCTTGGTCAATCCCTTTTCCTTTATCCCCTTGTCGATGAGTTTGGTGATCAGGGCATCCCTTTGCATCCGTTTTTCGAAATTGGCCAGGGTCATTCCGTGATTTTTTAGAAAACCTTCAAAGTCCTTGTCGGAAATATTCATCCCTTTTTTGATGCCGGCAATCCGGTCGGCGATCTCCTGTGCAGATACGGTGATCTTTTCCTTCTCTGCCTCTGTGACGAGTATTTTTTCCTGTATCAGGGAGTTGAGAATCTGCATCCTCATCTCCGCCATGGCCGCCTTGCCCGCCGGGCTGGAGGTATCCATCTTACCTCCTTCCCCGGACATCTTTTTGAAGAGCTCAAATCTCTGGTCCACTTCCTGGGTCGATATCTTTACCCCGTTGACGATCGCCGCTGTCGAGCCGCTTTTTATCGGGTTGGGGACAATACCCGTGAACATCAGCAGGGCCGCACCACCCACCACCACAAGGAAAAAGGCCAGGATGGCATAGACATTTTTCCTTTCTCGCCGCTCTTCCTGAGGGGAGGTGTCCACCTTTTCGTTTGATTCCTTTACTTCATTGCCGCATTCGCCGCAGACCGCCATTCCGCTCTTCAGAGTGCCGCCGCAGTGGGGACATACCAAGTTTTCCATTTTATTACCCCTTGTTTTTTTTCGTCGTTCAGGCGCCCTATGCCACAGGATCAGGATAAAGTAAAGATAAAAAATTGGCGCTGGGCCATGGCCCAACGCCAATTCACATGCAGGACCTGTCGAAGAAATTACTTCTTATGGCATTTGGCGCAATCGGCCTCGGCCTTCATGCCAAAGGCCTTCTTCCCGTCGTGACAAGCCGCACAATACTTCGCTTCAGCGTGGTCCGCCTTGGTGATCTTCGCTTCCTTCTTCATCTTGAAGATTTTTGTATGGCAGGAGTTGCACTTCGTATCCGGCACCTTCATGTGGGTTTCATGGCTGAATACGACCATCCCCTTCTCCTTGGATTCATACTTGATATCTCCTCCGCCTACCTTTTTCTGAGCGAATGCCGCGCCCAGGGCCGCAAAGCAGATGATGCAGACGCTGATGATGAAAATCCTCCAGAATCTATTGGCCATTTTCTCACCTCCTTTCCTTGAATTTTCCCTAAGAATTTATCTATTGTCGGGACATAAACATATAGTGAATCCTTTTATATTTTAGAGAAAGATTCGTCAAGGAAAAAAAGAAAAGATGCAATGGGTATCTTCATGAAGAAACCCGGCCTTTGGAGCAGGGATAACCTCTGTCACTGCCCCCTTCGTTTCTCATGATATAGGGCCAAGAGTCTGATCGCGATGCCGGTCATCAGCACGACCAGCAGGAGCGCCAGTTCGTAATGTTTGATATCCTCCAAAAGGGTTTTGAGGATTCGCCCGAAGAAATACCCTCCGGTTGCGATGAGGGTCGACCATATGGCTGAGCCGATCAGATTCAGCACGATAAAGCGTCGGGTTGGGATTGTCCGGTCCATCCCCAAGACCAGGGGGGTGATGATGCGCATCCCATAGACAAACCTGAACCCCAGGATGATCCCGTTACGATAGCGACGCATCGCCCGATGCACCTTTCCTGCGCGACGTTTCCAGACGGGATGTCTGTCCAGAAGTGCTGTGCCGTTGCGTCTTCCCAAAAAGAAATAGAATTGATCTCCCAAAGAACTCCCCAGCAGGGCCACCAGGATGACGAGCGACAGGTTCATCAGCCCCATATGGGCCATGAGGCCTGCCAGGATCAGGACTGTTTCCCCTTCCAGGAACGTTCCCAGGAAGAGTACTCCGTATCCGTAGCTCTGAATGAGAGATTCAATATCGGACATGGGCAAACCGGAAATAGGTGAATATTCTCACTGCGAATTGCGGTTCGTTCCAAAGACGGTCATCCAGAAATCTGGATTCACGACAGTCGGTGAACATCTCCATGGATTCTCCTGGGGGCGGTTTGCCGCCGGAGGTGATCTTATAGACCGAATTTTCGAGACAGAGGCGGCTATAGAATCCTATGTCCCCGGCGGACTCGGAGATGCAGGGTTGTCCGGCGTCTTGTTCGTCTGATCGCCTGTCCGACGAATAGGGACGTATATCACCGATGGTCTGCCGCTGCCGCTTTGCGGGTAGAGGTCCATCAGTTCATATACCCTGCGAGGCATGGCGGTTGAAACCTTGAGCCCGAACTGCTGAATCGCCTGTACGGGCAGAGGGAAATCATGGGTCCAGCGTCCTTCGCTCAGGATCGTTGCCAGTTCGACGGCTTTCTTTTCCTTCATATGCTTAAGTAGTACCTGGGCGACGAAACCTGCTACCTGCACCCGTGCCTTCTGGGCCATATCCGCAAGGATCAGCATTTCATCGCTGATCTGAGAGGGTTGCTTGAATTTCAGGAGATTGACGATGGAGGAGGCCGGCATTCCACCGATTTGCGGATCCACCGGACCAAGGACTGCGTTGGCATCCATGATGATTTCATCGGCTGCCAGCGCAATGAGAGTGCCGCCGCTCATCGCGTAATGCGGGACAAAAACAGTGACTTTCCCCTTGTGCTCCACAAGCGCCTTGGCGATCTGCTCTGCCGCAAGCACCACCCCTCCCGGGGTATGCAGTATCAGATCGATCGGCTGATCCGGTGGTGTGAAACGGATGGCGCGCAATACCGCTTCCGAATCTTCGATGCTGATATGACTGGATACCGGCATTCCAAGAATGCTCACCTCCTCCTGACGGTGAATCAGTGCAATGACACGGGATTTCCGCTCCTGTTCCAGCTCCCTGAGCAGATCGTTGCGTGATCTTTGTATCGCCCGAGGTCCAAGAAACTGTGCCAATACAAATAGGATCATCAGCAACGCCAGCAATGTCCAGAAAAGGGCACGGGCAATATTGGCAATGCGACTCATCCAGCTCGATCTAGTGACGGTCTCCATGGTATCCCTCTGCTTAAAGTTTTGTCGCCCCCCACACTGCAGGGGAAAGGCATCCATCGAAATCGTACCGCCATCAGGAGAATCCGCGGGAAACAGTCCGGACGGCCAAAGGTCTTACGAGTATGGCATAACGATACGTAACGTGATCCTGTATGTCAATTGGATTTTTGTGGGGTAATGCGGGCTCCGAAAGCGTATTTACAACCACAATCATTTAGAATATACTTTTCAAAAAGGACAGGTAAAGATCTCAGCGGAATCTCGCGTATGATTTCACATAGAGGGATTTTTATAAATAGGAGCTAGGAAAGGAGGCGTATGATGATCAGCAAAAAGATGTTTGACGCGATGAATGAACAGATCAAAAACGAATTGGAGTCGGCCTATATCTACCTCTCGATGGTGGGTTATTTCCATTCCCAGAATCTGGACGGCATGGCCCACTGGATGCGGGCCCAGGTCCACGAGGAGACGATCCACGCGATGAAGTTCTTCGATCACCTGATCAGCCGGGGGGCTTCGGTCACCCTCCTCAACCTCAAGCAGATCAAGACCAAATGGAAGAATCCCATGGAACCCTGGAAGGATGCCTATGCCCATGAGCAGTTCATCACGGCAAAGATCCACTCCCTGCTCAAGATCGCCCGGCAGGAGAACGACTATACCGCGGAACCGCTGCTTGCCTGGTTCGTCAACGAACAGATCGAAGAGGAGAACAACACGGACAAGGTCTGCCGGCAGCTGGAGATGATAGGGGACAGCAAGGAAGGGCTTTTCATGCTGGATCGCGAACTGGGGACCAGGGTCTTCACGGCTGGATCGTGCTTTGATCCGGCCGCCTATAACCTGGTGCAGTAAGATCGGCAGGGATGCGTTCGAATAAGGAGGGACGAGTGGACGATCAGAGCATTTCCGATGCGTTGAAGACCTTTTTCGGCAAAGACCGCTTTGCCCGATACGTGGGGATCGAGCTGCTGGATGCAAAAGACGGCAGGGCCAGGGCCGAGCTGCGGCTGCAAGGGCATCACCGCAACGGAATCGGGATCATTCAGGGCGGTGTCATCTTCACTCTGGCCGACCTGGCCTTTGCCGCGGCCGTCCACTCCCGGGGACGGATTGCGGTGGCGATCCATTGCTCCATCTCTTACCTCAAGGCGGCCAAGGGGGACCTGCTGCTGGCCGAGGCGGAGGAGGTCTCCTGCGGTCCGAAGATCGCCGTCTACACCGTCCGGATCAGGGAGGCGTCAGGGGAGGTCATCTCCCTCTTTGAAGGGATGGCGTACCGAAAGAAGGAGGGTTGGAGCCCCTGACGAAGCGGACGGCGCCTTTCTTTTCAAGAAACCCCCTGTCCGGGCGGACGAACCGGCGTGGTCAGGCTTCCCCAGTCCCCCTGGAGCGTCTCATGGCGGAGGGCCTCTTTCAGAAGACGGCCGAACTCTTGTCGGGGGATCGGACGGGCGCCTAG
>Ga0172369_10007525_pt1 | contig 12625 bp, 12 predicted proteins | sample LakKiv25m_FD_114539 | JGI IMG/M metagenome (GOLD analysis project Ga0172369, IMG submission 114539) | Freshwater microbial communities from Kabuno Bay, South-Kivu, Congo - kab_022012_11.25m | ecosystem: Environmental > Aquatic > Freshwater > Lake | place: Democratic Republic of the Congo... | reverse complement strand
ATTTTTTTGAAATCGTGATTTTGTTGGTAAGGATGCTTTTATGGATGCAGCGACTGAATTCACCCCGGATAAAGCCTGGCAAGCCGCCATCGCCAACCTGCAAATGGATATGTCGCGGGCCACTTTTGAGACCTGGGTCAAGCCAGCCAGCCTTGAGGATTTCAAGGATGACACATTTGTTATTGGTTGCATGAACTCTTATGGCCGAGACTGGCTGGCGGATCGGTTAACCACCACTCTGGTTCGATTTCTAAGTGGGGTGATGAATCGGGATATCCAAGTCCGATTTATAGTCATTGACCAGGAATACGATCAAGATACTTCTGATGATAAGGATGATCTGGATTCCCCAGAAACCGACGCCGACCCGGTTGAACTGGAAATTCTATATAGCTCTGTTCGGGATACTCTTATTGAACCCGGGCGGGTGGTTCGATTGCCGGTTTATTTTCTGCGCTGGTTGCCATACGTTGATTCGCAGGTGATATTTGTGGTGATGGCCTTGTGGCAGGAGTATTACCTGGCTTCCGGAGGGAGGGCTCAAAAAGGGAACAACAAAGTTTCTGCCCGGGCTGAACAGGTTTGTCAATGGGCTGGAATCAGCCGCGCACAATTCTTTCGATTGTTGCTACCTGGTAGCCCCCTGTATTGGTTCGTCAGAAAAAGCGAAACCGATCATGAAGTGGACAAACGCACAGGACGGGCCAAAAAATCCTCCAACAAGTACGTTGTTTTTGATACCCCCTTAACGCCAGGGGATGCCGAAGATTTGAAATCCTTTTTGCTTGACCATGGGATCCGTGAATCGCCCGTTACTGCGCTTCAGGCTGCGGTAGCCGCCGACCCTAAACAAATTTTGAGTTATCCGGTGAGACCCCCTTCGGTGTCAGATAACTTTGAGAATATGCTTCCTCACCATCTGACGGTTCAGGGGGTTATCCGAGATCTGGTAGGGCGCAAGCTTACTGCAGAACTTGAACCGCTTGCTGATCAACTGGCAGACCGCTTGTTAGCTCAGGGTGAATTCATCCTGGTTAGCTGGTATTTCCTCAAAAACTGGCTGCCTGCCCTGGGGCCTGATGCAGCCATGTTTATTCTGGTCCTGCGCAATTTGTGTTACTTCAACGATGAGACTGGTGAACTGCGGGATGAGGTCTGGATTGAGGGTGGCTATGAGGCAATTGCTCAACGATTGGGAATCAAGAATCCTCGCACAGTAGCCACCTGGTTGCCCGCTAAAATTGAACGCGGAAAACGCAAAGATGAACTAACTGACCGCACAGATCAGGAATTTACTCGTCGCCAGCGTCTCCAGGATCTATTGGGGCTGTTTGTGAACCGTACCGATCACCGCATGAATTCAACAGGTAGCTACGCATGGAAGTTCAAGGTGCAGCGTGTTGATCCCCTTACCCCTCAACATGAAACGGTTCGACAGGCTGCCTCCTCTCTGCTGGCAGCATCTGAAGACCAGGGTGTAGTGGATGAGCTTTTCTCTTGGCTGGGAGGCGTAAGCAATGATTGTATTGAGACTGTCAAAACAGAATCAAAGGTTGTTTTGAGACTGTCAAATTTAGCCAATGGTTGTTCTGAGACTCTCACCGGTATCCTCAATGATTGTATTGAGACGCTCAACCTGGAAGGCAATGATTGTTTTGAGACTCTTTTAAAGACTCTTAAACGCTTTAAAGATTCCCAAAAAGATAAAGATACCTCCTCAACCCAAGATTCGTCGAATTTACCCGTTGATGATCCATATCTTCAATCGGTGGAGGCGGTAACGGATGCCAATGGAGATTGGTCTTTAGAAAAATTACTGGCTCGGGCTGACAAGAAAAATCGTCGAATCCTTTTGGATCAGGAAAAGGGTGCTCTCGCATTTGTTTCCTGGGTGATTCACGGTGCATCCCAGGCCAGCATTCAGAATCCTTATAGCCTGGCGATTGCCAAACTCAAAGAGAATCCCGGCATCAGCGCCGGCGGAGCCAGTGATCGATTGGCTGCTTTACTGCCCCAACAATTAGCCAGCCTGATTGAACAAGAACTTACCTTCCGGTCTCCGTCTGACCGAAACTGGCGGATGATATTTGCTCAGGCAAAGCATGATCGGATTCGTCTTCTGGCAGATTCGCTTGGGTTAATACCAGATATTCAGGAGGAATCATGGATGGGTAGTTAAGTAATCAAGCAGGCGTCGATACCCGAAAGGGTGAAAGGTATCAAAGAATTAATCAATCAAAAAACTAATAAGGAGTTACCCACTATGGCACAAGGCAATTTTACATGGCAGCGCGGTGATATCACCGGAGATATTTACTTCGACTATTTACGTCCTCAGAATCAAGATCCGGTCCCTTATGTGCGCCTATATTTGATGATTGACGGAAGCCCGGAAGCAAAACCGGTGAAGGGACTTCGAGTCCTGGTTTATGGCACCCTGGCTGAATTGGTGTATGGTCATGTCCAAAAGGGCAGCCGAATAGGTGTAGAAGGTCATATCCAGATGCGCAGCCGGCCCAATACCACGACACCAGTTTTTGAAGTGGTGGCTGAACGGATTGAATTTATCCGCAATATCGATTATGAACGCGGGAAACAGGTGATCGCAGAGTTGAAACAACGTGGAAAACGGAACGGATCTGCGGCAAGTGACCTGGAGGCGGTCAAACTGATTCTGGAAACGGGAGAATTAGATCATGACGCAGAATGACACTGGCGACCCCGTCATCCAGATTTCCGAAGAAAAGATGCAAAAGTTTGGTTTGATCCTTATGGGAATCGCTGTCCTATTTACGATTATCGGTGGGTTTGTTTCGCCGATTGATGATCAGGGAAAGCCAGTCCTTCTGCTGCCAGAAGTTAAGGCGGTGGAGGATTATCGGCAATCTGCCCAATTCTGGATTACTGAGTTGTCCATTTTGGATGGTGAGATTGCCCATGTTATAGCCGCGGATCAACAGGGAGATCTGTTTACCCAATCCAGGTCCGCCCAGCAAACTCTGCAGCACGCGGTTGAACTGGCTCAGCAGGTTGACCGCACAAGGGTTCCTCCCATTGGTATGGGATTGCACGAACAGATGCTCTCGACTACGCTTACCTACCTGGAAGCAGCTCGCAGTGCATTGCAATGGGTGAGCGCTCCGGAAAAGAAAAATCAGGACTCGGCGACATTAAAGTTAGAGGAAGCCCGTAAGATGATAACGGAATTAGAGGCCAACCAATGGCTGAAATCTCATTAGAAGAGTTCCAACGGAATCAATCTGTGCGTATCTCCAGAGACATTATCGGCCAAAGTGAGGAGCACGAGCAAAAAATGCAAACCAACTGGCAGAAGTTATGGGAGACCGCCCATCAACACCTGGTTTCGCTTCTACGCATTTTGGATAAGGATTACGATGAGGCTTGCGAAAAGTCGAATCATCCTTTGGATAAATTTACAGATGACGATCTCGCTTATTTGGTCCACATCCGGATACGGGCGATACTGGATGGTCAGAAGAAAAAAGATAACCCTGGAGAAATTGCTGAGATTCGAAATCAATTGAAGGAACTGACCCAGAAATACGCTGAGCTTGAACAAGTAAAAGCGAATTTATTGGAAACCAATAAAAGAATGCAGGCCGAAAATGTAGGTCTCAGTTCCCATCTATCTGCTCTCCGGCAAGCCCAGAAAGAGGTATCACAACCGACTATACCGGAAACCAGATAAGTGCAGAATCTCCTGTTTTGCAAGGCAATTCGATTAGTCTTCCGACCTGGATAAAACCCTGGCAGGAATCGAAAGGCTTTGAAAAGAGTTCCATGGCTATTCTGATTATGGGTGACACCGGCAAGGCACTGCGGCCATCCATTACAAAAGTAATGGCAAAACGGCTTTCATTATCCACCGATAATAATAGTCTGGATGAAGCGGTGAGCCGGCTACTAACACAGGAAGAAAACTTACACCCAATCCTGATTGAAAGAGTTGAAGGAATACCTGAACAGGGATCCAGTTCAGGAGGCAACAATCCGGATGTGCTTCGTCTGACCGAGGATGGAAACGTGGTCTATCAATCACTAACCGGAAAGCCCCCTAAAGAAAATGAGTACGAATGGTTGATCCGTCGCCATTCTTCATCGGAGCATACTATTTTAAATATCCAGGCGGCAGAAATCCTCGCCGATGCGGGATATCTGATTAAGGGACAGGCTCAAGAGATCCAATTGTCCAATGGGGGTACGTTTATCCCAGATATTACCGCCATAGATCAATCCACCGGAGAGTTGGTATTTGTCGAGGTAGAACGGGATGTACACAAAGACCAGATGGCCAGGAAACAAAAATGGATGAACCTGTATGAGGCTTCCAATGGCAACCTATATGTTTTTTGTGATAACCTTACTGGCCAGAGGGCAATCCAAGGAGAGATTAACCTGGCCTTAGGTGGGTTGATTTACAACTCCTTTTTAACGAACCTGCATGGGTTGAGAAATGGAAAGCGTTCTGAAAAGGATGGCGGTATTTGGTTGTCTATCAGACGAGGAAAATAAAATAGGGGAACGACCTGGCAGGACGTTCCTGTCCGGTTGTTCCCCTAGAGTCTTAAGGGGGAATGAAGTGCTAAGGGTGGTTTATGTTAGATATGATCGCCAATCAGCCGGGAATCCATAATCTTCCAGGTGAAAAAACGGCCTCTTTTTTTCATTATCAGAAATAGTTTGGATAAATTCCTGCCATAACCTACGGTCTGATAGCCGCTGCATTACTAGAAAAAATGCAAAGAGCCTATTATTCTTAGTTGCATCCCAACCAAACGATTTAGCCATGATGGGCCGTAAAGGGTACTCTCGACGATATAAATATCCATAATGAGCACAATTGTTTCGAAGAACACTTAAGACATGCAACCATTGCCCAAACAGGTAATCATTTACGTTGTAAATGTTTCTAGCGATGATTTTCTTGTCCTTCTCTTGAAGATTGCCGTAGAACTTGGAGAGGGTATTGAATGATAAGAATTCAATTACGACCCAGATCGGGAATAATCCACCATAGTGAGTTCTGTGATGCTTTATTACAGGATCAGATTGGTTGCGAGAGGTTTCGTTTGAAAAATTATCCAGAATTGCTTGCCAGATCGGCTCATTTTTGTAGACGTTCTTTTGATAAAACACATCTGAACCGTAGGTAACCCCTAGGTAATGGGATACTTGTGTTCGAGTCTTAACTTCTATCGGCTCTAAAATTGTTAGTATTTTATTTCGAAGCCAACTGTCATTACCATAGATTGCCATTACTTGGGAAAATTGTGTTCCCTCGCGAAAATGATCAGGAGAATCCATCAGCTTGTGAAAGTAAATGTTAAGGCGATAATAATGGCTGGATGCGAGGAAAGTTGCAGCTGTGGCTTCGCTGTCAATAATCATTCCCCTTGTCCGTAACAGAGCTATTTGATCTTGGATTGATAATGGTGGTTTCAGTGGCATGGCAATTATCTACTTATTAAAAAAATGACCCACCTCGGTGCGCATGCTAAGCAGAGGCGTGGTGGGTACTGTTAAACTTATTATACCCGAATCAATCATATTTACAAGTGTTTCTTCGGAAAACATTTTTATTGTATCGCTATTTGGTTGAAAGTATGATGATTTTTTCAAAATTCAAATACTCCCGATTTGATCCACCCTGGAATTTGTAGCCAGAATTAGATCTATGAAATCAAAAAAGAGAGGGTTGGAGGGTAGATGATGGAGGAGGTTGCGTCACATTGAATGCGGCGTAAACTCGGCCTTTAAAATAGATTGCGTCACAATCAACCAACCATTCTGTTCCACTCCGAAATGGAATTCTGTCCTTCCCTTTTGAACTTTGGCGTGTTTCAAAAACTTTGTAAAGAAGATGATTAACTGGTATCGTTGTGAATTTAGCAATGGTATATTTTTCTTGGCTCGGTGATTTGGTTGAATATTGGACAAATAAATGTGGTAATTGGTTTGGCTGATGAGGTAAGAGAGCTGCTTGAGGCGCTTGTGAATTTGGGCGAATTCCATAATTGCATACAACCACAAAACACTTGTGTGATGAACATTGAGCTAATTGGATGGCAATTGCGGGTTTTGATGCTGGAAATTGATGATCCAACTCAGGTAGCAAAGAAATACTAAATCCTTTCTCAGATATTACCGTTGAAATAAAATCTGATGGGATTATAAACTCCGCGGCTCCGATGTTGGCAAAACGATCTTCTAAAGCACTCAAATCTTCATTTCGATCTGCAATTTGGTTAAGAAAAGAGTAAAGGTCATTATCCTCTCGAATTATATGATGAGTGATCTCATGGAAATATGTAAAATTTTGATGTTCAGAATCAGCCCCATCCGGATCAATCCAAATAATTGGTTGGGGTCGTGAGGGGGGATTGGCAGGAATATACCCACCATAATCAAAATCCAACTTTTTTTCTTCAACTTTAATCCCTAGATATTCCGCATAGGAATCGTTAACCCCTTGGTACGAAGGTGGATTCAGACCGTTGCATTGAGCCTTGATCGTTCTGATTTGTTCCACAAGGCGATATTTGGCATCCCGAAATGAATTAACCCCCATTCCTTATCGCCCCATCATGAATTTAAGAGAATAATAATACTCCCGCCATTGATCTTTAGTTTCGGGTTTTCTTTTTGCCCTTCTTTCCATTGTAAGCATCACTTCTACGACCTCAGGATCCAAATTCGGGTCTTCGGTCATCAGTTCCCTTAGACCTGGTGGATACAGGTCCCTGTTTTCCATTTTATTATCTTGACTATCCTCAAGAAGATCACTTAAATTAACCTGATAAAAATTTGCTAGTTTTTGAAGAGTCTCGAGCGAAGGTTTTGTTTTCCCGCGCTCCATATCTGATAGAAAAGATACTGATATGCCTGTTTCTTCAAACACTTTCTGCAATGTATAATCCCTTAAGTTTTTGCGAATTCCTTTGAGTTTTTCACCCAGTTCCATAATTTCCTCCAGACAGAATCCTCCCCATATATCTATATATACCCATTTTTATTATTCCTGTCAAGGCGTAATTGTGATGAATATACGTCTTGACAGGAATAATTGTGGTGTGTATAATTTACGCTGTGAACGTAATTATTTTATATTTTCTTCCTAGACGATGGAAAGAAAATGGGTAAATTGGAGAAGAATTTATATGTCAATATCTGATGTTCCTGAAAAAGTAAGAGTTTTACTTTGGGCAAAGTCAGCCGGTCGCTGTGAGTTCGACAGTTGTAATGAACCGTTGTGGCGAGATAGTTTAACGCAATTGGAAATGAATTTTGCTGAAGTAGCCCATATAATCGGAGACCGCCCTAATGGCCCTCGTGGACATCCGGTTTTTTCCCAAGTGTATTGCAATGATATCTCCAATTTGATGCTTATGTGTCGCAAACACCATCGGATGATCGATGAAATATCCGAAACTTACTCTGAGGATGTGTTGCGCCAAATGAAACAAGCCCATGAAGAACGAATAGAGATACTAACAGAATTAAAACCAGATAAAACCAGTAATGTATTGATATATAAAGGTCGCATTGGTGACTTTCAGCCAAAAATAAATTTTCGCGATACCTGGTTAGCTATGTTTCCTGAATGGTATCCTGCTAGCCGGCTACCGATCGAGTTGGGATTGAGTAATGGCGCATTTGAAGATAATGAGGAAGACTTTTGGTGGGTGGAAAATAAAAATCTTGAGCGTCAGTTTGCACAAAAAATAACACCTCTACTTTGTCATGATGGTGAGAGAAATCACTACTCTGTATTTGCTTTTGCTCCCCAACCCTTATTAATTAAATTAGGTTCTCTACTCTCAGATCTGTATCCAGCAGAAGTCTACCAATTACACCGTGAGCCTAATAATTGGGAGTGGCAGCCTGGCCCAGAGAGATTCGATTACTGTGTTTATGAACCAAACACCGCATATCCACTGGTCGCTCTCAACTTGTCGTTAAGTGCAACGATTGATACTAGTCGGATAAAAGCAACTTTAGGCAGTCAAGATTATTCCGAATGGCGAATGACAATTGCCAACCCAAACAACGATTTTTTGAAAAATAAGGCGCAGTTACAACTATTTCGGCAGGAATTCCGGCAGTTATTAAACCAAATCAAGGCTAAACACGGCGAAGAAGCCGTAATTCATATATTTCCGGCTGTGCCAATGTCGATTGCTGTAGAAATCGGCAGAATTCGGCAACCTAAAGCGGATCTTCCATTCGTTGTTTATGATCAAAACAATAAAATAGGTGGATTTGTTCAAACCATAGTGATAGGAGAAATTAAAAATGGTTAGAATTCAAAGGACTGATATCGGCTACTTATTAGACGAGATAGCACAATCTCTGGACATTTCGAATAGTCTGTTCGAGGATGCTGAGAAGAAGTATCGAGCTGTAGGGTCGTGGTTGGGAGAAGGAAATTCTCCACTTGCTACATTTTCGCCCGAAATTTATCCACAGGGATCTTTCCTTTTAGGCACCGTCATAAAGCCTATAAGCGATAAAGATGAATATGACATTGATTTAGTTTTTCGGCTAGTGGTTTCAAAAGATCAAATTACCCCCAAGAAACTCAAGCACCTTGTTGGTGATCGGTTAAAAGCAAATGATGTGTATCTGCGTATATTGGATGAGGAAGGCAGAAGGTGTTGGACTTTAAAATACGCGGATAATGCCCAATTTCACATGGATATTCTTCCTGCAATACCAGATGAATATTTTTCCGGCATTCTTCAAAAACAAGGGGTTCCATCCAATTTTGCAGGTACCAGCATTGATGTCACCGATAATACCAAAGCGAACTACAGTATGATCTCTATGGATTGGCCTCGGTGCAATCCAAAAGGGTTTGCTGCCTGGTTCCAGAGCCGAATGTTAATTCAATACAATGAATTACGCAAACATATTTTTGGGGAAGCATATAAGGCTGAGATTGAAAAGGTTCCCAATTATCGGATAAAAACACCTTTGCAACGTTGTGTCCAACTTCTTAAAAGGCATCGAGATATTGTTTTTGAAAATGATCAGGAAAACAGGCCAGCATCAATACTAATAACTACCCTGGCTGCGTATGCGTACGAGAACGAAGCAGATTTGGTTGACGCAATGATCAATATCATTGATAGAATGCCATCTTTCATTACAGAGCGAAATGGCGTTTCTTGGGTCCCGAACCCTGTGGACCCTTCTGAGAATTTTGCAGATAGGTGGGCAGATCATCCGGGTCGTGAACCAAATTTCAAGAACTGGCTTCGTAAAGTAAAGTCGGATTTCAATAGAATCCTTACGTGCTACGATTCTGACTCTGCGGGGAAGATCTTAGTTCCAATATTTGGTGAGAGAATTTCCAGGTCCACGATTACAAAGTTTGAGGAAGCTGCACAGTCCCGATCTTTCAATAGTATTCCTACCCTTCAAAAAGCACCACCTGTTGTTAATATTACAAGACCCAATAAACCTTGGGGATTTTAGGATGGTAGATTTATCCATCATCGATAATCAATATTGGGAATTGATAGAAAGTTATCCAGAACTTCGACTTGATTATTTAGGTGGAGAAAACAGGATTAGCGGAAAGCTGATTTTTTCCGCTAATTTTCAATACCAACGGATAGATGATGAATACATAATCGAAGTAATTATTCCAGACACTTATCCCGATTCTTTGCCAACTGTTCGGGAAAAAGGCAACAAAATTTCCAGAGATTTCCATAAATATCGAGATGATTCATTATGCCTTGGAGCTTCTCTTGCCATAAAACTTAAGTTTGCAAAACAACCAACACTACTTGGGTTTATTGAAAACTGTGTGATTCCTTACCTATATTCATACAGTTACAAATGTACGTATGGATTTCTGCCATTTGGTGAATTATCGCATGGTTGGTTAGGCGTCTTGGAGTATTACAAAGATTTATTTGATATCAATGATGAACGAACAATCCTTCGACTATTAAAGACATTGGCTCAAGATAAATATAAAGCTCATTCAAGATGTCCATGCGGAAGCAGAAAACGAATGCGGGATTGTCATGGGAACTTGTTTAAAAAACTAATACCTTTGCAACCAACGATGAATTACTTTGAAGATTATCAAGCAATTTTGGAGGGGTTGAAAAAGAACAAATAATTCTAAGAACCTTCGGATAGCTATATTCGGAGAAATCATAGCTGCTTAGTATTTTTCAGTTAAGGGATTCGTCATAAAAGTAATTTTTGAATATCTCCTAAATTTTTTAATCAAGGACGGCCCACGATAAAACTGATGGCGAAAAAAGAAGAGATCACCAATAGTGCACACTGTATGCACTATTTGACCTTACAATTAATATAAATATTCATCCACCGCTTTTATTAAAAGGGGGGAACTAATGACCACACCCAAAAACATGCGAGCACAAACATTTACCCTGAAAAATGGTGGGGCTATACACACTTATAGCAATGATGAAGTCATCCTGCTACAAATTCGACGCTCTACTCCCACGGAAGAGGATCTCTTGCAGCCTTCCGTGAAAGTTGCTGTAAATTTATCACAACAAGAAGCACTAGCAATTGCCAGTGAATTGCTGTTAGCGGTATCTCGCCAACTCAAAGATGCAAGCCAATCAAGTGAAACAGTTTCTTTAGGAATAAATCAATGACAACTGAACTTATCATTGCTCCCCCTGTAACAGGAAAGACAACAGCCTGTATCCAACGGATACGGGCCATGCAAACGGATAGCCCTTTGGCAAGAATCTGGGTTGTTGTACCCGATCGTCTGCAGGCCGCCGCATTTCGCCGAAGATTGGCAGGTTCTGGTGGTGCTCTGGGAACCTATGTCGGGACATTTGGGGATCTATATCGGAGTATTCTAGAACGTTCAGGAGCTTATGTGCCAGTGGCTTCATCTCCTTTATTGCATCGGCTTGTCCAAGAAACGGTAGATCGTGCTGTGGCACAGGGGGATTTATCGCATTTTGCACCATTACAGTTGCTACCGGGCTTTATTCTTGCTCTTCGCGAATCATTTGCGGAGCTTAAACGGTCTCTTGTCTATCCAGAACAATTTTCAGATTTTTCTCGTTCTGGATCTGCTGCTCAAAAAGACCTTGCTGTTTTGTACTCCCGGTATCAAGCTCGCTTACGAGAATTAAATTGGGCTGATCCAGAGGGTATCAGTTGGCTTGCAGTCGCAGCGCTTGAGCACCAGTCATCAGCAACCGATTCAATTCATCTTCTTATTGTAGATGGATTTGATTCATTTAATGGGGCTCAGTATCAAGCCCTGAAAATGTTATCTCAGCAAGTTGGCGATTTATTGATCACTTTCCCTGGAAAAATTGGATCCCAGCGGCCGGCACATCGCCGTTTTACAGAAAGCATTGAAAGACTTATTCGCGAGTTATCTCCCCGAATAACTACATTGGACCTTTTACCTTACCTGCCACCTGATCTTCGCCATATTGAAAGCCAATTATTTGAGGCGGAAATTAGTGCTATTCAAACAACAGACCAACCCATCTTACTTGAAGCGCGGTCACCTGGCGATGAAGCTCGGGAAGCTTTGCGCTGGATCAAAAGATTGGTCGTGCGGAAAAACGTCCCATTATCTAGCTGCATGATATTTACTCCTAATCCCACGGTTTATCATCCACTACTCAGGGCATACGCAACCGAATATGGTATTCCGATCCGTTTTACGCAAGACGAACCCTTGAGCAACTCACCAGCTATCACAGCTTTATTGAATTTGATTACATTACCTTCGAGGAATTTCGGTACTCGTTATGTTATTAATGTCCTACGGTCACCCTATTTTGAGTTATCCATAAATCCAGAAACAGCGGATAAATTTGAAATGGTCAGTCGGGTGGCGCAAATTATAGAAGGTCGAGATCAGTGGTCTGAAACATGGGAACGCCTGACCCCATCTTCGATTCATGGTCAATCTGATTTGGATGATGAGCGCATCCTACCAGGATTGCCACGCGGATCTCAGGCATCTGAATTACGCTTGGTCATGGATGCTTTTTTCGATAATATCACCCCACCCGACCACACATGTACTCAGACCGAATGGATTACCTGGCTTGAGGATTTACTGGATCGATTGAGATTTTATGAAAGAGCGAATAGCGGGCGGGACCAGGCTGCTTGTGAGGCTTTTCGAGAGACATTAAGAGCCCTTGTTTTGAGTGAAGCAGTTGCTGGAGAACGTCATGGGGATTATCGTCAATTCCTAATGGATTTGCAGGGCACACTAGAAGGGATAGGACTTCGAGAACCTACCCTTGATGGGAAACCCACCCTCTTGGTAGGCCGCATGGTCGAGGCTCGTGGATTACGTTTTCAAGCCGTGGCTCTCCTGGGCTTTTCTGAAGGGGTGTTTCCAGCGAATGAACACCCAGATCCTTTTCTAGATGAAAGCTTGCGCGCTACCCTGGGTCTAGAGCAGCGTTTACAGCGTGAGCAGGCGGGATTGTTTTATCAGGCAATCACTCGAACTGACCAATATCTTTTAATCACCCGGCCATACCCTTCTGATGATGGTGCAAAATGGGAGGAGTCAACATTCTGGAAATAGGTTCAGCGACTTTTCGATACATCTGTGGTT
>Ga0172369_10007522_pt1 | contig 12627 bp, 14 predicted proteins | sample LakKiv25m_FD_114539 | JGI IMG/M metagenome (GOLD analysis project Ga0172369, IMG submission 114539) | Freshwater microbial communities from Kabuno Bay, South-Kivu, Congo - kab_022012_11.25m | ecosystem: Environmental > Aquatic > Freshwater > Lake | place: Democratic Republic of the Congo... | reverse complement strand
GGAACCAACAAACAACCAAGACGCTGCCGGAGTGGGCTGGCGGGTCGCTCTGCGCGGTGAAGTAAAGGGGGCGACGATGGCCGAAGGCCGGCGTCGGAGGACATGAACGGCGCAGAGCGACCCGCCAGCCCACTCCCGCACCCCTACCGATCAAAGGAATGGCTTTTCTTCGGCGTCCACCAGTTTCAATTACACCCGTAACCGCAAAGGCTGTTGAAATCGAGGCCCAATAGCTATAAGGTGTTGTGTCCATCAACGCGGACTATCGCAGCAACTCCAAATCGCAGCCGCAGCAACTCACAACGGAAGAACCGCCATGAAAAATGTCTCAGCCTGGCTGGTGCAGAAGCTCCTCAGCAAGGAAGGTCAGCACCAAGCCACAATCCGTGAGTACGCCCCAGGACAGAGCATTTTCCACATCGGCGATCCCGGGGATTATCTGGCGGTTGTTCTCTCCGGTCGCGTGGCGATCCGAAAAAATGGAACGGTTATCTCGATGGTTGAACATGGCGGCATGTTTGGCGAGATGGGGATAATTGACGGGAAGCCCCGTTCGGCCGATGCCGAAGCGACAAGTCATGCCAGGATCGCTGAGATTCGGGAGGGGCAATTCATTTCCCTGATCGAGGACACGCCGCCTTTCAGTCTTGCCGTCATGCGGATATTGACAGAACGCCTCAGGCGGAATATCGAGTGCTGACTGTAATGAGGTTGGCCGATTATTGCTTGACGTTCCGCTGCAGCAATGCGCCAAAATCAACCAGATGTCCGAGATTGTCGATATCCATCTCTGCACAGATCAGGCGAAGAACGATATGGTGGCGGCTTGCCTGCACGGTGAGGCGTGCATCCGGCCATTTCAACAATGCCAGTTCTGCTGCAGGATTAAACAGGTGCTGCGCAAAATCGGCATCGAGTGCGAGCACTTTGAAACGGGCTTGGAGCTTTGAATCGCGGAATTGGCTTTCCTGGGCGCGCGCGAAAAATTGACGCAGGTTGTTCCCCGAGCTCCCGATCTTTCCCAGAGATTTCTCGGCAATTCGGATTACCGCGTGGCCCAGCACACCCCTCATGGCATCGGCGCTGCGCGGATCCAACAGTATAAGTTCGATGTCACCGCAAAGAGTCTTATCGGCCGACCAGACCCAGATGGGCGTTGTGAGATCATCCGCCGCAGCAGGATCGTGTTGCTCCAGTATCCAGGCGATGCCGTCCCGGTCGCCGCGGATCCGGGTTTCCACACCGCGTACCGGGCGGTCCTCATACTGCCACCCTTGCTGTCTGGCCGCTTGCCGCAATCGGTCTTTGCGCGCAAGTCGTTCCTGCCTGTAGCGGGAAAAGGAACGCATTGCCAGCACCAGCAGGACGGCCAGAACCAGGAGGACCAGGAATGTCAGCATCGAGGCGGTGCCGGAACAACCGCTACCGCGTTACTTGCCGGTTGTTTGCTTGCGCAATGCCTCGACAGGGTCCTTCTCCTCGCCCAGCGCGGTCGATCGCTGAATCATCTCCGGACGCTCTGCCTGCAGCTTCTTCATGTCATCATCGGTCATGATTTTCAGTCCGCCTTCTTTCTTGTCTGGCGGAGAGCTACCCGCTTTGGCGGCTTCGGTCGGTGTCCCGGCTTGGCATCCCCCCAGACAGGCCAGGATGAGCAACAGCGTCCAGTGTCGTTTCATTCTGTTTTTCCTTTCGGTATTGATGGGCTAGCTTCCCGATCGAGCGGATCGTAGGTGTAGATGAGGGTACCGGTCTTGGTTCCGTTGTCGTACATCAGCGTTGCTGTGGTATCGCCTTTGGTCCAGACATAATCCAGTCGCTCCTCGTCCGGCTTGTAGGGCTTGCCGAACTCCTTGAAGAGTACGAACTTGATTTTCTCTCGGTCGTTGCTGCCCTGGAATTGAGCCAGTACGAGATAGAACTGCCCCTGGTAGGCACCGTAATACAGATTGACCAACTCGCCGTTGCCCAGCCGGAGAGACTCCCCGCGTCGGGTGAAATAGGCCGTGCGCTTCGATTTTTCATGGAAGATCATGTCTTTGCGCCGACTCAGGTCACTCTTCCAGGGAACGCCCCTGAATCCATTCGCGGCAAACTCCTGCCCAAACCCCAGCCCAGATCCGCCGGCGAAAAAAAAGAAAAAGACAAGCGCTTTTAAATAGAGGGTTATTTTCTCTGCTTTCAACTTTGACGCGTCATCCTGATCAGGAAACTGCCGTTGCACATCAGGCCTGCCGGGCGAACGCCTCGAAATCGGCAATCGGCAGCGGCCGGCTAAAGAAATAGCCCTGATAGGCGTGGCAGCCCGAATCGGCAAGGAAGTCTCTTTGCGATGCCGTTTCGACGCCTTCCGCGATGACGCCGAGGCCCAGGCTTTCAGCCAGGGCGATGACGGTTTTGGCAATCGCTGCATCGTTGGGGTCAGTCAGTACGTCGCGCACAAATGACTGATCTATTTTCAACTGATCCAGCGGCAGGCGTTTCAGGTAGGACAGCGAGGAGTAACCGGTACCGAAGTCGTCCAGCGCGAAACCCACACCCTTGGCCTTCAGGGCGAACATTTTTTCGATGATTTCGGTCACATTGGCGACCAGCATGCTCTCCGTCAGCTCGATCTTCAAACAATTCGGATCGGCTCCGGTGGCCGCGAGCACTTCCAGTATTTGATCGACAAAGTCGGCCTGGCGAAACTGGAGGGCACTAACATTCACGGCCACGGTGAGATGCGCCATGTCGGGTTGGGTCGACCAGGCGACCAGTTGGCGACAGGCGGTTTCCAGCGCCCACTGGCCGAGCGGAAGGATCAGCCCCGATTCTTCGGCCAGTGGAATGAAATCGGCCGGCGAGACCATGCCACGCTGGGGATGTTTCCAGCGCAGCAGAACTTCAGCGCCGGTTAGCTGGCCATCGACGATCTGTGCCTGATAGTGGAGAAGAAATTGATTCTGCAGCAGCGCCTCGCGCAAATCGGCCTCAAGTTCGGCTCTATTGGTGATGATGGCCTGCATCTCGGGGTCGAAGAAACGCAGGGTGTTGCGGCCCGCCGACTTGGCCTCGTACATGGCCAGATCGGCTCGTTTGAGCAATACATCGATGCTTTCCTGATGACCTGAAAATAGTGTAATGCCGATACTCGGCGTGCTGTAATGAACGGTACTGGCGAGTTGATATTTCTCGTTGAGCCGGGCAAGAATTTTTTCTCCGACGATCTCCGCCTGGGTTGCGGCTTCCCTGGGATTCTGGCTGAGGTCTTCCAGCATGACCACAAACTCATCGCCGCCGAGCCGGGCGACGCTGTCGCCCTCGCGCACGCTGCTCGCCAGACGTTGAGCCACCTGCTTCAGCAGCATATCTCCCATATCATGGCCGAGCGTGTCGTTCAGGGTTTTGAAATTGTCCAGATCGATGAACAACAGCGCACCGCGTTTTGCGTTGCGGGTACTGGTCGCCATCGCCTGCTTCAGCCGATCCATCAGGAGTGTCCGATTGGGCAGTCCCGTGAGCTGGTCGTAGAAAGCCAGTTCGTTGATTTTTTGTTCTGCCCGCTTGCGTTCGGTAATGTCGTAATGCGCGCCGATGTAATGGGTGACTTTGCCGTTGCTGTCTTTCACCGCTGAGATGGTGAGCCATTTCGGATACTCTTCGCCATTCTTGCGCCGGTCCCAGATTTCCCCCTGCCATCCGCCGGTAGTGTTGATGCTTTCCCACATGTCCCGGTAAAAATCCGGGCCGTGGCGACCGGACTTGAGGATGCGGGGGGTTTGCCCGATCACTTCCCCGGCGCCGTAACCGGTGGTCTTGGTAAAGGCCTGATTGACTCGCAGGATGATGCTGTTGGCATCGGTAATCACCATGCCTTCCTGCGAATCGAATGCGGCTGCGGCGATGCGGAGGTCGATTTCAGCCTGCTTGCGCTCAGTCTCGTGCCGCTCCAGCAGACGGGCATACTCGCGTTTTCTTGACTGGTAAATGGCCAAGCCTGAAGTTGACACAAGAACCAGAACCAGGAACATGCCTCCTTGCACGAATGCATCATGCCGCCAATCCGTGAAGATGGCCGCCATGGGGCGCCCCACCGCGATTACCAGCGGTTTGTCCAAGTGGGCAGATGCCGGAGAAATGTTGCGCAAAGCCATCATGCGCTCTTCGCCGGTGGCCAGGACCAGACCAGTCAGGACATTGTCGTGCCGGCCGCTTTCCTTGTGCCGGGCGAAGAAGGAACCGGGGTTTGCCAGATCCAGACCGGCCATGCCTTCCCGTTCGGGGACCATCATGAATTGTTTGCCGTCGCCATGGGCAAGCGCGGACCATAGGTCGGGTTTGTAGCGGATCGCATCCAGTATCTTGCTGAAGTAAGCTGGATCCAGTGTTACCGCGAGGATGCCGGAAAAATTGCCTTTGCCATCGAGCAGCACCCGCGTCAGATTCATGGCAAATACATCCAGGGACGTCGTAAAAGGCGGGGAAAGGTACATCATGGCCGGATCGCCGCCGTTTCTGGTCACCGGAAAATAAGCTCGGCCAGAGAAATCCCTGCCAAGCAATTGCTCTCGGTTGCTGGCAATGACGATTCCCGCGGAATTAATCACGTTGATTGTGCGTACGCCCAGCATTCCTTCACACAGCGTCTGCAGCAGGTGCAAGGAATCCTCTCGACTCGATTCGCTGGCCCAGATGGACTTGTTCCTGCGGACACCATCCAGCGTCTTGTAAATGGCCTCCAGCCGGTTACCCAGGTTTTCATCGACGATTTTGGCCTGGCTCGCCAAACGCTCGCGCTCGATGTTTTCTGTTCTGTGGTAGTCCAGATAAAGCACCAAGGCCAGGGGAATCCCGATGATCAGCAGAATCACCCCGAGCGCCACCCATTGGGCAGCAGTCGACGAGAAATCGAGGACGGGAGATCGCGAAGCGGGACTCATGACAGTCGGCTTTGGCAGTGTCGGTTCGGGGTCACGGATGAGACGCAAGCTTAAACGAATTGACGGCCTTGCGGAAGAAACGCCCAGTCCCGTGCCGCGGAATAAAAAAGCCCCGCTGAGCGGGGCTTGTGCCGGAGCGCAGGAGGCTTACAGTTCCTTGGAGTGCTCGGCCAGATACTTGGCAACGCCGGCCGGGGAGGCGTTCATGCCGGCCTTGCCTTTTTTCCAGCCTGCCGGGCAGACCTCGCCATGCTCTTCGGTGAACTGCAGCGCATCGACCATGCGCAGCATTTCGTCAATGTCGCGGCCCAGCGGCAGATCGTTGACCACCTGATGGCGGACCACGCCGGCTTTGTCGATCAGGAAAGAGCCGCGGAAGGCCACACCGGGAGCGGCTTCGACATCGTAGGCCTGGCAAATCTGGTGCTTGACGTCGGCGACCAGCGTGTATTTGACCTGACCGATGCCGCCTTTGTCGATCGGCGTGTTCTTCCAGGCGAGGTGGGTGAATTGCGAGTCGATCGAGCAACCGATCACTTCGACGCCGCGATTCTGGAATTCGCCCAGACGGTGATCGAAGGCGATCAGTTCGGAGGGGCAGACGAAGGTAAAGTCGAGCGGGTAGAAAAACAGGACGGCATACTTGCCCTGGATTGTCTTGGAAAAAGTAATGGTCTGGATTTCATTGTTGCCGAGGACGGCAGTGGCGGTGAAATCGGGGGCGGGTTTTCCAACGAGAACGGCCATGGTGATCTCCTATGAAAGGGTGGTTACTGACAAACGTTGTGCAAAACGGTGAGTGAATTCTAAAACAATCGAATCTAATTAAACATGCCAATACGATTGTATTAAGCTATCGACAGCATAGCTTCCGGTTATGATCAGGCAGGTCGAGGTTCGCGCACAACGGATGAAGTGCCTGATCCATGGTAGCGTGGCAAAGTACAATCCGTATTCATTTTGGACAGGAGTCTTGGAACATGACAAGCAGTAGCCGGCCCGGAGTCATCGGCGTCATCGGTGGTAGTGGTCTCTACGACATCGAGGGGTTGAGCAACAAACGTTGGGAAAAAATCGCGACGCCTTTTGGCGAAGCATCCGACGAACTGTTGCTGGGCGAAATCGACGGTCAGCGCATGGCATTCCTGCCCCGGCATGGGCGCGGCCACAAGATTCCGCCGTCGGAGATCAACTATCGCGCCAATATCGATGCGCTGAAGCGGTCCGGCGTCACCGAAGTGATCTCGGTCAGCGCCGTGGGGTCGCTCAGAGAGCATTTGCGCCCGGGTACTTTTGTCATCGTCGACCAGTTCATCGATCGCACCTTTGCCCGCGTCAAGAGTTTCTTCACCACCGGCCTGGTCGCGCATGTGTCGATGGCTCATCCGGTGTGCCGCCGGCTCGGCGATCATCTCGAAGCGGCGGCGCGCGAAGCCGGAATTGAGGTGGCGCGCGGCGGCACCTATCTGGTGATGGAGGGACCCCAGTTCTCCAGCCTTGCCGAGTCGGAGCTTTACCGGAGCTGGAACTGCGACGTGATCGGCATGACCAACCTGCCCGAAGCCAAACTGGCGCGGGAGGCGGAGCTTTGCTATGCCACGGTGGCGATGGTCACCGATTACGATTGCTGGCATCCCGACCACGATAACGTCACTGTCGATGCCATCGTCAAGGTACTGCTGGCGAATGCGGATAACGCCCGCGCGCTAGTGAAGAAGGCGGTGCCGCGGCTGCAGGCGGATGCGAAGGCGGCGGCCTGCAGCTGCCGCAGCGCCCTGGAGCATGCCCTGATCACGGCGCCCGAAGCGCGCGATGCGGAAGTCGCCAGGCGCCTCGCTGCGGTGGCCGGCCGCGTGTTGAAATCACTCTGATCAGGAGCAGCAACTCATGCCCATCAAGTCACGCATCCGCACCGTTCCCCACTACCCCAAGCAGGGTGTGATGTTTCGGGACATCACCACCTTGCTGAAGGATCCCGTCGGCTTTCGCGTCACCATCAACGAACTGGTCAACCGCTATACCGGCCAGAAGCTCGACAAGATTGCCGGCATCGAATCGCGCGGATTCATCATCGGCGCGGCGCTGGCATTCCAGTTGGGTGTCGGCTTCGTGCCGATCCGCAAGCAAGGCAAACTCCCCGCCGAGACCGTCGGCCACGACTACGAGCTCGAGTACGGTACCGACCGCATCGAAATGCATGTGGACGCGATCGCGAAAGGAGAAAAGGTATTGCTGGTCGACGATCTGATCGCCACCGGCGGTACCGCGGAAGCGGCCGTCAAGCTGATCCGCAGTGTCGGCGGAGATGTCCGCGAATGCTGCTTCGTGATCGACCTGCCCGATCTGGGTGGACGCAAACGGCTTGAGAAGCACGGGCAGAAGGTGTTTGCCCTGTGCGAATTCGAAGGTGACTGACGTCATAAGGGAGATGGGGCCATGAACGAACATTCCGCCAACGCCGCGCCGCAAGGGATTACCCAGCTGGAGATCGATCAGCGCGTTTTCGATCTGTACGACGAGTATTGCCATGGTCGCATCGACCGGCGCGAATTCCTGAGTCGCGCCGCCGCCATCGCCGTGCTTGGCGGCACCGGGCTGGCCATGGCGCAGGCGCTGCTGCCGCGTTATGCGTTGGCGCAGATGATCTCCTTCACCGATCAGCGCATCAAGGCGACCTACGTCACCTATCCCTCGCCGGGCGGCAACTCCGGCACCATGCGCGGCTATCTGGTCCAGCCGGCCGGAGCGGGCCCGTTTGCCGCGGTCATGGTGGTACATGAAAATCGCGGGCTCAATCCCTACATCGAGGACGTTGCGCGGCGGCTCGCCGTGGATGGCTTCCTCGCCCTGGCACCCGACGGACTATTTCCCGTCGGCGGTTACCCAGGCAACGATGACGATGGCCGCGCACTGCAGGCGACGCTCGACCAGGCCAAGCTGCGCACCGATCTGACCAACAGCGCGAAATTCCTCAGGACGCACAAACTTTCCAGCGGCAAACTGGGCGTCACGGGATTCTGCTATGGCGGCGGAGTGGTCAACTATCTGGCCGCAACGCTGGGACCGGAGATGCTGGCCGGCGTTCCGTATTACGGTGTCGCAGCCGATACGGCAAGCGTGACGAAGATCAAGGCGCCGCTGTTATGCCATCTGGCCGAACACGACGAGCGCATCAATGCCACCTATCCGGCTTTCGAGGCGGCGCTGAAAGCCGCCGGCGTGTCCTACCAGATCCATGTTTATCCCGGCACGCAGCACGGCTTCCACAACAACTCGACACCCCGCTACGACGAAGCGGCGGCCAAGCTGTCCTGGGAGCGCACTATCGCGCATTTCAGGAAACACTTGGCCTAGGGTTACTGTTTCCGAGGTTATTTAGCGCACCATAATTTCGACGCGGCGGTTGCGCGGTTCGGCGACTTCATCGGCGGTCGGTACCAGGGGCGAGCGTTCGCCGCGACCGGACGCCTGGATGTTCTCCGCATCGATGCCGAGCTTGATGAGTTGCTGCCGCACGGTATTGGCGCGCTTGATCGAAAGCTGGTCGTTGTCGGCGATGCTGCCGACGCGGTCGGTATGGCCGACGACGATCAAATCGGGATCCGGGCGCTGCTTGATTTCATCGAAGATCGAGGTCACCACGGCTTTCGATTCCGTGGTCAGGATATCGCTGCCCTCGATGAAATACAGGGTGAAGCGCTTGGGTGGCAGCGGTTGCGCTGCGAGCGCCTGGGTCATCCTGCTGCGCAACTGCTCGGCGCTGATGTCTCCGGCACGCGGCTGGTCGCCGTCGTGCATCACCACCGGGTTGGCGGCATCCAGCGTAGTCTTGCCGGGTTTGCCGGCATCGCGTGAGGTGACTGTCATGGCACCCTTGTCGCCGGAGACGGCATAGTACTCGCGCGGCGGCGTAGCGCAACCGGAGAGGATCGGCAGGAAAATCAGCGCTGCGGAAATGATGAAGGATTTCACTTGGCGTCTCCCACGCTGATCAGCAATTGCTTGGCGTTGCCCTTGAGTTCGGCTTTCGGTGTGGTCACGCTGACGTTGTCCGGCCCGCTTTCCGCCAGGTCGCCGGGCTGCAGCGCCACCGTGCCTTTCTTGACGAACACATCGAAAGCGCCCATGTAGGTGGTCGGATCATAGTTGTAGCGCTTGAGCTCGACCTCCGAGTCCGGACCCATCGTCAGCGTCGAGTTGTCGAGGAAGACCAGGCCGACCGAGCCGTTTTCGCCGGTGATGACGAGGTCGTTCACGCGCAGCTTGGCACCGACGCGACCGTTGTAGGTTTTCTCGCCATGGACGATCTGCACCGGGCCGTTCGAAACCTTGATGCCCGCGGCCCAGGGCTGAAAGAGCACGGCCTGCTCAGCCAGTGCAGGCGTAGCGGAGCCGGTCAATGCGCCGACAGCGAGGACTGCCAGAGGATGTTTGAAATGTTTCATGGGATGTGCGCTGCCGAAAAGAACACCGGGTCAAATCTTACAGGAGCCGAGTCGGCAGGGTCAATCGAGTTTGCCATGCATGCAGCAGGGTGATGTCGGCCGATTGGCATGGTCTGCGGATTGCCTGTTATAGTGACTGCATCGACCGAGGGAAGGAGATGCAGACAATGGCAAAGACCTGGGCAATCCGCTTTCACCAGATCGGCGGGCCGGACGTGTTGCGCTGGGAAGAAGTCGACGTGCCCAGACCGGGACCGGGGCAGGTGCTGTTGCGCAATACCGCCATCGGCGTCAACATGAAAGAGATCGGCGAGCGTTCGGGCGAGTATCCGTGTCCGTCGCTGCCCGACATTCCCGGCATCGAGGCGGCGGCGGTCGTGCTGGAAACCGGGGCCGGCGTGACGGAACTGGTTCCCGGCGATCGTGTCGGCTACGCCACCATGCCCACCGGCAGCTACTGCCAGGAGCGGGTATTGCCTGCAGACCGGCTGCTGAAACTGCCGGATGACATCGATGACATTACCGTGGCGGCAGGGCTGCACAAGGGTATGACCGTCCGCTATCTGGTGCGCAAGAGCCACGCGGTGCGACGCGGCGACACGATCCTGGTGCATGCCGCCGCGGGCGGAACGGGTCTGATCCTGTGCCAGTGGGCGAAACATCTGGGGGCCACCGTCATCGGTACCGTCAGCACGCCGGCCAAGGCTGAAGTGGCGCGCGCCCACGGTTGCGATTTCCCCATCATCTATACGCAGCAGGACTTCGTCGCCCGGGTCAAGGAAATTACCGGCGGTGCCGGCTTGCCGGTGGTGTATGACTCGGTGGGCAAGGATACCTTCACCAAATCGCTGGAGTGCCTCGACGAACTGGGTACCATGGTGCTGTACGGCATTGCCTCGGGACATCCGCCGCCGCTTGAACTGATGAAGTTCGATATCTGGAAGTCGTATTTCTACACGCGGCCCTCGTTTTTCGTGCATACCCGCACGCGCGAGAATTTGCTGGCGAGCGCCTGGGACCTGTTCGACGTGATCAGGAGCGGCGCGGTGAAGATCGAAGTGCATGGCCGCTATCCGCTCAAGGATGCGGCGGAAGCGCACCGCGCGGTGGAGTCGCGCAAGACCATCGGTTCGATCGTTCTCATTCCATGAGCAGTGCGATTGGAGGTACAACATGAAAGTGCAACATCTGACGCCGGATACCTTGTTTGACAGCCAGTCTTTCGAATTTGCCCAGGTGGTGACGGTCGAAGGCGCGCGACGAACGATTTATTGCGCCGGTCAGACCGCCATGGGCAAGGATCTGGCGGTGATCGGCGTGGGCGATCTGGCCAGGCAGGCCGAGGAGGCCTATCGCAACGTTCTGCTGGCGCTCGCCGCTGCCAGGGCAACGCCGGCACAAGTCGTGTTCCTGCGCAATTATGTGGTGGGCTACAACCCATCCCACATCGAAGTGATCAATCAGGCGCGGCGCAAGGCCTGGGGTCTGCACCAGCCGCCGGCGGCGACGCTGCTCGGCGTAGCCGCGCTGGCCCTGCCCGAGATCCTGATCGAAGTGGAGGCGGTCGCGGTCACGGATTGAGCGGCAAGCGTCGCATGCCTGCTACTTGAGGAAGATTCGTTCCGGATCGATCTCGCAGCGCAGAATCTCAAGTTCCTCTTTTTCGGGCAGCCGGGTTTCCTCGGCATCGGAAAGGTCCAGCGTAAAGCCGGTTTGATCCTGCACCTGCTGCGCGCTCAGGCCGGGATGATAGGAGGCGAGGTAGGGCTCATGCGTCGTCTCGCGATAACGAATCACGCCCATGGTGGTGACCACGGCCGCCGGCCCGCCACCATAGATGCCCATGGCTTGGCGTGTTGCACCGCCCTCGAGCCAGCCTGGACTGGTGCGGTAATCGACGCGCTCGGGAAAGCGCCTGCGTTCATGCCGGGCGATGACGATGGTGCGCCGGGCGAGCGCAGCCACATCGGCCGAGCCGCCGCTGCCCGGCAGCCTGACCGCGGGCTGCTGCCGGTCCTTACCGATGCGGGTGGAATTGAGATTGCCATAGCGGTCGATCTGGGCGCTGCCGAGAAAGCCGACATCGACGCGCCCGCCCTGCAGGACATAATTGAAGATCTCGAACAGCCCGGCGGCCTGGGCCGCGCCGGCCAGCGTGCGCGAGTCGCCGACACTCATGGGCAGATGCCGCAAGCGCGGGTCAACCGCACCGGCTTCGAAGACGATCACGCAATCCTGAGCATGCGTGCGCTGTGCCAGCATCGTCGCCAGCATCGGCAGCCCGGTTCCGGCGAATACCACTTCCGCATCGCGAATCTCGTGTGCCGCGGTTACGGCCATGAGTTCCATGGTCGAACAGGCCAGCGGCTTCATGGTGCCCGCCTTGGCGTACGCAGCAGCGCGGGGTTGTAGCCCAGCCCGGCGCCCGGGCGCAGTTGCTCCAGACGTTCAACGCCGCCCACCGCCTGCAGATAGGCTTGGTGCGATGTGGGGCCGAAGACGAAGCGTTCCAGATAGGCCGCGAACGTCGCGTCGGATTGTGCGGCGGCAGTGTACAGACGCAGATGCTCGGGATCGTAGTCATAGCAGTTGTGCACCCCATGCGGATGCGCACCGAAGGGCAACGGTACCACGGCATGCACGGCAAATGCGGGAATCCGGTTGCGCTCGGGTTCCTCGCGCAGCACAGCCTCATCGACCAGTTCCTCGCAGGTGGCGATGACGGTTCTGGCGGCCAGCGCCTGTTGCACGTCGAGAAACTCCTGCCCCTCGATGCGCAGCAGCCCGCTTGCCGTCGCCTGCTGGACATGCAGCAGGCAGAAGTCGGTATGCGCCGCAGGCACCAGTGCGAGCGACTCGCCGCTGAAGGGACAGGTCATTGCCTGTGCCTCGCTGCCGGCCATCATGTCGGTGCCGAGCATCGAGCGGGTCGGCAGGCAGGGCAGCCCCATTGCCGCAGCGGTGAAGCGCGCCATCATGGCGGCGTTGCTGTAGTCAACGATTTCGACGCGAGCGGCTTCGACGAAGCGCCTGAAGTTGGGTGCGATTGGGGAAAAAACGCCATCCGCCAGATAGGCGCCCTCGAGTCGCCGCACGCATCCGGCGCCGATCAGCAGGTCCACATCGCTGCCCGCCGAATGGTAATAAATCGCCAGATCCCTGATCTGGCGCCGGATCAGTTCGCGCAACAGCGCCGTGGGGTGGCGCTGGCTGGTGAAGCCGCCGATCGATATCGATGCGCCCGATGGCACCAGGGCGGC
>Ga0172369_10007521_pt1 | contig 12627 bp, 10 predicted proteins | sample LakKiv25m_FD_114539 | JGI IMG/M metagenome (GOLD analysis project Ga0172369, IMG submission 114539) | Freshwater microbial communities from Kabuno Bay, South-Kivu, Congo - kab_022012_11.25m | ecosystem: Environmental > Aquatic > Freshwater > Lake | place: Democratic Republic of the Congo... | reverse complement strand
GTCGTTGAATTCCCTGGGGTTTCCGGGAAGCCTGCGAGGCTTCCGCCGCAGAGCGGGGCGGCGGGATGGCGCCGGCAGCCGCGGGGCTGCCGTAGTCTCGAAACGGGACGACCAGTCCCGGAATGGGACTCGGCTCCGGCGAGAGCGTGCGGAATCCACATGAAAACCCGCGAGCCCGCGAATGGCACGGTCCGTGCTTGCCGGACTGGCCGTGGCTGCGGCGACCGCCGCCCCACGATGTCGAACCGGGCCGACGGCGCCGAATCCGGGGCCGGTCGGAGGGCCGCCGGGCGAACCGAAGACTGGAGGCCGCGTGTCATGTCTGCCGAAGCTGGGCTCGTGCCCTTGGAGCGCATCGAGCGGGCCATCCTGTTCGGCCGGAGCCGCAAGGTGATGCTCGACCGGGATCTTGCCGCGCTCTACGGGGTAGCCACCGGCAACCTCAACAAGGCGGTGGACCGGAACATCAGGCGGTTCCCAGACGACTTCATGTTCAGGCTGAGCAAGGCGGAGTTCGACGACTTGAGATTCCATTCTGGAAGAGCAAGTTGGGGCGGCACGCGCACCCCGCCTCGGGTCTTCACCGAGCAAGGCGTGGCGATGCTCTCCAGCGTGCTTCGCAGCGACCGCGCAGTCCGGGTCAACATCCAGATCATGCGGACCTTCGTGGCGCTGCGGGACATGCTCGCAACCAATGTGGAGCTGGCCCGCAAGCTGGCGGATCTCGAGCACAAGTACGACCGGCAGTTCAAGGTGGTATTCGACGCCATCCGCGAGCTGATGGCGCCGCCCGATCGTGGGCCGAGGCGGCGAATCGGCTTTCCACGGAGGCAGACCCCCAGTAGAACGAAGCAGGCCACGGAAGCGGGCCCCGTCCCGGCGGGAGCAACGGGCGGCTCGCTTTCGGCGGCGGCAGGCGCCGTCGCAGGAGGCAGGGCGGCTGATGTGGCGGGGGCGGCCTCGGCCGGCAGGCGCGCCACCACGGCGTCGAAGACCGCGGCGGCGGTCGCCAGCGCCTGCTCGGCCTCCTCGCGCGACGGCTCGTCGACGTCGCCGGGATAGCGGAACTTCCACGCGTACTCGGTCAGCGGCACCGCGGCATCCACCACCGGCGCGAGCGAGGCGTCGAGCGCGACGCACGCGCGTCCGACCGCCTCGATGTCGTGAGTCTTTCGGAACGGCTGGTCGTGCCAGACGAGAAACGCCTTGAGCGCCTTCCCGGCGTGTTGCTGAGCATGGAACACGACATCGCCCGCGAGCGCCGGGTTTGCCGACTCGAAGCGGCCCGCGTCGAGATCCAGGCGGGCCTTTGCGAGCCAAGCCCTCGTGTCCTCGGCACGCGCGTCGTCAGGCTGCATGGACGAGCCGTCCCTCGCGGAGCACGGTCCCCGGGAGCGACGCGCGCAGATGGCGCCTCGCGTCGAAGTAGGACTGCGTGCAGACGACCGCATCGACGGGCGTCCCGGTGCCACGCAGGGCCTAGTAGGCGAGCCGGCTTCGCCGGTGCTCCGGCGGCGCGTCGTCGGGAACGACCAGAAGCAGGTCGTAGTCGCTGTCCGGGCCGGCGTCGCCGCGCGCGGCCGATCCGAACAGGTCGACGAGGTTCGGTGCATAGGCCGCGACGAGCCGTCGGACCACCTCCGCGAGCGTCGAGTCGCGCTGCAGCACGGGGTCGTTCATCGAGCCATCCCGCGGGCGCACAGGGCCGTCCCAATGATAGCCCTTCCGGCACCGAGGCGGACGGCTTCGAGCCGCGCTCCTGCCGATGCTGCGTCGTCGGAGGCGTGCGTAAGCGTGCGCGTTCCGGTTCGTCGCACGCGGGTGCATGCGAATCCGCTTCCGCTGCCGGCCTACATGAGCGAGGGCGCGGCGGGGCTGGATCTGCGCGCGGACGTGGACGAGGACCTGGTGCTGCCTCCGATGGGTCGCGCGCGTGCCGACGGGGCTTTCCGTGGGAATGCCGCAGGGTTGGGAAGGTCAGGTGCGGCCGCGCAGCAGGCTGGCGCTGGACCACGGGGTGACGTGCCTGAACTCGCCCGGGACCGTGGACAGCGACTGTCGAGGCGAAATCGGGGTGATTCTCGCGCACCTGTCGGAGCGGGCTTTCACCGTGCGGCGCTGGGATCGCGTCGCGCAGCTCGTGCTGTGCCCGGTCGGGCGCGCGGAGCTGGTCGAGAGCGACGCGCTGCCTGCGAGCGCGCGCGGAGGAGGAGGGTTCCTATCGACGGGACGGTCGGGGCAGGCGCGGGGACCTTGAAGTTCGCAGATCCTGGGGCGGCTCGCGGGGCACCGGCCTCGTCCGGAGACATCGGCCGGAATGATGAACTCGTCGAGATCGCAGAATCCGGATCCTCCCGAAAAAGGCGGTTCCGTGTCGATGCCCCGGGAGAAGATTTTCGCCACGTGGCGAAAATGTTTCCTCAATGATTCCGAGGGGTTGCGCTGTTTCGCGGGTCCGTTTGTACATGTTCGGTGAGTTGGGCGGACAGGCGAACGGAGTCGGATGGGCGTGCACGTCGTGCGCCGCGCCTGTCGGCTTCTGTTCGTGCAGTGCGGTGGTCGCGGCGCGTCGCTCATGGTGAGCCTGCCGAACCACGGGACGCCCGTCCGTCGCAAGCGATCGGCCCCGACCGCCGGCCCTGCCCAACTCACCGAACATGTACAACTTGACCGTGCTTCACCTTTCACCCTTCAAGGGCTTTCCGCTTCGCTCAGGTCGCGTCGGCCTCATCGCCGCTGTCGCCCGCCCCGGGCCCAGAAAGGCAGCCCCCTCCCCGACCCTCCCCCGGGGATTATGGGGATTATCGGGGGAGGGATGGGGAGGGCGCCGTTCTTCCTTTCCGCAGCGGTGCGCGTGCCTGATCGAACCGGAAAGCCCTTCACCTTTCATCCTTCATCCTTCATCCTTCCCCGGTGCCCCGTCGCGCCCCTGCGATGATCCTTCGCATGCGCCGGAGCCTGCACGGACGGCGCCGCGTGCGGGACCGGCGCCTGTGCGGGCAGGGGCCGGGGCGCGGCCGTCACCCGCGACAGCCCGATCGCCCCCTCGCCCGCCGCCTCGTGCAGCTCGCGCACGGCCAGCCCGCACAGGAACGCGGCCGCCGACACCGCTATCACCAGCCGCACGAGACGCCCCCGGGTCCACTCCAGCGCGAAGGACGCGACCCCGGCCGGCACCGCCACCAGGGTCTCGCCCGCCCGCAGCAGCGCCGCCGGCACTTCCGCCGCCACGCGCACCAAGCCCCCGGGCAGACCCGCAATCCCCACCGGGTGCAGCGGAATCGCGTCGTGCGCCGCCGGAGGCCCCCCGCCCGCCAGCGGCTCGGTGCCCGTGCGCGTGGGCTCGCGCACCGGGCCCAGACGCGCCTGCGCCTCGCGCTCGCCGAACAGCCCGCGCAGGAATGCTCCGCACGCGGCCCGGCCGGGAGGCGGGGGCGGCAGTTGCGCCAGCGCCGCGTCCAGCGCCTCGCGCAGCTCCTGCCCGGTCCGGAAGCGGCGCGCCGCCTCGGGCTCCAGGGCCCGCAGGACGGCGCGCGCCAGAGGTCCCGGCGTCTCGGGGCGCAGCTCGCGCGGATCGGGCACGCGCCCCCTCGGAGCTCCGCGCGGGAACAGCTTCTCCCCCGTGAGCAGCTCGTGCAGCACGGCGCCCAGCGAGTAGAGATCGGCCCTGCCGTCGACCTGCCGCCCTTCCCTCTGCTCCGGTGCCTGGTACGACGGCGTGCCCGCGGCCTCGGCGCGCCGCGCCCCGGCCGTGCGCGCCACGCCGAAGTCGACGAGCTTCACCTCGCCCAGGAAAGTGACAACCACGTTGGACGGGCTCACGTCCCCGTGTACGACGGGCAGCGCGCGCCCGTCGGGACCCCGCAGCGCGTGCGCGAAGTCCAGCGCGTCGGCCACGCAGCGCCCGACGTAGGCGACGATCCCCGGCGGAACAGGCCTTCCGGTGGCGCGGCCGCGATCCAGCACCGCGCGCAGATCCTCCCCGGCCAGGTACTCCATGCACAGGAAGTAGTCGTCGCCGTCCCGCCCCAGGTCGAGCACCTGCACGATGTGGGGGTGCGCCAGCAGCGCGGCCAGCCGGGCCTCGTCCAGGAACATCGCCACCAGCTCGGGCCGCCCCGCAAGGTGCGGGTGCAGGCGCTTGACGGCGACCTGCCGGGCGAAGCCCCCGGGACCCCGCGCCACCGCCCCGTGGATCTGCGCCATGCCGCCGCGCGCGATGCAGGGCCCCAGCTCGTAGCGTCCGAATCTGCCGCCTTCCATCCCGCATCCGTCCTGCGGCCGCCCCTTCCCGCCGCCGCGCGACGGCGTGCCGCGCGGGGGAGCATCGCAGGTCGCCCCGCTCCGATCACCAGACGGACGGACGGCCGCACGCCGCCGCCCGCGAAGCGCCGCCGCGCCCCCGCCGGCACCGGGCCGGAGGGAGCGCGGCGGGTCGTGCGGACGGTGCGGCTCTAGTTCACGTCCGTGGGCAGTTCGTAGAAGCGGAGCTGCGCGAGCCTCAGGCCGGAGTTGTCGACGCTCCAGAAGTAGTCCTGCAGCGCGGGGTCGAACAGGCCGTAGCGCTCGTCGACGCCGTCGCCGTCCAGGTCCGCGTAGAGGAAGAGCAGGTCCTTCGTGACGTTGGTGAACGAGGACTTGCCGGTGCCGCGCACGAGCACCATCGACTGGTCGGAGCACCACAGCTCGCCGGCGAGGTCGTAGGCGCAGGTGGTGGTCGTGCTGCTGCCGCCGGGCTTGCCGAGGGCGCGCGCCCACACGGAGTAGGTCGTGACGCCGTCGCCGTCCGGGTCGGGATTGGGCAGTTGGAACGCCGCCGGGCCGTCGGTGCCGTTGCCGTCGAGCACCTGGAAGTCCCCTTCCGACAGGAGGATCTTCGTGGAGCCCGAGAGCGGGACGAAGATGCGGCGGCCGTTGTCGCCGGTCATGTCGGCGGTCTTGTCCTTGGGCACGCCGATGACGTTCAGCTCGAAGTGGGCTCCGGTGGGAGCGCCGTTGCCGAGGCCCCGGCTCGCCGACGCCTGGTCCTGCGCCGTGTCGGCGGTGCCGGTGGAGCCTCCGCACGCGGAAAGGACGGCGCTCAGTGCGGCGACGAACGCGAGGGTGAGGACGCTTTCGACGGTACGCATGCGGACTCCCTTGGCCGGCGCCCGGCCGGCACTTCGTTCCGGGGGAATTCCCGGCACCGGGAGGCGTTTGCAGCGGCCGTGCCGCGGCGCACGGGCCCCGCGGCGCCACGCAGGGCGGTCGGGTGTGGACGGGCCTCATCGATCTGCAAAGGAAAGCGCTCCACACCGCGGATCGGCGTCCACGCCCCGGGCGCGCGGAGGGAGGGTCCGGGCACGGGTCCGGTGGAGCACGGGCCGCCCCCGCTACGGAATCCGGAACTCCTTCACCACGGCCATGTGCTGCATGTTCGGCGCGCCGCTGTCGCCCGCGAGCACGGGCGCCACGTCCGACAGCGGCGAGTAGACGCGGCTGTCGAAGACGAGTCCCGCCGGGAACGACGCGGCACCGATCGCGACGGGCACGCGCAGCGCGTCCAGGTCGGAGTCCGCGAGCACCCAGTCGTAGGGCTCCGCGCGGTCGGCGCTCGTGCCGTCCGCGCCCCGCTGGTCGGCCGGATGCGGCGCCGTCGTCACGACGAGGCCCGAAAGCTGGCGCAGCGCGCCTTCGGAGCGGCTCTTCGTGTTGAGGTCCCCGCCGACGACCAGGTAGTCCGCGGCCGGCACCGCGGCGCGCAGCAGCGCAACGAGCGCGGAGGCCTCCTGCGAGCGCTCGCCCGCGTTGGACGTGAGCAGGTGTACGCTCGCCACCCACAGATCGCGCGGCCCCGGCAGGTCGACGCGCGCCCACACGAAGTCGCGGTCCTCCACGCGCGCGTCGCGCCAGGCGCCCGACGCCGCGATGGGGTAGCGGCTGACGACGCCGTTGGGAATCCGCCCGCCGCCGCGCGCGTGGAAGAAGCCGGGACCGAAGGCCTCCACGACCAGGTCGCGGATGGCTTCCGGCGTCCTCGCCCCGAAGTTGAACTCCTGCACGAGCGCCACGTCGGGACGCAGTCCCTGCAGAATCCGGATGCCATGGCCGGGATCCCACGACTGCAGGTTGCCGCTGGTGAGGTTCGCGGCCGCCACGCGCAGCGCCAGCGGCGGCGGCGCGCTCCCCGCGGCGCACGGGCCGCAGTCCAGCATCCGTCCGCACCCGTCGTAGAGCTCTCCGCACGTGCGGCCGGCCTCCGCGCAGGTCGCCGCGACGCATCCGCAGCGTTCCGGCTCGATTGCGCCGCATGCGAGCGGCGCCGGGCACACGCAGTGCAGAACGCCGCCGCACTCGTCCGGGAAGTCTCCGCACGCCTCGCCGCACGAGGCGCGCTCGCAGGCCGGGCCCCCGTCCGGGCCGCCGTCGGCGCCGCCGGTGGCACAGCCGCCGCAGTCCACCCGGCGCGAGCGGCCGCAGCGATCCACGGCCCACAGGCTCACGCAGTCGCTCTCGCCCGCGCACAGCTCCGCGTCCGACTCGCCGACGCATCCGCCGTCCGCGGGCCCGGGGCCGGCGTCCGCGGGTCCTCCGTCGCCCGGCCCGCCGTCCGCTCCTGCGTCCGGAAGTGAACCCCCGTCGACCGGCGGCGGAGCGCTGCACGCCGCGAGAATCGACAGGAGCAACGCGCCCCATCCCGTCGGATCTGCGAGACGACCGGGGCGCAACGCCTTCACGACATCGCCTCGACGCGGGCCCGCGCCGGCAACCCGACCGGGTTTTCACCACGGAGAACACGGAGGATCGGGGACAGGACGACAGAACCCTCCGTGTTCTCCGTGGTGAACCTGTTCTTGCCGGGTTTTCGCGCCACGGGACGATTCTCCGGCCTGTTGTTCAGCGCACCGAGCCGAGCGGCACCAGAATGTAGCCCAGCATCGGATCGCCGCCCGCCTTGAGCTGCGCGAAGCCGAGCCTCCCGCCGCGCGGCGACCAGACCCGTCCGGTGCCGCGGGCAGTCGTGCCGGGCCGCGACGCGCCCATCTGGACGTCGAGCTGTTTCACCAGCGCGGCGAGCACCGCCGCGCGCGCCTTCTCGTCCTCCACCCACAGAGAAAGCTCGAAGCCTTCCGGGTCCGCGCGGCAGCGCAGCTTCGCGGCCACCGCCCCCATCGACACCGCCGCGTCGACGCGCGCCGGTGCCTTCTCCCACGGCAGGTGCGGCAGCAGAAACGCGCAGGTTTCCAGATCCGCCGATCCGCCGCGCGAAAGCACGTCGGCATTGAGTTCCAGGTCGGAGACGGTCCAAGGCGCCGGCGGCTTCGGACCGGCCGGCGCGCCAGGGGCGGACAAGGCAGGCGCCGCGGCCACGGCGGCCGCGGTCTTGTCGCGCCGCACGACCGCGTCCACCGCGACGAGGGCCGCCGGCACGACGGGCAGGTTGCGCGGCTTCCACCCGCGCGGCACCGTCCGCCCGCCTTCGGACAGCGACACCATCAGCAGTGCCAGCTCTGCTTCCGCCCGCACCGACCACGGCCCGGCCACCGACTGGCGCGCCAGCTCCTCGCGCACGTAGCGCAGCACCGCCGGGCCGTAGCCCGCCGCCGCCGCCTCGTCGCACTTGCGTGTGAGCGCAACGCCCAGGCCGCCCTTGTCCGGCACGGGCCCCACCGTCGCGACGGTCGCCTCGACCGGCGCGCCCGCGACGACGCGCGGCTCCTCGTTCTCGGACGCGTTGGGCAGGCGCTCGGAAAGCTGCACGGCGCCGGTCGCGCGCGTGCTGCCGCCCGGCCCTCCGCCGCCCAGCGCGCACGGGGCCGAGGTCTCCACGAGCCGGCGTCCGTCGCCCGCGCCCGGCTGCTGCAGCGCGCGCACGAGCTGGTCGAGCAGCGGAGACTCCGACGTCGGAATCGCGCGTCCGGTCCGGACCTCGACGTACGGCAGCCCGGCGACCACCGGATCCAGGAGCACGGGATCCGGATTGTCCGGCGGCGGCGCCCCCAGCGCCAGGGTCCGATCGACCTCGCGCAGATAGGCCGAAACGAGCCCGCTTCGCGCGCGCAGAGCCCCCATGCGCTCGCGCAGCTTCGCCCGGCAGGCGTCCGCGGACGCGCGCCCGGTCTCCAGCGCGGCGTCGGCGTCGGAGAGCTGTTCGAGCAGCCCGGCCCACTCCAGGGCGCCCGTGCATGCGGCCGAGAGCGTCTCGACCCGCGCCTTGATCTTCTCGACGCACGCGGAGGCGGCTTCGGGCGCAGGCAGCAGCCGGTCGAGCGCGCGTGCCCGATCCAGCGCGGGTTTCATGGGCTGCGAGGCGTCGGCGCACCGGTCGGCGAGCGCCGCGGCCTGCGCGCGCACGCGCACCGCGGCGAACGACTTTCCCGTCGGATCGGCCGCCAGCGCTTCGGCTTCCGCCTCCACGATCGCGGCGTGCCCGTCGTCGAACCAGAACACCTCCGGCTGGCGGATGGCGGCGGCGTACTGCGTGCGGAAACGCCCGGAAAAACCCTTCGCGGCTGCGCGCAGCGGCCCTTCGGCTTCGGCCAGCGGGCGGCGCTCCGCGAGCACCCGCGCCGCCTCGGCCACCGGCCCGTCTTCCGGCAGGGGCGTCTCTCCGCACCGGACCAGCGGGTGCTTCGGGTGGCCGCACGGCACGTTGCGCAGAGGGCTCGCGTCGCGGCGCCGCTCGCCGGCCGGCGCATGGCGCGCGAACGCCGTCTCGACGCCCGGCGACACAATGGCGATCGACCCCGGCGCCGGATACCGCTCGAGTTCCTGCTCCACGTCCAGCAGCACGCTTTCCACCACCGCGACCCGCCCGTTGCCCGCGAAGGCGATCGGTTTCGGCATGCCGTCGGCGGGGGATTGCGCGGAAACGCCTGCGGCCAGCACCGAGTGGACGACGGCGACGCTGCCAACGACGCCGCTCTGCGCGTCGCCCAGCAGCGCGGGTCGATCCGTGGCGATCGCCGTGCGCACGAGCACCGCGGTGGACTCGGCCGTGGGCAGCGGCGACAGACCGCCGAACGCGAGGTCCTCGACCACCAAGGCGCGTCCGGGCCGGATGGCGGCCGGATGCAGCCGCCCGTCGTCCGCGCCGGAGTCGAGGAACGTGCTGCCCGCGCCCGCCCCGCGCACGACGAGCCAGTCCGACGCGGCCTGCACCTCGGGTCCGCACGCGAAGACGCCCTCGCCGAACACGAGCACGCTCTCGGCGGTGGCGGCGGCGAAGGCGGCGCGGCAGTCGGAGAACGTGCGTCCCGATGCCTCGTCGCGCACGAGCGTGCCGGTCGCCGATGGACGCCGGAACGGCCCGGAGCCCCCGCAGGCGGCAGAGAGGGCGGCCGCCGCCGCAATCAACTGCAGCGGGCGGAAGGGCGGCGCGTGCATGCGGAGACTCCGGTCCGCGCGGCGGCGCGGCAGGCGGCCCGAGAAACCCATACCCGGAGCGGCCGGTCAAGGCCCCTCGGCGAGCCGGGCATTCCAGGCAGCCCCCACAATCAACCGCCAGGACGCCAGGCCGACAGAGGTTTCCAACCATCCGCCCGAGCCCCGGCCCGCCGCGCTGATCGACCACCCGATCGTCCAGTCCTCGGACCCATGAAGTCTTTTGGGTGCAACTCCTGCCAGATCCGACTGTCCGAGGGCGGCCGCGGCCCTCACCCCCCGACCCCCTCTCCACACGGGCCGCGATACGCAACGCTCGATACTGCGTGGGTGCGGCCCGGTGGAGAGGGGGAGAAGAGCGCGTCGAATCGTGCGCCCGAGGTGCGACCGCACGGCATGCGAACGGGGAAATCCGCGCCGTCGGATCCAGGAGCGGCAGCCCTCCCCTCTCCACCGGGCCGCTGTGCGATCGAAAGGGCAGGGCGGTTGTGGCCCGTGTGGAGAGGGTCGGGGGTGAGGGCGGCCGGCCGGTCCGCACGACGAGCCGGATCTGGCGCGAGCTGCACCCAAGTCTTTTCCTTGGCGTTCTTGGCGTCTTGGCGGTTCCTGCCGCGCCGACTCTCAGGCAAGCGCGCGCGCCAGCAGCGGCAGCGACCGGTCGAAACGGTACGCCGTGCCGGTGTGTCCGTCGTCGAACTCCTCGAACACGTGCGCGACGCCGTGCGCGCGCAGCCGCCGCGCGAAGGCCCGCGCGCCCCACTGCAGGTTGAAGTCGTCTCGCTTTCCCGCGTCCAGGTAGAGCACCCGCAGCCCCGCCAGTGCCTCGCGATGCTGCGGGTCCTCGACCATCCGCACCGGGTCCTTTTCCAGCCATCGCGCCCACACCTGCGGGCGCAGCTCGGCGGTTTCGGGATCGAAAGGCAGGGCGAGTCCCAGCGGTTCGCGCCCGTCGGGCGAGTAGCAGGCCGCCATGGCGAGCACGTTCACCGCCGCGGCGAAACGCCCGTCGGTGCGCCGCGGCGCGCGCTCCCAGGCCGCGACCAGCCCCTCGACGCCGCCTTCCGCCTGCAGGCGCGCGGCGGCCCGCGGAAAATCAGCCTGGTAGGAGTATTCGAAGAGCATGTCGCCGGCGTGGCAGGCGCACGCGCGCACGATCTCCGGGTGCCGCATGGCCTGCACGAGCGCCGCGTAGCCGCCCGACGAGTGGCCGGCGCACCCGTGCGCGCGCACGGCGAAGCGGCTTTCCAGCAGCGGGAGCAGCTCCCGCCACAGGTGGCTCTCGTAGGGTCCGGTGGCGGCCGAGTCGAGCCCCTGCGAGCCGCCCCAGCGCGTGAACAGATCCGGCAGGACCAGCAGCAGGTCGGGCATGCCCTGCGCCTGCAGCCGGGAGGCGCGACGGGCGAGTCCCTCCTTCCAGGGATCGTCGGCGAGGAAGCTGCCTTGCGAGTTGCCGAACGCGGCAAGCATCCACACGGCGGGCAGCGCCCGGGCGGGGTCGTGCCCGGACGGGGCGAGCACGCGCAGCTCGCGCACATGCGGGTCCCCGAGCGGATTGCCGCGCAGCAGCGCGCCGTCGACGGGAAGCACGTGAAGCTCGTACACCCGACAGCTCCTTTCCGTGCCCGTCCGCGTGACGCACCAAGAGGGTCGTTGTCCGGCGCGCCCTACGCGATCTTCAGCTCCATCCACTCGCGCGCGGCGAACACCTCCGGCGCCCCGGGCCTCGTCGCGGCACGCTCGCGGCAGGCCTCCACGTGGGCCTCCACGTCCTCGTCGGTGTGCATGGGGTCGTGGTGCGTGAGCGCGAGCCGGCGCACGCCGGCGGCGGCCGCGAGGTCGACGACGGTGCTGCCGCGCGGGTGACCCCAGCCCACGCGGCGCGCGTACTCGTGGTCCATGTACTGGGCGTCGGCGACGAGCAGATCCGCGCCCGCGACGAAGTCGACGATCTCCTTCGGGAACGAGCGCTGGGCCGCCGGGTCGCGCGCCGGCAGCTCCGGGTCCTCGATCTGCTGGTCCAGCTCGCTGTCCGTGCAGTAGCAGACCTTGTGTCCGTCCCGCTCGAACGAGTAGCCGAGGCTTCCGCCCGGGTGGTTCTGCTCCAGGGTCCGCACCCGCACCCCGCCCACGCTCAGGTCCGGCGTGAGCTCGCCGGGCACGATGCCGGCCCCCAGATCCGCGAATCGCACGGGGAAATAGGCCGATTCCATCTGGCCGCTGAGCAGCGCATGCACCGTGCGACCGCCCGACACCCGCCCGTAGACGTGCAGCCGGTTGGCGGCCGAGTACGCCGGCACGAAGAACGGGAACCCTTGGATGTGGTCCCAGTGCCCGTGGCTGAAGAACAGGTGCATGTCCAGCGAGCGGTGTCCGCGCCGCTGCAGGTCCAGCCCCAGCTCGCGCAGCCCCGTGCCCCCGTCGCAGGCGAGCACCGTGTCGTCGGTGCGCACCTCCAGGCAGGCCGTGTTGCCGCCGTAGCGGCGCGTGGCGCTGCCCGGCGTCGGGATCGACCCGCGCGTGCCCCAGAACCGCACGAAGAAGCCCATGGGAAAGCCGCTCCTGGCGCCCGTCTAGCGCTCGCGGAACACGAACAGGACCTCGCCCATCTGCAGCCGGTCCCCCTCGTGCAGCAGCGCCGAGTGGATGCGCACGCCGTTGAGGTGCAGCCCGTTGACGCTCCCGAGGTCGGTGACGAGCCAGTCCTGGCCCACGCGCTCCAGGCGGCAGTGCCTGCGGGAAAGCTCGTTCGAGGCGACGCTCACGTCGGCGGCCGGGTCGCGGCCCAGCAGCAGCGGCCGGTTGCCCCCCAGCGGATACGTCGTGGGCGCCCCCGGCCCCGCCGCCAGCTCCAGCGCCCCCTGGCGCGAACCGGCGGACTCCGCCCGCGGCTTCACGCTGGTGACGACGGTCTTCTCGTCGGACTGCGCCATCGCCTGCCCGCGGCGGACCGTCCGCCCGATGCCGTTTCGTAGCAGCGCGGTGCGGCCTTTGTCCAGTCCGCGTGCCCGGCCCGTCCGACGCGACGTGCGGACAAGGCCGGCCCCGTTCGTCTGCGCAGCGACCCGTCATCCGACGCCGATGGCGACGGGAACCCGGAAATCCCATGTGAATCCGCAGGGTTGGAGCGAAGAGCCGGGTCGGCGGTACATGTTCGGTGAGCAGGGCGGAGAGGCGAACGCAGCCGGCAGGATGGGCGTGCCCGTCGTGCGCCGCGCTTGGCGGGTTCTGTTCGAGCAAGGTGGTGCTCGCGGCGCGTCGCTCATG
>Ga0172369_10007520_pt1 | contig 12627 bp, 5 predicted proteins | sample LakKiv25m_FD_114539 | JGI IMG/M metagenome (GOLD analysis project Ga0172369, IMG submission 114539) | Freshwater microbial communities from Kabuno Bay, South-Kivu, Congo - kab_022012_11.25m | ecosystem: Environmental > Aquatic > Freshwater > Lake | place: Democratic Republic of the Congo... | reverse complement strand
GAAAAACAATCCCGTGCTCATCGGCGAGCCCGGCGTCGGGAAGACCGCCATCGCCGAGCTCCTCGCCCAGCGCATTGTCGGCGGCGATGTTCCCGACACGCTCCAGGGCAAGCGTCTGCTCACCCTCGACATCGGCTCGCTCGTCGCCGGCACCAAGTATCGCGGCGAGTTCGAGGAGCGGCTGAAGAAGGTCGTGGAGGAGATCAAGGGTGCGGGCAACTGCATCCTCTTCATCGACGAGCTGCACATGCTCGTGGGCGCCGGCGCCGCCGAAGGCGCCGTTGACGCTGCGAACATCCTCAAACCGTCCCTCGCCCGTGGCGAATTGCAGTGCATCGGTGCAACCACCCTCGACGAATACCGCAAACACATCGAACGCGACGCCGCACTCGAGCGCCGCTTCCAGCCAATCGTGGTCGAAGAGCCTTCGGTCGAAGAAACCGTCGAGATTCTGCGGGGCGTTCGCCAGCGTTACGAGGACCACCACAAGCTGAAGATCAGCGACGCCGCTCTCTCAGCAGCCGCCGAACTCTCCTCGCGTTACGTCATCGACCGCTTCCTGCCCGACAAGGCCATTGACCTGATCGACGAAGCTTCCAGCCGTGTCCGCATTCGCCGGGCGGCGACGCCGCCTTCCCTCAAAGAGGCCATGAAGGGTCTCGAAAGCCTGCGCCGCGAGAAGGAGCAGGCCATCGCCGCCCAGCAGTTTGAATACGCCGCCGAGCTTCGCGATCGCGAGGCGAAACTCCAGGAGAAGATCGGTGAGATGGGCGAGTGGGACGAAGGTGAGGAGGGCATCGCTACTCCTATCGTCTCCGACGAGGACATCTCCGAGGTTGTTTCCATGTGGACCGGTATTCCGGTCTCCCGCATTGCCAGCGAGGAAAGCGCACGGCTCCTCAAGATGGAGGAGAACCTGCGCAGTAAGGTGATCGGCCAGGACGAAGCGATCGAGTCCATCGCTCGCGCCGTCCGCCGCGCCCGGGCGGGCCTGAAGGATCCGCGCCGCCCGATTGGTGTGTTCCTCTTCGTGGGGCCAACCGGCTCCGGGAAGACGCACCTTGCGCGTCAACTCGCGGAGTTCATGTTCGACAGCCAGGACAACATGGTGAAGCTCGACATGAGCGAGTTCAGCGAGAAGCACACGGTCTCGCGGCTTGTGGGGGCGCCTCCGGGCTACGTCGGCTATGACGACGGTGGCCAGCTCACCGACACGGTGCGGCGGAAGTCCTACTGCCTCATTCTCCTGGACGAAATCGAAAAGGCTCACCCCGAGGTCTTCAATCTCTTGCTTCAGATCTTCGACGAAGGGCGCTTGGCTGACGCCAAGGGCCGCAAAGTCGATTTCCGGAACACCATCCTCATCATGACCTCGAATGTCGCATCCGACCTCATCAAGCGCGACTCCGGTCTCGGCTTTGCGCGAGGCGGGGAGGAGGCGAAGAGTCTCGAAGACAAGTATCAGCGTATGAAGGACAAGGTCCTCGCCGAACTGAAGGTCGTCTTCCGGCCCGAATTCCTGAACCGGATCGATAGCACGGTCGTCTTCCGCCCACTCAGCGGCGAGGACATCCGCAAGGTCGTCGTCCTGGAGCTCGTCGGTGTGACGAAGCAGCTTGCCGGAAAGGGCATCACGCTCGAGGTGACAGAAGCGGCCATGGACTGGCTCGGCGAGAAGGGCTACGACCAGATGTTCGGAGCCCGCCCGCTGAAGCGGCTCATCTCCGACAGCATCGAAGATCGCCTCAGCGAGATGCTCCTCGCCGGTGACTTTACGGCTGGAGACAGGGTCATCGTTGACCGGCCCCCGGACAGCGACGGTGGCCTCTCGATTCAAACCGCGCGCGAGCCAGCTCCAGTCGCCTGAAGCGCACGCCGGAGCATCGCGAAGCACCGGGGTCGGCAACGGCCTGCCGGTCGGGCGTGGTCTTCACGCCGCGGAGTTCCTTGCGGCAAGTGCGAGAGGCAGCCCAGTTCGAGTTGACTTGCCGGTCTGTCGGGTTGTACGGTGATAAACGGCTTGCCATGCCCATCGTCTCCCCAACATATTTCCGGCATTTACACAAGTTCTTTGCGTCATTCGCCCCATAAGTCCTGAAGGAGTTGCTGCAGGATGACCACTGCGCGCGACGTGGTGCGGGGGGGTATTTCTGTTCCCCTCGCGATCCAGACGTACGGCCGTATCTCCAACGTCATCGAGATTCCGAGCCTGATCAAGATCCAGCTCGATAACTTCGACTGGTTCACGCGTGAGGGGCTCAGGGAGCTCCTCAACGAGATCTCGCCCATTCAGGACTTCACCGGTTCCAAGATGGATCTCGTTTTCGGCGACTACGAATTCCGCGAGGCGAAACACTCGCAGGATGAGTGCCGCGAACGCGACATGACCTTCTCGGCGCCACTCTTCGTCGATGTCGAGCTTCGGATCAAGGAGTCGGGCGAGATCAAAGAGCAGCGCCTCTTCTTCGGCGACTTCCCACTCATGACCGAAAAGGGCACTTTCATTATCAATGGTGCCGAGCGCGTCGTCGTCAGCCAGCTCGTCCGGTCGCCTGGCGTCTACTACACGGTGGAAACCGATCCGGCGAGTGGTCGCCGGCTGTGCTATGGCAAGCTCATCCCCAACCGCGGAGCCTGGCTCGAGTTCGAAACGTCGAACCGCGATGTCGTCTCCGTCAAGGTCGATCGCAAGCGCAAGATCCCGGTCACCAACCTGGCGCGCGCCATCGACGTGCCCGGGCTGCTCCCCGGTGACCGCGACAACCCCCGCTTCAAGAAATTCTTCGAGTGCCAGGCCAACCTCGATGAGGAAGAGCGCAAGAGCGAACGAGAACGCAACGCTGAGCGGACCCGTGAGCTGGAGAAGGCGCGCGATGCGGAACTCCGTCAGCTCGAGACCGAACTTGGAACCGATGACCGCATCATCGCCATCTTCGCCGACGTCGACACCAGCGATGTCCACCAGTACACGACCACAACCATGTCGAAAGAGCCCGGGAAGAACAAGCACGAAGCCCTGCTCGAGTTCTACCGCCGCATCCGCCCCGGCGATCCGCCGACCCTGGAAAACGCCCGCGCGCTGGTGACCCAGCTCTTCTTTAACCCACGGCGCTATGACCTCGGTCGCGTCGGCCGTCACAAGCTCAATAGCCGCCTCGAGCTGGAGGATGCGACGACGCAGCGCTGGCTGCGACCCTACGACCTCATCGGCATCATCAAAGAGCTTATCAACATCAACAACGGCCGCGGCCACGATGACGACATCGACCACCTTGGCAACCGCCGCGTACGTGCTGTCGGCGAGCTCATCCAGCAACAATTCCGCGTTGGCCTCCTCCGCATGGAGCGCGTCGTACGCGAGCGCATGACAATCACAGACCCGGAAGAGGCCACGCCGAGCGCCCTCATCAATATCCGGCCAGTGGTTGCGGCCATGAAGGAGTTCTTCGGCGGCAGCCAGCTCTCCCAGTTCATGGACCAGACCAATCCGCTCGCCGAGCTCACGCACAAGCGGCGCCTGAGCGCTCTGGGCCCTGGTGGCCTGTCGCGCGACCGCGCAGGCTTCGACGTTCGAGACGTTCACCACAGCCACTACGGCCGTATCTGCCCGATCGAGACGCCCGAAGGGCCCAACATCGGCCTCATCGGCTCCCTCGCGACCTACGGCCGGCTGAATGACTTCGGGTTCATCGAAACCCCCTACCGAAGCGTTGTGAAAGAGATGAGCGCCGATGACCCCGACGTCGTCGGTCAGATCCTCCGCGAAGATGTGGTCGACACGAAGGGAACCGTCATTGCCGCTGCTGGTGCGTCCGTCGACAAGGCTATGGCCGACAGGTTCCACAAGCTCGGCCGCCGCCTCCCCATTCGGCCGGTCGTTACGAACGACATCGCCTATCTGACAGCGGACAAGGAAGACAAGTTCACGGTCGGCCAGGCGAACGCGCTCGTGGATCGCGCCGGGCACTTCTTGGAAGACCGTGTCGAAGTTCGCGTCCATGATGACTTCAAGTTGGTCTCCCCGGAGGGCATCGACTACCTCGACGTTTCACCGAAGCAGATGGTGTCGGTCGCCACCGCCCTCATTCCATTTCTCGAGCACGACGACGCCAACCGCGCACTCATGGGCTCGAACATGCAACGGCAGGCTGTGCCCCTTGTTCGTCCCGAGGTGCCCCTTGTCGGGACGGGGATGGAACGCCGTACCGCCGTGGACAGCGGCCACGTCGCTGTCGCCGCCGGTCCCGGCGAGGTCGTCGAAGCCTCGGGCAACCGGGTTGTGATTCGCTATGACGACCCGCAGCTTGGCGAGCGCACGTACCCTCTCACCAAGTTCACCCGCTCGAACCAGGGCACCTGCCTGAACCAGCGCCCGATCGTTCTCCGGGGTCAGCGCGTTGAGAAGAACGAGCCGCTGCTCGACAGCTCCAGCACGCAGTTCGGCGATCTCGCCCTCGGGCAAAACGTGCTCTGCGCCTTCATGAGCTGGGAAGGCTACAACTTCGAGGACGCGATCATCCTCAGCCAGAACCTCATCCGTGAAGACAAGTTCACCTCGATTCACATCGAAAAACATGAGGTCGAAGCGCGCGACACCAAGCTCGGGCCCGAGGAGATCACGCGCGACATCCCGAACGTTGGTGAGGAGAGCCTCAAAGACCTCGACGAGGAAGGCATCATCCGTATCGGCGCTGAGGTTCGCGAAGGCGATATCCTCGTCGGCAAGATCACGCCCAAAGGCGAAACGGAGCTTACCGCCGAAGAGAAGCTCCTCCGCGCCATCTTTGGTGAGAAGGCGCGCGAAGTAAAAGACACCAGCCTCCGCGTGCCCCACGGAGAACGCGGCAAGGTGATCGATGTGCGTGTGTTCAGCCGCGAGGATCACGAAGCGCTCCCTGCGGGGGTCAACCGGCTCGTCCGTGTGAGCATTGCTCAGCGACGCAAAGTTTCTGAAGGTGACAAGATGGCTGGTCGCCACGGTAACAAGGGCGTGGTCAGCCGCATCCTTCCTCGTGAGGACATGCCCTACCTTCCCGACGGGACCCCGATCGACATCATCCTCAACCCGATCGGCGTTCCCAGCCGCATGAACATCGGCCAGGTGCTGGAAACGCACCTCGGCTGGGCGGCGAGCGTGCTCGGTTTCCGCGCCGTCACCCCCGTGTTCGACGGCGCAGATGACCTTGCCATCGACGATTCCCTTGCCCGCGCCTGGATGGCGCAGGAGTCGGGCGCTTTCCGGTACATCGACCCGCGCGATCGGACATTCGACATCGACAGGGCCTGTGCCTGGCTCGAAAGCAAGGGCTACGCTGCCGGCCCCATCTTCGCTGCGCCCGAACCCGGCACAGCGAAGCGCGCCTGCCTCGAAATCTGGCTGAACGAGTACCACGCGGCCGAGGGCAGGCCGCCGCTCAAACCGGGCCAGCACGACCTCGAGTCGCTTGAGGCCATGGCCCAGAAGGTCTACGCAGAGGAGAAGGTGACGCCGCCAGTCTTCGGAAAAATGGAGCTGGTTGACGGTCGCACCGGTGAAACCTTCGCCCAGCCCCTCACAGTCGGCTACATCTACATGCTCAAGCTCATCCACCTCGTCGAGGACAAGATCCACGCCCGCAGCACCGGCCCGTACTCCCTCATCACCCAGCAGCCGCTCGGTGGCAAGGCGCAATTCGGTGGCCAGCGCTTTGGCGAAATGGAGGTGTGGGCACTCGAAGCGTACGGCGCCGCCCACATCCTCCAGGAGCTCCTCACCGTGAAGTCCGACGACGTCGTCGGGCGTGTGAAGACGTATGAAGCGATCGTCAAGGGCGAGGATGTCCTCGAACCGGGCGTACCCGAGTCGTTCAAAGTGCTTGTGAAAGAGCTCCAGAGCCTGGGCCTCTCGGTCGAAGTCTCGAACGACGAGGGGAACGTCTCCTTCCTCGACGACACCGGCAGCGAAGTGCCGGAGCTTGGCATCAACCTTTCCGGTTTCGAAGCGGAGGATCTCTTCAATGCTCGAAGTCAATGACTTCAACCAGGTTCGCATCTCCCTCGCCAGCCCGGAGCAAATCCGCTCGTGGTCGTATGGCGAGGTCACGAAACCCGAAACGATCAACTACCGCACGCTCAAGCCGGAGAAGGACGGCCTCTTCTGCGAAAAGATCTTCGGCCCCACCAAAGACTTCGAGTGCTACTGCGGCAAGTACAAGCGCGTGCGTTACAAGGGCATCATCTGTGACAAGTGCGGGGTTGAGGTCGCCCGCGCGAAAGTTCGCCGCGAGCGCATGGGCCACATCGAGCTCGCCAGCCCGGTGAGCCATATCTGGTTTGTCAAAGGGACGCCCAGCAAGCTCGGGCTGCTCCTCGACATCTCCCCCCGGAACCTCGAGCGCGTCCTCTACTTCGCCCAGTACATGATCACCGAAGTTGACGACGAAGCCCGCCAGCGGGAGATCGGCCACATTCGCGACCAGATGGCGAACGTGATCGAGGAACGGATCGCCGACATCCGGCCGCACCGGGAGAAGCTCGAAGCCGAGCTCGAAGCCGCAAACACCCAACTCCAGGCTCGCGTCCAGGAACAACAACAGCGTATCGAGGCCGAGCGCAAGATCTCCCGCGACGCGCTTGAGGCCGCCGCCCTCAGGGCGGTGGAGCAGGCCGAAGCTGCGGCCGGCGGCGTCCTCGAAACTGAGATCTCCCTCCTTGGCGACGTCCTCCTTGAAGCCGGCGTCAAGGTGACGAAGGCTGCTCTCACCCGCGTCCAAAGGGATGGAGAGAAGAAGCTCGCCGCCTTCGACAAGGAAACCGAGAAGATGAAGGTCGCCGAAGGCCTATTGGCGGACTCGGCCCTCGACGACGCGAAGGCCGCTCTTTTCGACGAACTGCACCCCCTGCAAGAAAAAGAGCGATCCGTGCGCGAAGAGGTCGAAGAGCAGTACAAGGAACGCCTCAGCGACCTGGAAGACCTTGCCGACCCCGTCCTCGACGACCGCATCCTGCTACTGACCGAGACCCGCTACCGCGAACTCTCCGACCTGTTCGGCCATGTCTTCAAGGCTGGCATGGGTGCAGAAGCGGTTCTGCACGTGCTCGATCGCCTCGACCTCGATGTGCTTCGCGCCAAGCTCAAGCACGAGATCCTCACTGCCAGCGGCCAGCGCAGGAAGAAGGCTACCAAGCGTCTGAACGTGGTTGAGGCGCTCCAAAACTCCGGGAACCAGCCCACCTGGATGGTCTTCCAGGTCCTCCCCGTGCTCCCGCCCGACTTGCGTCCGATGGTCCAGCTCGACGGTGGCCGCTTTGCCACCAGTGACCTGAACGATCTCTACCGGCGTGTCATCAACCGCAATAATCGCCTGAAGCGCCTGCTCGACCTTGGCGCTCCCGAGATCATCATCCGCAACGAGAAGCGCATGCTGCAGGAGGCGGTCGACAGCCTGATCGACAACGGCCGCCGGGGCCGGGCGGTCTCGGGTAGCGGCAATCACAAGCTCAAGAGCCTCAGCGACATGCTGAAGGGCAAGCAGGGGCGGTTCCGCCAGAACCTCCTCGGCAAGCGCGTCGACTACTCCGGCCGTTCCGTCATCGTCGTCGGACCGGAACTCAAATTGAACCAGTGCGGTTTGCCCAAGCGCATGGCGCTCGAACTCTTTAAGCCGTTTGTCATGCACTCGCTCGTGGCCAAGGGCCTCGCCCACAACATCAAGAGCGCCAAGCGGATCGTCGAACGCGCTCGCCCGGAAGTCTGGGATGTCCTCGACGAGGTCATCCGGGATCGCCCGGTGCTTCTCAACCGCGCGCCAACGCTCCATCGCCTCGGCATCCAGGGTTTTCAGCCGATTCTCATCGAGGGCTCGGCGATCCAACTCCACCCCCTCGTTTGCTCGGCCTTCAATGCCGACTTCGACGGCGACCAGATGGCGGTGCACGTTCCCCTCAGTCGGGAGGCCGTGGCCGAGGCAAAGCAAATCCTGCTCTCGACCAACAACCTGCTCTCGCCCGCCAGCGGGGATCCCGTCGTCGCCCCCTCGCTCGACATGGTCCTTGGCTGCTATTACATGACCGACCGTGACGCGGGAGGGCGGGGCGCCTATCGGCCGGCCGCTGAACCCGGTGGCGCTGCCGAAGGCCAGTACGGCTCCTTTGCCGAAGCCAAGCTGGCCTTCGACCTCGGAATCGTCGATCTCCGCTCGCCCATTCGGGTCCGCTCGACACGGTCCGTGTTCGAAAAGGGTGTCACCACTACCGCCGAAGTCGGCCCAGACGGACGCGTCAAGCCGTTCTTCTTCATGACTACCGTTGGCCAGATCATCTTCAACGAGGTCCTCCCCGAGGACTTCGTCTTCCAGAACGATTCGATGGACCGCCCGAACCTCCGCCGCGTCGTGGCGACGTGCTACCGCGAACTCGGCGGCGAGCGTACTGCGGAAATCGTGGACCGCATCAAGAACACTGGCTTCCATTACGCTACCCGTTCTGGCATCACAATCGCCATCCACGAAATCCAGGTGCCACGCGAAAAGAAGCAGCTCCTCGAAACCGCCGATCACAAGGTCGATGCGCTCGTCGACCAATACCAGATGGGCCTCATCACCGACGACGAACGGTACCAGGGAACGGTCGAGATCTGGAGCGAGACGACGAAGAAGATAGAGACCGCGATCAAGGATCGCATGCCTGAGTACGGCTCCCTCAACTACATGGCCAGCTCGGGAACCAAGGGCAACATCACGCAGATTCGCCAGATGGCCGGCATGCGCGGCCTGATGGCCGACCCCAACGGCAAGGTGATTGAGCTCCCCATTCGCGGTTCCTTCCGCGAAGGGCTAACGGTGCTCGAATATTTCATCTCCACGCATGGCGCGCGCAAGGGTCTCGCCGACACCGCGCTCCGCACCGCCGACTCGGGATACCTCACGCGGCGACTCATCGACGTTGCCCAGGATGTCATCATCCTCGAGGACGACTGCGGCACCACGACCGGCCTCTGGATCGAACGCGAGGAGCAGGCTGACGCTCTCGACCGCATGGCGGGCCGCATCATCGGCCGGTATGCCGCTTCGCCCGTGATCGACGAACAGACCGGCGAAATGGTCTGCGACCGCAACGAGGAGATCTCGGAGCGCGTCGCCGCGGAAGTCGATCGGCTCCGTATTCCACGCGTGTTCGTGCGCACCCCGCTTTCTTGCGAGGCTGAGCGGGGCATCTGCGCCCTTTGCTACGGCCGCGATCTCGCCCGTGGCTACCTGGTGACACCCCGCACCGCAGTTGGTATCATCGCCGCCCAATCGATCGGCGAACCCGGAACGCAGTTGACGATGCGTACCTTCCATACGGGCGGCGTCGCCAGCGTCGCCGACATCACCAGCGGCCTCCCCCGCGTTGAGGAGCTCTTCGAAGCGCGCGCTCCGAAGGGCGAGGCGATCATCAGCGAAATCGATGGCGTCGTGGAGGTCTCGCAGGAGAACGAGCGCCGTATCGTGCGCGTCGTCAACCAGTTCTCACACGTGGAGGATTACGACATCCCCAAGGGGGCGGAGCTCCTCCACAAAGACGGAGACCACATCGGCGATGGCACGGTCCTGGCCCGGGCAGCCGGAGCTGCAGAGGGCGCCGCTGTCGCCGGGCAGGTCGTGTCCCGCATTTCGGGCGTGGTTCGCCTGCCGGCCGGCAAGGGCAAGATCCAGGTGATCTACGAAGAGCGCGAAGAGCGCGAGTACGCGATACCTGCCGCAGCGCGTCTTGTGGTGGAAACCGGCGACTACGTAACCGCCGGCGCTCAGATCACCGAAGGCGCCCGCAATCCGCAGCACATCCTGGGCATCCAGGGCCCCGAGGCCGTACGCAAGTACATGGTGGATGAGGTCCAGAAGGTCTACAAATCCCAGGGCGTCAACATCAACGACAAGCACATCGAGGTCATCACCCGCCAGATGCTGCGCCGCGTGAGGGCCGACCACCCCGGCGACACGGGACTGCTTCCCGGTGATCTCGTGGACCGGCGTGAGTTCACCGAGCTGAACAACCGCGTTGTTGCCGAAGGCGGCGAGCCCGCCACCGGGCAGCCCGTGCTCCTCGGCGTGACAAAAGCGTCACTGAACACCGACTCGTGGCTCGCTGCCGCCTCGTTCCAGGAAACGACCCGGGTGCTCACGAACGCCTCGATCGAAGGCAAGACCGACCACCTCCTTGGCCTCAAGGAGAACGTCATCATTGGCAAGCTCATCCCGGCGCGCGCCGACATCGTCGTTGCGCGACGCGAGCACATTGCCGAACTCGACCTGCCCGAGTCTCTCCTTCTTGAAGAGGAAGCCGAACTCGAACGGATGCTTGGCGAAATGGAATCCGGCGGCGCCCAGCGCGCCCCCTTTGGAGTCGCGACGGCGCTCAGGGTTGACGACGAGGACAGCCTTGAGATACCGGACGAAGACGACGAACTCGACGACTTCACCGTGGGGGACGACGAGGACGAGTAGCCCGGCTTCGGCTTGATTTTGCGAAAGGGACTCCCCGCGAGGCCCTTTCGATTCCCCGGCAGGCCGCTACTCCCTGCGTTCGAGCAGCACTGCTGCCGTCGCCGCGATTGCTTCGCCCCTCCCGACAGCGTCGAACCCCTCTGCCGTCTTGGCCTTCACGCTCACGCAATCCACGCCCACCCGGCAGATCTCCGCGATCCGGTTACGGATGTGGGGAATGTAAGGCGCCAGCCGGGGACGCTCCGCCCGGACTGTGGTGTCGAGGTTCACGAGCTGCCAGCCAGCCTCCCTCGCCAGTCCCAGGGCAGTCCGGAGGAAATCCGCGCTGTCCGCCGCCGCATAGCGGGGATCAGACGGCGGGAAGTGCTGCCCGATGTCGCCCAGCGCCGACGCCCCGAGCACGGCGTCCGCGATCGCGTGCAACAAGACGTCCGCGTCGCTGTGCCCCACCAGCCCCGGCCCTTCCTCGATAATCACACCGCCAAGCACAAGCGTGCGCCCCTCGTCGGTGCGGTGGATGTCCTCGCCCTGCCCTATGCGCATGCCGTCACTCCGCGGCTCCGGAGCACCGCCGTAGCGATCTCCAAATCCAGCAGTCGCGTGATCTTGAGGTTCGCGGCATCGCCGGGCACGACCGCCGTTTCGAGTCCAAACCGGGCGAGCATCGCTGCGTCGTCCGTTTCGTCGTCGTCCGCTGTCTGGGCCGCGTCGAGCCACGCCCTTCGCAACACTACCTGTGGCGTTTGCGCCGCCCAGAGCATCGTCCGCTCCGGGTGGCCGATGACCATCCCCTCGCGCACCTCTTTGATCGTGTCCGTCACCGGTACGGCGACGATCGCCCCCGGCTTTCCCTCTGCCGCGGCGATGCAGGCCGCGATCGTCTCGATTGTGACCAGCGGCCGCGCCCCGTCATGAATCGCGACATAACGCGACGTGGCGACCCTCAGCCCGGCCTCAACGCTGTCTCGTCGTCGTGCACCGCCTGGAACGGCTTCCGCAAAACGAGCCGGAGCGACAGCTCGCCCGATCGCACGTACCCGTTCGAAGTTGGCGGGGTTGGTCACCACAAAGATGCGGTCCACCGCCTCAACCTGTTCGAAGGCCGACAGCGACCACGCAATCACAGGAGTGCCGCAAAGGTCGGCGAACAGCTTGTCGGCGCCGCCAAAGCGCGTGGAGCTGCCGGCAGCCACGATCACCGCATCGAGGTTCATGCCCGCAAAGTACCACCAAACGCGCTCCCAAACCGCTGCGCTGGGCGAGGCGCGAAGTCCAAACCGGTGTGCGAGGGGCCGCCGGAGGCTAGACTCACTGCATGCCCTACGCCAACGTCAACGCAGCGCGCCTCTACTACGAGATCTGTGGCGACGGTGAGGACCTCATCTTCCTGCATGGTGCAGGCGGCAACCACCTCTCCTGGTGGCAACAACTGCCGGCCTTTGCCGCGCACTTTCGCTGCATCGTCTTCGACGCGCGGGGATGGGGCCTCAGCCACGGTGACGTGGCGGTGGGACGCTGGGCATTTGGTACTGACCTCATCGCCCTCATGGATCATCTGGGCGTGGAGCGCGCCCACCTGGTCGCGCAGTCCATGGGCGGCCGGGCCGTCGCCGGGCTTGCCCGTCTTGCGCCACACCGCATTCGCTCGCTTGTGCTGTCCGGCACCACAGCGGGCGCAACCAACGATCGGATTCGCGAAATCCAGGACGAATTGCAAGAAGTTCGCGGCGGCGCCAGCCTCCGCGCGCACGCGCTCGCCGACGCCTTCCGGTCCGAGCGCCCCGCGCTGGCGCTCCTCTACCGGCAGATCAACCTGCTGAACCCCGCGCGCCCCCGGGGCATGCTCGGACGTCCACCTCCCACCTATCGCGGGAGCATGCATGAGGCCCTCGCTGCCCTTCGCGTCCCGGTCCTGTTCATCGTCGGCGAGCACGACCGGATCACGTCGCCCCAGATGATCCGTGAAGCATCGAGCCTCGTTGGCGGCTCGGTTTTCCACGAAGTCGCCGGCGCCGCCCACTCGGCACACTTCGAACGAGCCGATGACTGGAACCGGGTGGTGCTCGACTTCCTCGTCACGCTCGCCAACACTGGCGCGTGATGCGGCGGTTGCCAAACGAGAATCTGTCCGTTATGTTCTTCCGGCTATGTCGTGGTTCGTGAG
>Ga0172369_10007519_pt1 | contig 12627 bp, 7 predicted proteins | sample LakKiv25m_FD_114539 | JGI IMG/M metagenome (GOLD analysis project Ga0172369, IMG submission 114539) | Freshwater microbial communities from Kabuno Bay, South-Kivu, Congo - kab_022012_11.25m | ecosystem: Environmental > Aquatic > Freshwater > Lake | place: Democratic Republic of the Congo... | reverse complement strand
TTAAATTGAGTCCAGATAGAGCAAAAGGTGCATTTGTACGGACAACCAAGTGAAGTATAGATATAGGTACTTGGATCCGGGCTTTTACCGACTTTATATGTATCAATCCAACGGTTAAGATGAATTCTGTCCGGCATCAGATAATCCTTGTTGATGAAATCGGGGATTAAGGCTTCACCAGGAGTTTTCACTAATCTATCTGAATTGTTCAAGTAGATACCCGAAATTTTTTCAAGAGGTTTGGCATGTTCCTTTGAAGCGAGCAGCTCTCTGAAAATGTGAGGACATTGGCCTGGGATAACAACATCAAAAAATGATTTCTCAAAATCCAGGGGACAGAGTGTAGCATGAAGGCCTCCTACAACAGTAAGAATTGAAGGATCAATTGATTTGGCAGTCAGAGCAATCTGATTTGAGTTGTTAAATTCGGAGGTTATGGTCGTCACCCCGACAATGTCAGGATGGTATTTTTTTAACAACAATTCCATTAAAATATTCAATGAAGGAGTATTTGGGCTAAGATCATACTCACCTTTCATATCAAACACAGTAACATCATAATCTTTGACGGCTGCTGCTATGGTCAGTAATCCAAGCGGAGGGCCTATAAGTTTTTTGTGGATGAAAGGGCGGGCATCTTCAGGGGCAAACCGAAGAATGTTATTTTCCGTGGATCTTGGCGGATTGACCAGCAGAATTTTCATGCGGACAAAAGTACTTAAAACCATTGACGTCTTGGACTATAACAATCCGCTATTTTACTATTTTTGTTTCAGATTATTTTTTTGTCCATAGTTACGAAACTTGTATGCTGGAAAAATTGTCGGTAAGACAAAAGATGATTGAATTGAAGTGTTGTGTCATTATACCTACATACAATAATGACAGGACCCTGGAAGATGTTTTACAAAGGATCTTAAAATTTACATCCGATGTTGTCGTGGTGAATGATGGTTCTACCGACAGTACACCGCTTCTCCTTCAGAAATACAAACACCTTCAAATTATCACGATATCCCGTAATACGGGAAAAGGAAATGCTCTTCAACTCGGATTTAAACATGCAATTCAACTGGGATTCCGGTACGCCATAACTATTGATAGCGATGGCCAGCATTTCCCTGAAGATATTCCTTTGTTTATAGATAAAATCGTGGAGAGTCCCGACTCCCTTATCATGGGTGCAAGAAAGATGTCCCAGGAAGGAATCCCTGGAACCAGCAATTTTGGAAATAACTTTTCTGTTTTCTGGTTCAAAGTGGAAACGGGTTTGAGCATACCAGATGTTCAAACTGGGTATCGGTTATATCCCCTTAATAGAGTTAAAGAATTAAAACGTCACTTTTCCGTCAAATTCGAATATGAAGTTGAGATTCTGGTCAGACTGGCTTGGATGGGAGTTAATGTAAAATCGGTACCTGTCAGGATCTATTATGCCCCGAAAGAGGAAAGAGTATCGCATTTTCGCAAAGTAAGAGACTTCTCAAGGGTAAGCATTGTCAACACCATTATGGTATTCATGGCGCTTTTATGGATCCGGCCTCATTCCTTTTTCAGAAACCTGAGAAAGAAATCATTGAAGGAATTCATACGTGAATATATAATTGACAGTAACGACTCCAATGCGAAACTTGCATTTTCCGTCGCTCTCGGTGCCTTCTTTGGGATTATGCCGATCTGGGGATGGCAAATGCTTGCTGCAATGGGTATGGCTTCCCTGCTTCGGTTGAATAAATTTATTGCCCTTGCAGTTTCAAATATCAGTATACCACCCTTGATACCATTTATCATCTTCATCAGCTATCTGGCTGGCGGATGGACGCTGGGAACTGACTCCAACACAGTTTACTATACAAGTGAATTCAAAATGGATTGGATTAAACACAATCTGTTTCAGTATCTGATTGGAAGTTTAGTTTTTGGAGCAAGCTTGGCCATCGTTATGGGATCTCTGACTTACCTGCTCCTGGAAATCTTTCGCAAACAGAAAACAGCAAAGAACATCTAGGAATGTCAAATTTTTTTATCGGAATATATCTTTTTTTTCAAAAGTCTAAATGGATCTTCTATGTTGTGTTAATTGTCTTTACTCTGGCAATCGGATTTTTTGCTTCAAAGATCAAACTTGAAGAAAATATTTCCGGGATAACTAAAAAAGGATCCTCCCTAAGTAAAGACGAATTTGTCATCAGGAATTTCAAATTTGCTGAGAAGCTCATTATCCATATTTTTCAGAGTGACACAAATCATAATCCTATACATGACAGTTTAAAACAAATTGCCGAAAAGTTTATCAGTCTGGTTCAGGAACGTTTTGATACTTCATATATCCGTACCATGCTTGCCAAGGTTGATGATTCAGCCTATTCTGCTATTCAAAGTCTTGTATCAAACTATCTTCCGCTATTCCTGTCAGATCAGGATTACAAAATAATAGATAGCATGATCATCCTGAAAAATTTAGAATCAAGGATGAAGAGGAATTTTAATCTTCTGGTTTCACCGGCAAGCATAATCATTAAAAACCAGATTATCCATGATCCTCTGGGATTTCAATTGCTGGGAATGAAAAAATTACAAACTCTCCAAAGCGACGAACGGTATGAAATAGATGACGGTTATTTAATGACTAAAGATAAAAAACACTTGTTTATTTTTATAACACCGGCCAACTCACCAACTGAAACAGAAAAAAACAGTGACCTGATCGACGGTCTGGAAAAAATAAACAATAGCTTATCAAGCAACCAAAACAAGATAAAAATCGAGTTCTTTGGTTCCGTCGCTGTCGCAGTGGGTAATGCTAAACAGTTAAAAAGAGATATAATCGTTACCTTGGTTATAGCCCTTTCCCTGATATTTTTACTTCTTTCATGGTATTTCAGGAATATTCGCATTCCTTTATTGGGCTTTCTTCCCGCGCTTTTTGGAGGGGGATTTGCACTCGGTGTCCTATCCATCTGCAAAGGTACCATATCGGCAATCTCGCTTGGCATTGGTTCTGTTATACTGGGTCTGATCATCGATTATGCCCTCTATATCATCAACTATTATCGTCAAAAACAATCGGTCGAGGCTGTTCTGAAAGAAATGTCCCAGACCATTTTTATTTGTTGCCTCACAACGGCGGGAGCATTCCTTTGTTTGGTTTTTCTGAATTCCTCAGTTCTACATGATCTTGGTTTGTTTGCTGCCCTGAGCGTGACCGGCGCTGCTTTTTTTTCCCTGGTTATCTTACCCCATTTTCTTTCAAACACAATCGTCCCTCCTGCTGATATCCATAAAAAAAACTTCGTTGATAAAATTGCAGAAATTGATTTTGAAAATAAATGGATCTTCATAATCTTTCTTGCATTGTTGGGAGTTATCACTCTTTTCTTCGTGAAAAAAGTCTCCTTTGAAAAAGACCTGATGTCATTGAACTACCTTTCCCCCACCCTAATGAAAGCAGAGAAAAATCTTGACATTCTTGGAGGCAAAAGTCTAAGAAACGTTTATGTTATATCTTACGCAAAAACCCGCGAAGAGGCCATCCGGAAAAATGAAATGGCATCGGATGAACTAGAGAAACTACTTCAAAACAATCAAATTAATAGTTATTCCGGCATCCAAAATCTGTTTCTTTCAGATTCTATGCAACTTGAACGAATTAAAAAATGGGAACGCTTCTGGACTACAGGAAAAAAAACGATCCTTAAAAAATCATTGACAGATGCAGCTATAAAAACACATTTTAAAATAAATTCATTAGAGCATTTTTTTAATTTAATTGATAAAAAATATTCGTTGATCCCATCCGATCAATACATTTCATTCCAAAACAAATTTTTCGGGGACTGGATAAATGAAAAGGATGGAATGATAATGGTTTCCAGCCTAGTGAAAGTGAATCCTGAAGAAAAATTCAATGTTTACCATGCATTAAATGATACTCCGGGTATAATTGTATTTGACCGTCAGAACCTGACCAGCCGTTTTGTTTCAGATGTTAAAAATGATTTTACTCTTCTGGTAAACCTTTCCATGATCTTTGTTACAATACTTCTTCTTGTTTCTTTTGGAAGGATTGAACTAGGATTGACCGCGGCATTACCAATGTTCTTCAGTTGGATGGTAACACTGGGATTCATGGGGTTGACCGGTATAAAATTCAACATCTTCAACATAATTATTTCTTCTTTTGTTTTCGGACTTGGAGTCGATTACAGCATTCTCATGTTGCGCGGGATGTTGTATGAATTTAAATTTGGAACGAAGGAGCGAAATTCATTCAAAGTATCAATCTTTCTTTCTTCGACAACTACCTTGTTCGGAGTCGCGGCACTCCTTGCGGCCCGACACCCTGCACTCCGGTCGATAGCGCTCATTTCAATTGTCGGAATTATTTCCGTTGTTATGACCTCTTGTACCATTGAACCCTTGCTGGCAAAGTGGTTTTTGTTTGACAGATTGAAAAAGCACAAATTCCCGGTCACTGTACGAATTATTATTAAAACTGTAATAACATGGGGAAATATAGTATTGATTTCCATAATAATGATGATTCTGGGAAGTATTATCTACAACATTATTCCCATTTCACGAAAAAAGAAAAAATACCTTTTCCATAAAATCTTCTCTGTATTGTGCAGGGCTTATATCTTTGTGACCTTTCCGACCAACGGACGGCTAATAAATCCTAACGGGGAAGATTTCACAAAACCTTGTATTATTATCAGCAACCATCAGTCGCTTATCGAAACACCAGCATTTCTAAGACTTTACCCAAAAATACTCATTTTAACATCAAGCTGGGTATTCAAATCACCAGTGTTTGGTTTGATTGCACGGATGTCGGGATTTATAAATGTCGATAAAGGACTTGAATTAAGCCTGGAAAAACTCCGTGTTCATATGGCAGAAGGTTACTCACTCCTGGTTTTCCCGGAGGGGCATCGATCACCGGATCACCGCATTCAACGGTTTCACAGGGGAGCATTTTACCTGGCTGAGAAACTTCAAGTTGATATTCTGCCAATTCTTGTTTTTGGAACCGGCGAATTTCTTGCAAAAGGAGATTTCTGGGGTAAACCAAACGGAATGTTTATGTATGTGATGGATCGTATCGCTTTTGATGATCCATCATTTGGAAGAAACTATTCGGAAAGGACGAGACAACTCAGAAAATTTTATATCTCCCAGTACAATAAAGCAAAAATAAGAGATGGAAACGCATTTTATTACCGTAAACAACTTCTTCACAACTACGTCTTTAAAGGTCCGGTACTCGAATGGTATCTTCGTATAAAAATGAAACTAGAGAACAACTATGATTTATATCTGCGACTTATGCCCGCAAAGGGTGAAATCCTTGATATCGGTTGTGGCTTTGGATATCTCTCCTATTTATTATCATTTACTTCCGGAGAACGACAAATTACAGGTGTGGATTACGACATGGAGAAGATTCAGATCGCTGATAATTGCTTTTCAAAAAATGAAAGGTTGGCATTTATTTGTGAGGATATCACAAGGATGGATATTGGAAAAAAAGATGGATTCTTGTTACTGGACGTTCTTCATTATTTCCCGGTGAAAGATCAAATTGCACTTCTTGAAAAATGTAGTGAAAACCTTAATGAATCAGGAATTATTTTGATCCGGGATGCAAATACAGATCTGGAGAAACGTCACATATGGGTCAGGGTGACGGAGTTTTTCTCAACAAAATTCGGCTTTAACAAGACACAAAATAATAACCGGCAGCTTTTCTTTACATCTGCAAACACTATCATTTCTGTTGCACAAAACAAGGGATTGACTTTTGAGATCATTGATAATAAAAAAATAACTTCAAATAATATTTATATACTCTCAAACCATCCTGTTAAAAAGGATTAAAAGAATAATAAACCACTTAAATACAAGTTTGACCTTCTATGAACAATTATGATGTCATCATCATGGGGAGTGGGCTTGGAGGACTTCTAAGTGGTTTGATCCTGAGCAAAGAGGGGTTGAAGGTATGTATTCTTGAAAAGCAACCAAAATTGGGAGGCAATCTTCAAAATTTTTCACGTCACGGGTGCTCTTTTGATACCGGCCTTCATTATGTCGGTAGTCTTATACCAGGACAGACGCTTCATTCTTATTGGAACTATTTTGGATTGATTGATAAAATTTGTACTTATCGTATGGATATTGATGGATTCGATCATATCTCCATAGAGGATAACGAATTTAAACTTGCCCAGGGTTTTGACAATTTTAAAACGCAACTCCTGAACAAATTTCCGGATGAGGATAAAGCGCTCACAAACTACCTGGATCAACTTCAGATTATTAGTAATTCATTCCCTTTGTATAATCTCGGAGTTCCTAACACAAGTTCTAAGGACCCTTACCTTACTTCTGGAGCCTATCAGTTTTTCTCATCCCTGAGCAATAATCCCCTTTTCCCGGCTGTTCTTGCCGCTAATAACTTTCTTTATGCCGGCAATCGTGACAAAACCCCATTACACATTGCCGCGTTAATCAATCATTCATTCATCTCAAGCGCATTTAGGATAATTGGTGGAAGCTCCCAGATTGCAGAAATACTTGCTGATCAAATTAAATCTTTGGGTGGTGAATTATTTACTTCTTCCAAAGTGATTAAGATCGACAGGGAAAAAAAAAAATTCCTGGTTTCAACCATAGCGGGAGAATCTTTTTTTTCGAATTTTCTAATATCTAATACCCATCCAGGAATTACTCTCGGCATCCTTGATCCTAAATTGGTCAAAGAGTCATTTCGACTACGCATGAAAAACCTTCAAAATACCGTATCTTCTTTTATTCTGAACCTGGTCCTTAAACCAAATACCTTCCCGTATTTGAATTATAATTTCTATCATTTTAATTCAAAAAATGTTTGGACTACCGGATCATCAAAAGGTGATTCCTGGCCTGAAAGTTACCTTTTTTATACTCCAGTCGATAAGGTTGATTGTACCTTTGCAAAATCGGCAATAATCCTTACTTATATGAATTTTGATGAGGTCAGAAAATGGGAAAATACGTTGGTGGGAAAACGAGGCGGTGAATACCTGGCTTTCAAGCAGGAGCATTCTGAAAGATTGCTTAAACTGGTCACAAAAAATTTTCCGGCATTACCGGAATCCATCGACTATATGGAAACATCCACTCCCCTGACCTTCCGTGATTATACTGGGACTGAAGAGGGATCGATGTATGGAATTCAGAAAGATTTCAATGATCCTTTGAAAACAATGATTATTCCAAAGACAAGAATTCCAAATTTGTTTTTCACCGGACAAAATATAAGCCTGCATGGGATGCTGGGGGTAACAATTGGCGCTATTCTAACATGTGGTGAAATTGTCGGACTTGAATATTTAGTCAATAAGATCAGGAGGAACTGAATTGAAAATACATCGAAAAATTCCCCTCATTTTCAGATTTGGATTTATTGTTTCATTATTAATTTTCTTTTTGTTTCTCCTTGTTTTTTATTTTACAAGGATAACTCCTCTCACTCCCACTAACCGGATTGCGGATTCATTTATTGTCGACACACTCGATTCAAACTTCTTCACCATTGATCAAAATTGGCTTAAACGAAGCGAGACAGGCTTATGGGAAATGTATGTTCAGGGTAATCCTTACGAACGTGGTGTGGTAAATGGCAAATTAGCAAAGAGACTAATCTATTTTCAGGAGAAAGCCTTTATCGATGAGATCGCACGGATAATTCCTTCCGTGTTTTACAGGCATTTTCTTAAATATTTTATATACTGGTTTAACCGCAATCTGGATAAGTATATAACACAAGAATATAAGCTGGAGATTTTTGGCATCTCACAGAGTGCAAGTCCTGATTTTTCATTTATAGGAAACAATTATCAACGGTTACTTAACTATCATTCTGCCCATGACATTGGTCATGCCTTACAGGATTTCAGGCTTGTCGGTTGTACCTCCTTCGGAGCCTGGAATGATCGTTCGGCAGATTCATCTCTGATAATAGGAAGGAATTTTGATTTTTTCATGGGTGACGAATTCGCAAAAGATAAAATTGTCTGTTTCGAAAAGCCAGATAATGGTTATGCTTTTATGATGATCACCTGGGGTGGAATGATTGGAACGGTTTCCGGAATGAATATAAAAGGTCTTACCGTCACTATAAATGCAGCAAAATCAGAAATCCCTTTTTCAGCAAGAACACCCATTTCAATACTTGCCAGGGAAATTCTTCAGTATGCCGCAAACATTAGGGAGGCGTTTGATATTGCTAAGAAAAGAAAAACGTTCGTATCAGAAGCCTTGTTGATTGGTTCAGCCGATGAAAATAAAGCTGCAATCATTGAGAAATCTCCTTTCGGAATATCCTTGTACCAACCCGACAAAAACTTTATCGTTTGCGCTAACCATTTTCAGTCGGCATATTTTCAGGATGATCCATTGAACAGACAAAACATACAAGAAAACGCTTCATTTTATCGCTATCAAAGAGTCCTGCAGGATTTGACAAACAATTTTCCCCTTGACCCGAAAAAAGTTGCAGGGATCCTGCGCGATCAGAAAGGACTTAACGACCAGGATATAGGCATGGGTAATGAAAAGGCCATTAATCAACTAATTGCGCACCACTCCATAATTTTCAAACCGTGTCAGCGGCAGGTTTGGATATCTACCGATCCGTGGCAGCTTGGGACATACGTATGTTATGACCTGACTAATATTTTTAATAACTTTGCAGGTCTTAAGCAAAAGAAAGAAATAACGGAATCCGGTTTGGATATTCCGTGCGATCCCTTCCTTGCGACCGAAGAATATAAAAAATTTTTGCTTTTCAGGGAAATGAAAACAACGATGATTCAAGCAATCCGGGAGAAACAAAAGGTTCCTTTAACTTCCAATTTTATAAATGATTTTGAAGCTACAAATCCAAATTATTATGAAGTTTATTCCCTGACCGGAGATTATTATAAGAAGATGGGTGATTTTAATCTTGCCGGTCGAAAATACAAGATTTCCCTTAGCAAAATAGTTCCCAAAGAAACCGATAAACACGAGATAATTATAAAACTGGCTGAGTGCAATTTGAACATTCACAAGTAAAATAGAATGAAGTTTAAACTTATATATCCCAGGTGGGAAAAATTAGAAGGTCAAACCATATTCAACCTTCCCCCACATGGACCTATAGTCATGGCTGCCACAATTCCTGACGAGGCAGCGATTGATTTTACCGATGAAAATGTAGAGGATCTGGTCATTGATGATAGCCCTGACTTTGTCGGAATTTCAATGATGCTTACTACACAGGTTAAACGCGGCTGGGAGATCGCTGATAAATATAGAGAACTTGGTAAAAAGGTTATTTTTGGGGGTATCTCAACGATGCTCCATGCCGAAGAGACCATGTTACATGCTGATTCTGTCTTCCTCGGAGAGGTCGAGGGTAGAATGAACCTGGTATTCGAAGACTTCGGGAAAAAAGATCTGAAAAAAATCTATAATTTTCTTAATAAACCTCCCGATATGGACCTTATTGGCCCTGCTAACCGCTCCATCCTTAAATCAGATTTATACTACCACAAAGGATTCCGGATGGTTGATTTGTTTCATGCTTCCAGGGGTTGTATATATGATTGCTATCCATGTGCTGTAAGATATCTGGGTGGACGAGGATTCCGACCCCGCCCGATCGAACGGGTTGTTGAAGAGCTTTCCCAGATGGATAATAATCGGCTTTTTATTGTAGACAACTCGTTGGCATTGGATACCAAATGGGAAAAAGAACTTTTCAGGGCGATGATACCTTTGAAGAAAAAATGGGTTAGCCATACCATCGAGGACAAAGATGAAGTTCTTGATCTGGCTGCACAAGCCGGGGCATGGTATGTTTACCAGGCCGTTTTTGATACTTCCGAATACATTAAGAACCGCATTCGCCAGTATCACGAATATGGTATCGCCGTTGAAGGTACAATCCTCCTTGGTCTCGATAACCAGACAGAAGATGATATTAAAAGACTTATTGATTTTCTCCAGGAAATTGAACTTGACCTTGCAGAATTTACAGTTCTAGCGCCCTTCCCACATACAAAAGCCTATAGTGACCTGTTAAAACAAGGACGGATCTTTGATTTTGATTGGAATAATTATAATGCCGGGAAAGTGGTGTACCATCCTAAACATATGTCGGCAGAAAGACTAATGGAACTCTATCAATACGCCTGGGAAACATTTTATAAAAATGAACCCCAGACAATGAAGATGTTCAACCTCATAAATAAGGTTATTTCCCGTGAAATATCTGATGGGACTTATACCCCAAGACGTCGTGACCTGGCCGATTTAACCTTTGGAAAAAAAGTCAACAAAGTCGCATGATCTATATTTTCTCTATTTCGCTATTTTACTATTTCACTAATTCGCTATTTACTCAAGATCATTGTAATCATTTCAAAGATGTTCGTGATTACTATGTAATTCGCTGCTTTGCTTTTTAACAATGGAAACTAATCCGGAATTTTCAAAATATATCGATCGCTACTTTGATTACATAGGTCAATGGGATAGCCCTTCCCGCTGTGGTTTGAAGATTGTGAACCGGGAAGATGGTAGCACCATTGCAATTGCGACTGAAATTTACCGGCAAAATCCTGGAACACCTGTTACAGAATGGTGTGCTCCTCTTGCAACACAAATCTATAATTCTAATAAAAATAACAACCCTCCTTTTATTTTCATTGAACATACTCCCGACCTTAGAAGCAAGCTTACGTTTTATGGGGAAACATTCGACCTGGTGAATTTTGACTGGGACGGAGAAAAATTCATCAACCCGCGATGGACCCGACTTACAAGAGATCAGGTAGATGCAATGATGGAAGCATGAGTCGCCTGCTACTCCTTGCTATGTTGCTTTTGCCATTCACGTATCGTCTTATGGCACAACATATACTATATTCGTCCATTAAAGGAATTGTACTTGATAAACAATCCATGGCGCCCCTCCCAGGCGCCACTGTTATAATTGTCGACTCCAAACCCTTGATAGGAACTGTTTCTGATAATACAGGGCATTTCAAATTTGACAAGATCCCAATCGGAAAATATCAGATAAATGTTTCATTCGTGGGTTATGCGACTTTTTTATCCGATCCCTTGATCGTCAGTTCAGGCAGAGAAACTCAGATCACTGTTCAACTCCAGGAAATTATTATAAATGCAAAGGAAGTCGAAATTAAGAGCGACTATAAAAAATATGATGTGATTAATAAAATGGCAACGGTCAGTGTCAGGAGCTTTAGTGTGGATGAAACTTTCCGCTTCCCTGGAAGTTACAATGACCCGGCGCGTATGGTTGCAAATTTCGCCGGTGTCTCCTCCGGAATTGATAATCGAAATGACATAATCGTCAGAGGAAATTCTCCAATGGGACTTCAGTGGAGAATCGATGACATGGAAATTCCTAATCCTAATCATTTTGCTGCAGTCGGGACAACTGGTGGTCCCGTTACCATACTTAATAACAACCTCCTGACTAACTCAGACTTTTTTACTGGTGCTTTCCCTGCCCAGTATGGCAATACTATTGCAGGTGTATTTGACTTGCGGATGCGGAATGGGAACAATGAGCGCCATGAATACTGGTTCCAGGTTGGTTGGAATGGTTTGGAATTCGGTACTGAAGGTCCCTTTTCGAAAAAAAATCCAGCTTCGTACATGATCGCTTATCGTTATTCCCCTTTACAATTTCTTGGCTGGTTTAATATTAATCTGGGAGTTATTCCAAAATATCAGGATATCAACCTGAAAATCACAATTCCGACTAAGAAAGCTGGAACCTTTTGTGTGACAGGCATCGGTGGAATTAGTTACATCGAATTATTTGATAGTAGGAAAGATCAATCTGACTGGATGTTTCCTGATTATGGTGAGGATCTTTCAAACGGTTCCAATATCGGAACATTAGGTGTCTCCCATCAGATATTATTAAACCCTTCCCTGCGGTTAAAGAGTCTGATCTATATTGTCGGATCCAAGGTCTACACTAAAATTGATACTTTTTCAAATGTTGTAACAACACCATCGCCTTGGGCAGGTGAAAGATCAACCGAGATAAAATATTCCCTCGTCACTCAACTGTTTAAGAAGTTTACATCGAGAAATATGATGGATGCTGGTTTTTTTTGTGATTTCTTCGATATGTCTTTTGCCGACAGCGCGATGTATAAAGGAAAATTTCTGGTTAACACCCATTCAAAAGAAAACATGTACTTCTTTAGAGCTTATACCCAATGGCAACATAAGTATTCCAATAAATTTACATCAACAATTGGAATATTTGGTTCATTTCTTACATTGAATCAGTCATGGTCAATCGAACCAAGAGTCGGTTGTGACTGGTTTATTAGTAGTAAGCACTCCTTTAATTTTGGTGCAGGATTATATAGCCAGATGCAACCTCATGTCATCTATTTTGTAATGGCTTCCGAACCTGATGGAACTGTGATCCAGACTAATAGAAACCTCGACTTCTCTCGTAGCGCTCAGGTTGCATTAGGTTATAATTTTTATATAAACGAGAATCTTAGGTTGAAAACGGAAATTTATTATCAATACTTATATGAT